>Ga0114939_10001035_pt1 | contig 22556 bp, 18 predicted proteins | sample AshMeaCrysSpring_FD_87196 | JGI IMG/M metagenome (GOLD analysis project Ga0114939, IMG submission 87196) | Groundwater microbial communities from Big Spring, Nevada to study Microbial Dark Matter (Phase II) - Ash Meadows Crystal Spring | ecosystem: Environmental > Aquatic > Deep subsurface >...
CCGGAATCATGAGCGCCCACTCGTAGACGCGCGTGTACGCCGCCGCCTTCTCCGCCTCCGGGAGCACGTTCACGCCCGCGAGCAGGAAGACGTTCGCGAGCGAGACGAGCACGCCGCCGCCGACGATCGCGACCCTGCCGAGCGTCTGCATGGTCGTGTGCATTAGCTTGCGCTCTTCCTCGTCGATGGCCTGCCCATGCTCGTCGAACCGCGGCACCGCCTCGACGGTCATCGCGTCGGCCACCACGTCCTGGAGCACGTAGCCGATGGGCGAGAGCAGCGCGGCGAGCACGTACCATGCCTCCACTGCCATCACGCCCGCCATCGCCTCGCGATCGACGAGCAAGCCGATCATGATGAACAGGCTCGCCGCGATCAGCGAAGCGCCGAGGTAGACGAGCAGCGACTTCCACCGCCACATCAGGTCCACGAGATGCCCGAGCGGCATCTTCAGCGCCCACGGCAGGCCGGCCCAGAAGCCGAGCGCCGCGAGGAAGGCGGCCGAGAGCCCGAGGTACTCCTTGACGAAGAACGTGCCGACGATAGCCGTGAGGCCCGAGATGCCGGCCGCGACGTACACCATGAGCGGCGGCAGGTAGGAGAGCCGCATCTCGCGGCCGAGCTCGAGGACGTTGCGGTCGATCCAGCGCGCAGCGGCGGCGAACGCGCCAGGCGAACGCACCGTGTTGGTGGCGGGCTGTTGCATGGGCGGCTACGCGGCGGGAAGCGCGGCGAGCCGCCCGTCGAGTGCGACGATCCAGTGCTTGATGGGCGTCTTGGTGTCCGTGGCGAGATGCGTCATGCAGCCTAGGTTTGCCGAAGTGATGAGGGCCGGGGCGTTAGACTGCAACGCGGCCAACTTGTTCGCCTTGAGCTGGCTCGAAAGCTCGGGCTGCAGGATCGAGTAGGTGCCGGCCGAGCCGCAGCAAAGGTGCCCGTCGGGCACGTGCACCAGCTGCCAGCCGGCGGCGGCGAGGAGACGCTCCACCACGCCGCGGATCTTGAGGCCGTGCTGCAGGGAGCACGGCGACTGGAACGCCATGCGCCGCTCCGCCTCCGGCAGCGGCGGCAGCTTCGCGAGCAGCGGCGCGAGGCGCGGCAGCTCGGCGGAGACCACCTCGGAAAGATCGCGGGTGATGGCCGCGATGTGCGCAGCTCGCTGGGCGTAGGTCTCGTCCTGCTCGAGATGATGACCGTACTCCTTCACGGTCGAGCCGCACCCGCTCGCGGTGATGACGAGTGCCTCGGCGCCCGCCTCGATCTCCGGCCACCACGCGTCGACCGCCCGGCGCATGTCGGCACGCCCTTCCTCCTGGTAGTTCAGATGGAAGCGAAGCGCGCCGCAGCACCCCGCCCCTTCGACCTCCACGAGCGAGATGCCGAGCCGGTCGAGCACGCGCGCCGCCGCGGCGTTGATGGCGGGGTCGAGCGCGGGCTGGACGCAGCCGGCGAGCGTCACCATGCGGCGTGCATGACGGGGCGCCGGCCACCGCCCCGCATCGGGGATCTGCCCCGGCAGCTTGTCGCGCAAAGCCTCCGGCATGAGCGGGCGCAGCGCCTGCCCCGCCTTCACGCCCAACCCGAACAGGTCGCTCTGGGGTAACAACGTGGCGATGGCGCGGCGTTTCGCGTTGTCGCCGATCGAGCGTGGCGCAGCGCGCTCGACGAGCCCGCGCCCGATGTCGACGAGGCGCCCGTACTCGACGCCGGAGGGACAGGTGGTCTCGCAGGAACGGCAGGTGAGGCAGCGGTCCAGATGCAGGCGCGTGCGCTCCGTCGGCGCGTGGCCTTCGACCACCTGCTTGATGAGGTAGATGCGGCCGCGCGGGCCGTCGAGCTCGTCGCCGAGCAGCTGGTAGGTCGGGCAGGTCGCGGTGCAGAAGCCGCAGTGAACGCACTTGCGCAGGATGCGATCGGCCTCGCGCCCCTCGGGCGTGTCCTTGATCCAGTGGGCGAGGTCGGTCTGCATTGCAGGGATCGGGAATCGGGGATCGAAGGGAACGCCCCTACGGTCCGCAGGACGCGGATGCGGCGGTCACAGCGCGGCGTACATGCGGCCGCGGTTGAGAATGCGGTGCGGATCGAACTCCGCCTTCAGTCGTTCGTGGATGCGCATGATCGGCGCGGCGAGCGGCTGGAAAACGCCCGCCGACTTGTCGCCGCCGCGGAAGAGCGTCGCATGGCCCCCGGCAGCAACCGCCCGCGCGCGCACCACGCGCGCCTCCGCATTGGTGCGCCACCAGCGCTGCCCGCCGCCCCATTCGATGAGCTGCGATCCGGGCAGCTCGAGCGGCGGCGCGGTCGTCGGCACCGCGATGCGCCAGAGCGCGCCGCCGCGAGCGAAGAAATCGTCACGATGCTCGCGTATGCCCTCCCAGAATCGCGCGGCCTCCTCCTGAGCGAGCAGATCGCCACCGATCTTCGTACGCGCCTCGTTCACCGCTGCCTTCGCCCCGGAGAGCCGCAACGAGAGCTGCCCGTCCTTCCACGCCGACGCCGAGATCGGCAGCGGCTTGCCGCCCCAGCGGTTGAGCTGCTCGAGCGCCTGCTCCTCCGGCAGCTCGAGACGCAGGGTCAGCTCCGCGGGCGGCAGCGGCACGACCTTGACCGTCGCTTCGAGCACGATGCCGAGCGTGCCGAGGGCGCCCGCCATGACGCGCGACACGTCGTAGCCGGCGACGTTCTTCATCACCTGGCCGCCGAACGCAAGATCGCGCCCGCGACCGTCCACGACGCGCACGCCGAGCACGAAGTCGCGCAGCGCTCCGGCGCTCGCGCGGCGCGGCCCGGACAGACCGGTCGCCACGGTGCCGCCGAAGGTGGCCGCCTCGCCGAAGCGCGGCGGCTCGAACGCGAACATCTGCCCGCGTTCTGCGAGCATCGCCTCGAGTGCCGCGAGCGGCGTCCCGCAGCGTGCGGTCAGGTAGAGCTCCGCGGCGTCGTAGTCGACGACCCCCGCGTGTCCACGCAGGTCGAGCACTTCGCCCGCCACGACTTGACCGTAGAACTCCTTCGTGCCGCCCCCGCACAGCCGCAACGGCGTCGTCGCGGCAGCGGCATCACGGACGCGCGCGGCGATCCCGTCGGCGATGTCGGCGTTGACGCTGGGGCTGGGGTTCATTGCTCGAACGCTGCCGGCGCGGGCGGGCGCTCGCCTCGGGCAGGCGCGACAGAGCGTGATCGTAATCGATCGTGCAGCGCGCGTCGCGCAGTCCGGCGAGGGCCGGCACGATGCCCGGGGCAGCGCGCAAGGCGATGCGGCGCGAGGCCCGAGCGTGCGCGAGGTCGACCCGCGCCGGGCGGGCTCCGGGCTCGAAGGCCCGCTCTAGAAGCGTGGCAGCTCGGGATGCGGCAGTGCGCCGCCCTTGACGTGCATGCGCCCGAATTCGGCGCAGCGATGCAGCGTCGGGATGTTCTTGCCGGGGTTGAGCAGTCCCGGCGGGTCGAAGGCCCGCTTGACCCCGCGGAAGGCCTCGAGCTCCTCGGGCGAGAACTGCACGCACATCTCGTTGATCTTCTCGATCCCGACGCCGTGCTCGCCGGTGATGGTGCCGCCCACGGCGATGCACTTCTGCAGCACCTCGCTCGCGAATGCTTCCGTGCGACGCAGCTGGTCCGGATCGTTGCCGTCGAAGAGGATCAGCGGATGCAGGTTGCCATCGCCGGCGTGGAACACGTTCGGACAGCGCAGGCCGTACTTGCCCTCCATCTCGCCGATGAAGGCGAGCACCTCGGCGAGACGCTTGCGCGGGATGGTGCCGTCCATGCAGTAGTAGTCGGGCGAGATGCGGCCCACCGCCGGGAACGCGGCCTTGCGCCCCGACCAGAACCTCAGCCGCTCCTGCTCGTTCTCCGAGACGCGGATCGCCGTGGCACCCGACGCCCGCAGCACGTTGCTCATGCGCTCGATCTCCTCGGCGACCTCCTCCGGCGTGCCGTCGGACTCGCACAGGAGGATAGCCGCGGCGTCGAGATCGTAGCCCGCATGAACGAACTCCTCGACGGCGCGCGTCGCCGGCTGGTCCATCATCTCGAGCCCGGCGGGAATGATCCCCGACGAGATGAGCGCCGCCACCGCATCGCCCGCGCTCTCCAGGCTCGGGAACGAGGCCATGATCACCCGCGCGAGCTCCGGCTTCGGAACGAGCTTCACGATGACTTCCGTCACCACGACCAGCATGCCCTCCGAACCGACGACCGCGGCGAGCAGGTCGTAGCCCGGTGCGTCCGGCGCCTCGCTGCCCAGCTCGACCACGTCGCCCTCGATGGTGAGGCCGCGCACGCGCATCACGTTGTGCACCGTGAGGCCGTACTTGAGACAGTGCACGCCGCCCGCGTTTTCAGCGACGTTGCCGCCGATGGTGCAGGCGATCTGCGAGGACGGGTCGGGCGCATAGTAGAGCCCGTACGGCGCGGCCGCCTCGCTGATGGCGAGGTTGCGCACGCCCGGCTGCACGCGCGCAAGGCGCGCGCCCGGATCGACCGCGAAGATCCGCTTCATCTTCGCGAGCGACAGCAGCACGCCCTGGGCCTCGGGATAGGCGCCGCCAGAAAGGCCCGTCCCGGCGCCGCGCGCCACCACCGGCACGCCGAGCTCGTGGCAGGCGACGAGCACCGCGCGCACCTCGTCCTCGGTCGAGGGGATGGCGACGACCCCCGGCATCATCCGGTACGCCGCAAGGCCGTCGCACTCGTACGGGCGCAGATCCTCGGCCTCGTGCAGCAGGGTACCGGCGGGCAGGATGCGCGCGAGCCGGGCGACGACCTCCGCCTTGCGCAGGAAGCCGGCGTCGTTCACGCGCATGTTCATGTCCGACTGTCCTACTGTTGCTGCTCGCCGCCCCGGCGCTCGGCGGCTTCAGCCGGCGCCTGCGAGACCCGCTGCTGCGAGGGCCGCGGGGCGAAGTAGCGGCGAGCCCAGGCCAGCGTTTCGGAGGTCGGTTTCGACGGCAGGTACTCTGCACCGACCCAGCCCGCGTAGCCGATGCGGTCGAGCCACGCGAACAGGAACTCGAAATTGATCTCGCCGGTGCCCGGCTCGTGCCGGTCCGGGACGTCGGCGAACTGGACGTGGCCGATGAGCGGTCGCATCGACTCGAGCGTCTTCGCGAGGTCGCCTTCCATTACCTGCATGTGGAAGAGGTCGTACTGGATCTTGCAGTTCGCCGCCGCCACCTCGTGCACGAGCTGCGCCGCGTGCGCCGAGCTGGATACGTAGAACTCGGGCACGGTGCGGGTGTTGAGCGGCTCGATGAGAAGCGTGCAGCCCTCCCGCGCGAGCGCCTCGGCGGCGAAGCGCAGGTTGCCGAGAAGCGTCGCGTGGACGTGCTCGTCGTCGCTGTCCGCAGGCGGGATGCCCACCAGGCAGTTGAGGTGCTTGCAGGAAAGCTTCCGCGCGTACTCGAGGGCGCGTCCCACGCCCATCCGGAACTCCTCGACGCGGCGCGGGTGGCAGGCGATGCCGCGCTCGCCGCGCGCCCAGTCGCCCGCGGGCAGATTGAATACCACCATCTCGACCCCGGCGCGACCGGCACGCTCGGCGAGCATCGCCGCGTCGTGCTCGTAAGGAAACTGCATTTCCACGCCGCTGAAGCCTGCACGTGCGGCAGCCTCGAACCGTTCGGGGAGCGGCACCTCGGGGAAGAGCAGGGACAGGTTGGCCGAGAAGCGGGGCATCGGCGGGGCGAGGAACCGGGGGCGAAGTCGGCCATGGTAGGTGGCCCCTGCAAGCGCAGTCAACAGTGCAGGCGCCGGCGGTGCATCCCCGGGCACCTGCCGGCGCTTGGCGGCGCGCCGTCGACCTCCATCGAGCGCCGCGCCGGCGCCTTGCCGCCGTACCCCGCCGCGGGCGTGGAGTAAGTCCGCGCCGGGGAAGCGCCGGCCACGCGAGGGTGTCGATATGACGGCAGAATGCCATCGCGCCGGGCCTGCGCGACGCGGTGCCCGCGCCTGAACCCCCGAGCCGACCCGATCATGACCCCCTTTGACGTGCTCACCGGCCTGCCGGCGTTCGCCGTGCTCGCGGGACTGTTCGGGCTCGCCGTCGGCAGCTTCCTCAATGTCGTGGTGCACCGCGTCCCGAAGATGATGGAACGCGAGTGGCGCGAGCAGTGCGCCGAGCTGCACGGCGAGGCCCTGCCGGCCGAGCCGAAGTACAACCTCGCCGTGCCGCGGTCGCAGTGTCCCGGCTGCGGCCGAGCGATCCGCGCCACCGAGAACATCCCGGTGATCTCGTGGCTCGCCCTGCGCGGCAAGTGCGCGGGCTGCGGGGCGCGGATCAGCGCACGTTATCCGATCATCGAGCTCGCCACCGGTGCGGCGTTCGCATTCGCCGCCTGGAAGTTCGGCTTCGGCGCCGCGGCGTTCGGCGCGATGCTCTTCCTCGCCGCCATGATCGCCCTGTCCGCCATCGACATCGACACCCAGCTCCTGCCCGACTCCATCACCCTGCCGCTGCTCTGGGCCGGACTGCTCCTCAACCTCCCCGGCACGTTCGTCGACCTGCGCAGCGCGGTGATCGGCGCCGCGGCGGGGTATCTGGTGCTGTGGAGCGTCTACTGGCTCTTCAAGCTCGCCACCGGCAAGGAGGGCATGGGCTTCGGCGACTTCAAGCTGCTCGCCGCCATCGGCGCGTGGCTCGGCTGGAAAATGCTGCCGCTCGTGGTGCTGCTCTCGTCGCTCGTCGGCGCTGTGGTCGGCGTCGCGCTCATCGTGCTAGCGCGCCGGGGCCGCGAAGTGCCGATCCCGTTCGGGCCGTATCTCGCTGCCGCGGGCGTCATCGCGATGTTCTGGGGCGGCTCGATCGTCGACTACTACAGCCGGCAACTCTTCTACTGATCTTCGACCTTGAGCGGGGCACGCCTCCTCGTGCCCAGGGCGCACCGCTGCCGCGCGAGCCGCTGGTAGAGTGGCCGGACAGTCCGGTGGTGCCCTGCGCGCGACGATGTCCGACACCCTCTCCCCTCCGCCGCGCTTCACTGTCTGCCTGACCGGCGGCATCGGCAGCGGCAAATCGACCGTGGCACGCCTGTTCGACGCACACGGCGTGACCGTGATCGACGCCGATGCGCTCGCGCATCAGCTCACCGCGCCGGGCGGCGCCGCGATCGCGGCGATACGCCACGAGTTCGGCGATGCGTACATCGACGCCGCCGGCGCGCTCGACCGCGGCCGCATGCGCGCCCTCGCGTTCGACGACCCGTCGGCACGCACGCGGCTCGAAGGCATCCTCCATCCCATGATCCGTGCCGAGGCCGAACGCCTCGCCGCCGCGGCGCCGAGCGTCTACGCGATACAGATGATCCCGCTGCTCTTCGAGTCGGCCCACGGGCGCACGCGCTGCTCGCGCGTCCTCGTCGTGGATTGCGACGAGAGCGTGCAGGTCGCGCGGGTCATGGCGCGAAGCGGACTGCCGCGCCAGCAGGTCGAGGCGATCATGGCGGTGCAGGCGACGCGCGCGGAACGCCTGGCAGGCGCCGACGACGTGATCGACAACAGCGGTGCGGAAGCGGTGCTCGAGCCGCGCGTCGCCGCGCTGCATGCACAGTACCTCGCACTGGCCGCGGCCGCGTCGTCTGCGGCCGTGCCCGTCGGGGTCGCTCCGGACCGAAAGTTGTAATGCCGGGTCGATTCGTTCAGAATCGACAAGGGCTAACGCGCCACCGACGCCAGTTTCCGTGATCAGCTACGAGTTTCCTCTGGTAGAGCGGATCCGGACGCTCCTCCGCTTGGAGGATCTCTTCGAGCGCGCTTCGTTCTTCGCCGAGCGCCCCGAGCCGCACGCTCACCACGCCGCGCTCGTGACGCTGTTCGAGATCATGGAGGTCTCGAGCCGCGCCGACCTGAAGTCCGACCTGCTGCAGGAACTGGAGCGCCAGAAGCAGGTGCTCGCCGCGTTCCGCGGCAATCCGGACATAAACGCCGGGGTGCTCGCCGACGTGCTCGGCTCGATCGAGCGCTCGAGCGTCGCGCTCTTCAATCTCGCCGGCAAGGTGGGCCAGCACCTGCGCGACAACGAGTGGCTGATGGCGATCAAGCAGCGCACCAGCATTCCCGGCGGCGCTTCCGAGTTCGATCTGCCTTCCTACCACTACTGGCTGCACCGCGATGCCGCCGGGCGCATCGGACAGCTGCGCGGCTGGCTGGCACCGTTCCTGCCGATCCGGGACGCATCGGCGATCGTCCTACGCATGCTCCGCGAGAGCGGCAAGCCGCAGCGCTTCACGGCGCCCGCCGGCGGTTACCAGCAGATGCTCGGCGGGCGCGTGGCGCAAATGGTGCGCGTGCGGCTCGACGGCGACTTCATCCCGGAGGTGAGCGCGAACAAGTACGCGCTCAACATCCGCTTCACCCGCTTCGGCGAGGACGCCCGCCCGCGCAGCGCCGACGTACCGGTGGAGTTCGAGCTGACGCTCTGCAACCTCTGAACGGGGCGATGCGGTGGCCGGCGAAGCGCGCGTCGTCCGCTGTCCGCAGTGCGGCGCGCAGGTACCCTGGTCGCCCGAGAGCCGCTGGCGGCCTTTCTGCTCCGAGCGCTGCAAGATGATCGACCTCGGCGCCTGGGCGACGCAACGGTACCGCGTTCCGGACGAAGAGTCGTCGATCGGGGACGACGAAGCCGAGGCGTCCGACCGGTAGGCGCGCAGCGGGTATCCGGCCCTCGTTGCTCGCGTCGGGCAAGAGCCCCGCGCCTACGCGTTGCGCTGCATCAACAGAAGCGCGCTCGATCGGGTGTCTACTCGAGCGGCATCCCGCACGGAAGAATGGGGCGAGCCATGTACCTCAACATCCAAGACTGCCTCGACATGTCGGAGCTCACCGCGGAGGAAGTGCACGCGATCGCCGAGCACGAGAACCTCGCGGAAGTGGTGGCGGCCGAGCTGGGCAACTATCTCGTGCATACGTCGAGCGGCGAGCGGCAAATCCGCAGGATGATCCTCGACGACATCCGCGACGCGAACGACGCGAACGACGCCGTGCGTGCCGCGAAGCTGAAGCTGGTGCTGAAGCAGTTCGTCGAGACGCATCCGCACCACGCGCCGGCCTGACCGGCGGCAGCCACGCCGGTACGGCCCCCTCCCGTTACTCGGAGGGGTGACGTTCGCGTCGACGCGGGCGCGCGTCTGCGACGGCGGATGTGCGCCGGAGGTCGCGCGCGTCTTGGGTCCGGGCAACGAGGGCGCGGTTTGGCCCTGCGGCGCCCCCTCGTGCTGGCCACGGCCAGCACGGGGAGTACGCTTGACGGCCGTCGCGGCCCACACCTCGCCGTAGCCTCCAGCCCGCACGGTCTCAAGCGTCGCGGGATCGACGGCCGCCGGCCGATCGCTCGGTGCTCAGGCGTGCGCCGGGCGGCAGTCGGAAGGGTGATGCGTGCCGGCGGAGTGGTTCGCCCCCCGCACCGGGTCGACTGCGGGCCTTCGCCCCTGCGGGCGCTTGCCGCCGCACGACGCAAGCTCGTCACAGCTCCCGGCATGCTCGCATGCCCCGGCCTTCGCCACGTACATGGCACGGTCGGCGTGGCGCAGGAGCTCCATGGGGCAGGCGCCGTGCAGCGGGTAGACCGCGACGCCGACGCTGCAGCCGACCTCGAGGGCCCGGTTCTCCACCGTGATCGCCGGGATCATGGCCGTACGCACACGCGCTGCGACGGCCTCTGCCTCGTCGGGATCGGTCACCTCGCGCAGCAGGACCAGGAACTCGTCGCCGCCGCGGCGCGACACGAGGTCGCCCGCGCGGACGCTGGCGGCGATGCGGCGTCCCATCTCCCTCAGCACCGCGTCGCCGACGTCGTGGCCATGCGTGTCGTTGACCGCCTTGAAGCGGTCGACGTCGATGAACAGCAGCGCGAACGAGCGTCCCGTCGCTTCGGCCTCTGCAAGCGCTTCGCGCGTCGCCTCGTCGGCGAGCAGTCGGTTGGGCAGGCCGGTCAACGGGTCGTGGTACGCGAGGCGGCGAATCTCCTCGTGCGCGCGGCGCGTCTCGGTGTGGTCGAAGAACTTGAAGACGCGCAGGTCGCCTCCGTAGCCGTCGGCAGGCACGGGGTCGAGCGAACCGAGTGCCCAGAACGCGGCGCCGTCGGCCTTGCGCAGCCAGAACTCGCCGCGCCAGGGCGAGAGGCTCCGGGATCGGAGGTGGACGCGCAGGTCGAGATCCGCGCCGGCCAGAAGGTCGGCGAGAGGGCGTCCGGCGACGACCGATCCGCCCCACCCGGTCAGGCGGGCGAAGGCGGGGTTGACACTGCAGATGCGGCCGTCGGCATCCAGGATCGCCAGCGCGTCCGACACCGACTCGACGATCGCCTGTGCGAGCCGCAGGCTGCGTGCGGAGTGCGCTGCGCGCGCGCAGAACTCGAGCGCCGCGACCAGCTTGCCGGTGTCGACCGGCTTCAGCACGTAGCGCTCGACGCCGAGATCGATTGCCTGGAGCAGGTGCGTGCTGTCGCTGTTCGCGCTCGTCACGACGATGGGCGTCGTCGCGTCGCGTGCCTTCACCGCGCGTACCAGCGCCAAGCCGTCCATGCGGGGCATGCCGATGTCGGTGACGACCACGTCCGGGCGACGAGCCTCGAAGAGCGCCAGCGCTTCCATGCCGTCGGCTGCGACGTGGACCACACGCGCGCGCTGCCGCAGGTAGCCCGCAAGTCGCTCTCGGGTGATCGGGTCTCCATCGGCGTAGAGCACGGAGATCTCCGCGAGCGCAGGCCTTCGGACCTCCGCGGGCACACGCCGCTCCGGCGCAAACGCACCGTTGGCATCGATCAGGAGCGGCCGCGCCCGCCCCCCGTGGGGTTCCGCGGGAAGCGCCCGCCCGCGGTCGGAAACCGGTGATGGCATACGGATACACGCGCTCCGTTACACCCGCACGGAATGGCCCGCGTACGTGTACGGAGCGTCGCCCTTCTCTTGGTGTTGTTGGTGGTAGCGACGAACGCGCGCAAAGATAAAGCAGTGTTGGATCCGCAGGCGCACGCAGCGCAACACAGGCGTGAAAGAGTTCGCAAGCACGAAGGCGCGCGTCGCCGAGCGCCTCAACGAGCGCCGGCCCAGGCGCCTCGGATCATGGCGATGCCGTGCGCACCGTGCGCCCACGCGCTCTCGAGATCGTCCGGACGAAGGCCGCCGAGGGCGAACACGGGCAGCGTGCTCGCCGCGGTGAGAGCAGCGAAGCGTGCCCAGCCGAGCGGCGTGACGTGGGGATGGGTGGCGGTTGCACGCACGGGGCCGAACACTGCGAAATCGAGCCCGAGGGAACCCGCCCGGGCAAGCTCTTCAGCGTCGTGGCACGAGGCCCCGCAAAGGGCGAAGGGAGGGCGTGACACGAGCCGCGCGAGCTGTGCCGAAGGATAGTGCACGCCGTCGGCGCCGAGCCGTTCGGCCAGGGCCGCGTCGCCGTTGACGAGAAGACGCCCGCCCGACGCGCGCACCAGCTCTAGTGCTGCACGGCCGATTCGCTCGCGCTCCGCCACCGGCAGGTTCCCGTCACGCAGCTGCACCAGGCGCAAGCCCCCGTCGAGGCGGCGCGCCAGGGCGTCGAGGAACACCGGCCCGCCGACGTCCTCGACGTTCGAGATAGCGTACTCGGAAGGCAGACGCAGCGCCGCCATGACGGGCGTGTTGGCCGGCAGCATCGGTGCGACGTCCATACGCTGCGGATCGCACCAAGCGAATGCCTGCCCTTCGCGCCCGTGCAGCTCGCCGTGCCAAGACAGCACGCGAAAGAAGTGCAGCAGCACGTGCGCGTGCGGATACACGAACGATTGCGTGAGCCAGGGATAGACCCGCTCCGGATGCACGCCGAGCTCCTCCTCGAGCTCGCGCGCGAGCGCATCGCGCGGCGTCTCGCCGGGCTCCACCTTGCCTCCGGGGAACTCCCAGTAGCCTGCGTAGACCTTGCCCTCGGGGCGCCGTGCGAGCAGCACGCGGCCATCAGGGGCGACGAGCACGGCGGCGGCGACGTGGACCGCGCTCATCGCACTACGCATCGCGCTGGATTCGACCGCTTCACGACCGGGATCCTCGGCCGGAGAACGCCCACTCTCGCTGCGCGGGGTTTCGCAACGTCTACCGCGCGACACTGCCCGAGCCACGTCGCCCGGCGTAGTCGCGGGCGAACTGCCAGGCGACACGGCCTGAGCGCGAGCCCCGTGCGAGCGCGAACTGCAACGCCTCGCTGCGTGCAGCCTCGCTGGCCGCTGCGTCGAGCCCGAAGTGCGCGAGCCAGTGTGCGACGATCGCGAGGTATTCGTCCTGGTCGAAGGGCCAGAACGACACCCACAGCCCGAAACGCTCGGAGAGCGAGATCTTCTCCTCCGAGGTCTCCCCGGGATGGATCTCGTCGCCGACCGTCTTGTACTCGAGGTTCTCCTGCATGAACTCGGGCATGAGGTGGCGGCGGTTCGAGGTCGCGTAGATGAGCAGGTTCTCCGAGGGCGCCGCGAACGAGCCGTCGAGCGCGACCTTGAGCGCCTTGTAGCCGGGCTCCGAGGCCTCGAACGAGAGGTCGTCGCAGAAGACGATGAAGCGCTCGGGGCGCGGTGCGACCAGCTCGGCGATGTCGGGCAGGTCGACGAGATCCTGCTTGTGGACCTCGATCACGCGCAGGCCTTCGGCGTGGAAGGCGTTCAGCGCCGCCTTGACGAGAGAGGACTTGCCGGTGCCGCGCGCGCCGGTAAGGAGAACGTTGTTCGCCGGGAGCCCGGTGACGAACTGGCGGGTGTTCTGCTCGACGAGTGCCTTCTGCCGGTCGACGCCCTGCAGGTCGGAGAACGCGATGCGATGCGGATGCGCGATCGGCTGCAGCCAGCGATAGCCGTCGCGCTCGCGCCAGCGAAACGCGATCGCGCCGTCCCACTCCGTCGCAGGGACGGGCTGCGGCAGCAGCCCCTCGACGCGGCCGAGCAGGGCGTCGGCTCTGGCGACGAGCGCCGCGAGGTCGCCCACTGTTTCGGGCAAGGTTTCCGTGGCCCTCTTCCTGTTGGGCATGGTCGTGCGGAGGCGCGTGCGTACGCTCACCGCGAGCCGGCTTCGCGCCGTGCGACGCTCACGTCCGGTACTCGGCGTTGATCTTGACGTAGTCGTAGGAGAAGTCGCAGGTCCAAAGGGTGGTCTGCGCATCGCCGCGGCCGAGGTACACCATCACCTCGATCTCGGCGGGCTGCATCACGCGCGCTCCGTCCTCCTCGCGGTAGCCCGGCGCGCGCCCACCGTTTTCGATCACCTGCACGTCCCCGAGCCACAGGTTCACGCGCGAGGCGTCGAGGTCAGCGACGCCCGCGTTGCCGATCGCCATGAGCAGCCGGCCGAGGTTCGGGTCGGAGGCGAAGAAGGCGGTCTTGACGAGCGGCGAGTTGCCGATCGCGCGTGCGACCCGCAGCGCCTCGGCTTCGCTGCGCGCGCCGCGCACGTTCACCGTGATGAGCTTGGTCGCCCCCTCGCCGTCGCGCGCGATGGACTGCGCGAGCGCTGCCGCGACCGCCACCACCGCCTCGCGAAGCTCGACGTAGGCACCCGACCCAAGGGTGACCTCCGGCAGCGCTGCACGGCCGGTTGCGATCAGCACGAAGGAGTCGTTGGTGGACGTGTCGCCGTCCACGGTCACGCGATTGAAGCTCTTCTCCGCCACTTCGCCCACCATCTGCGTGAGGGCCGCCTGCGCGACGGGCGCATCGGTGGCGACGAAGGCCAGCATGGTCGCCATGTTCGGCTGCAGCATGCCGACACCCTTGGCGATGCCGGTCACCGTCACGCGCGCGCCGTCGATGCCGATCACGCGCGAGGCGCCCTTCGCGACGGTGTCCGTCGTCATGATCGCCTCGGCCGCTTCCGCCCAGCGGTTCGATCCCGACGATGCGAGGCATGCAGGGAGCGCGGCGACCAGCTTCTCGACGGGCAGCGGCTCGAGGATCACGCCGGTGGAGAACGGCAGCACTTCCCGCGGCGTGCAGCCGAGCAGCACCGACACCGCTGCGCACGTTTCGCGCGCCGCCGCGAGGCCCTGCGCACCGGTGCCGCAGTTCGCGTTGCCGGCGTTGACGACGAGCGCCCGCACGGCTCCGCCGGCGGCGAGATGCTCGCGGCAGACCCGCACGGGCGCGGCCGCGAAAGAGTTCTGCGTGAACACGCCGGCAACGCGGCTGCCGGGCGCGAGGCGCATGAGCATCACGTCACGTCCGCCGCGCTTGCGGATGCCGGCTTCCGCGAAGCCGAGGTCGACGCCCGCAATGCTCCCGAGCGAAGCCGGATCGGGCGGATCGAGGTTGACGGCCATGTTCAGCGCTCCGCGCTATGCCGCACGCGCAAGGTTTGCGGCACGCCGCGTGACCGGGCCGCCCGACGCATCAGCTCAGCTTGCCGTGGCAGTGCTTGTACTTCTTGCCGGAGCCGCAGGGGCACGGGTCGTTGCGACCGACCTTCGCCATCGCGCGCACCGGCGGCGGCGAGGGCTTGCGCTGCGCCGCGCGGGCGATCTCCTCGTCGGCCTCCGCCCCGGCGCCCACGAGCGCCTCCTCGTAGTCGGCGTGCTGATAGCGGACGTTCTCGACCGCGGGCGCCTGCTGCTCGGCCTGCTGCACCTCCTCCTCGCTCCTGATCTGCACGTTCATCAGGATCTTCGTCACCTCGAGCTTCACGGTGTCGAGCAGGTGACCGAAGAGCTCGAAGGCCTCGCGCTTGTACTCCTGCTTGGGGTTCTTCTGCGCATAGCCGCGCAGGTGAATACCCTGCCGCAGGTGGTCGAGCGCGGCCAGGTGCTCGCGCCAGTGGTCGTCGAGCACGCGCAGCAGGATGAAGTGCTCGTACTGGCGCGCGACCTCGGGCGGCGCGCTCCCCATGCGCGATGCGTAGTGCTCGTCGGCAGAGCCGATGACGCGCTCGAGGAGGTCCTCGTCGGTGAGGTTCGGCTCGGCCTCGAGCCACCGCTTCACCGGCGTCTCCATCTTCAGGTCCGCGGCGAGCACCCGCTCCAGCCCCTCGACGTCCCATTGCTCCTCGACGCTCTCCGCGGGCACGTGAGCGCGGAAGCAGTCGATGACCACGCCGTCGCGCAGCGCCTTCACCCGGCTCTCGATCTGCGCGTGGTCCCCGGCCAGGATCTCGTTGCGCAGCTCGTAGACGTGCTTGCGCTGGTCGTTGGCGACGTTGTCGTACTCCAGGAGCTGCTTGCGGATGTCGAAGTTGTGCGCCTCGACCTTGCGCTGCGCGCTCTCGATGGAGCGCGTCACGAGGGGATGCTCGATCGGCTCGCCCTCGGGCATCTTGAGCCGCTGCATGATGGAGTTGATGCGCTCGCCGGCGAAGATGCGCAGCAGCGAATCCTCGAGCGACAGGTAGAAGCGCGAGCTGCCGGGGTCGCCCTGGCGGCCGGAGCGGCCGCGGAGCTGGTTGTCGATGCGCCGCGACTCGTGGCGCTCGGTGCCGACGATGTGCAGCCCGCCGGCGCGCACCACCGAGTCGTGCAGGTGCTGCCATTCGTCGCGCAGTCGGGCGATCTTCGCTTCCTTCGCCGCCTCGTCGAGGGCCGCGTCGACGCGCACGACGTCGACCTGCTTCTCGACGTTGCCTCCGAGCACGATGTCCGTACCGCGGCCCGCCATGTTGGTGGCGATGGTGATCATCTTCGGCCGGCCGGCCTGCGCCACGATCTCGGCCTCGCGCGCGTGCTGCTTCGCGTTCAGCACCTGGTGCGGCAGCTTCTCCTTCTCGAGCAGCCGCGAAAGATGCTCCGAAGTCTCGATGGACGTCGTTCCGACGAGCACCGGCTGGCCGCGCTCGTGACAGTCCTTGATGTCGGCGACGATCGCGGTGTCCTTCTCCTGCCCGGTGCGGTACACCTGGTCGAGCTTGTCCTCGCGGATCATCGGGTGGTGCGTGGGAATCACCACCGTCTCGAGGTTGTAGATCTCCTGGAACTCGTAGGCCTCGGTGTCCGCCGTACCCGTCATGCCGGCGAGCTTGCCGTACATGCGGAAGAAATTCTGGAACGTGATCGACGCGAGCGTCTGGTTCTCGTTCTGGATCGGACAGCGCTCCTTGGCCTCGATCGCCTGGTGCAGGCCGTCGGACCAGCGCCGGCCGGGCATGAGGCGCCCGGTGAACTCGTCGACGATGATGACGTCGCCGTCCTGGACCACGTAGTTCCGGTCGCGGAAGAACAGGTTGTGGGCGCGAAGCGCGCACGACAGGTGATGCATCAGGTTGATGTTCACCGGGTCGTAGAGGCTCGCCCCCTCCGGGAGCAGGCCGACGCGCGCGAGCAGGTTCTCCGCGTGCTCGTGGCCCGTTTCGGAGAGCAGCACCTGATGCGCCTTCTCGTCGACCCAGAAATCGCCCTCGGACTCGGGCGCCTCCTGGCGCTTGAGCATTGGCGCCACCTCGTTCATGCGGTAGTAGAGCTCGGTCCGATCCTCGGCCTGGCCCGAGATGATGAGCGGCGTGCGCGCCTCGTCGATGAGGATGGAGTCGACCTCGTCGACGATGGCGTAGTGGAGCGTGCGCTGCACCCGGTCGGCGACCGACATCGCCATGTTGTCGCGCAGGTAGTCAAAGCCGTACTCGTTGTTGGTGCCGTAGGTCACGTCGGCGGCATACGCGGCGCGCTTCTGGTCCGGCGGCAGCTGCGACAGGTTGACGCCCACCTCGAGCCCGAGGAAGCGGTACACGCGGCCCATCCATTCGGCGTCGCGCGTGGCGAGGTAGTCGTTGACGGTGACGACGTGCACGCCCTTGCCGGCGAGCGCGTTCAGGTACACCGGCAGCGTCGCGACCAGCGTCTTGCCCTCGCCGGTACGCATCTCGGCGATCTTGCCGTTGTGAAGCGCGATGCCGCCCATGAGCTGCACGTCGAAGTGCCGCATGTTCAGCGTGCGCCGCGCCGCCTCGCGCACGGTGGCGAACGCCGGCGGCAATACCTCGTCCAGTGTCGCGCCGGCGGCGACCCGCTGCTTGAGCTCCGCGGTCCGGGCGCGGAGGGCCTCGTCGGAGAGCTCGCGCACCGAGGCCTCGAGCGCATTGATCTCCGCCACGACCTTGCGGTACTGCTTTAGCAGGCGGTCGTTGCGCGAGCCGAAAACGGCCTTCAAGACCTTCGGAATCATGCGGATGCACCCGACTTGACTAAGCTCGAAATTTTAGCACGCAGCCCTGCCAGCACTCGGGAGCGGGCGGGCCGTCGGCGTGACCTTCGCGGCATCGCCGGTCGAGGGAGCCCGTGAAGCACTCGGTTGCCGCCGCTGCGGCCGGGCGGGGCAGCACTCCGCGCCCGGGCGGGCGCTCGGCTCGCGCGTCCATGCGTACCGCACCCGCACGACCGGAATGCCGCGCTTACCGCATAATCGCAAGAGGCTCGCCCGACCCGATGCGCCCGCGCTCCATCGCCGCCGTCCTCCACAGCGCCCCCGAGCTGGAGCGCTTCATGCCGCTCGTCGACCGGCTCGTCGCCCTGCGCGCGGCAGTGCGCGACGTCATGCCGCGGGAGCTTGGCGATTGCGCGAGCGTCGTCGGGGCCAAGCAGGACACGGTCTCGATCCTCGCCGACAACTCCGCGGTGGCTGCGAAGCTGCGCATGTACGAGCCGGCGCTGATTCGCGCCTGCCGGCGTGTGATGCCGCAGGTGGCCGCCGTCCGCGTGCGCGTGCGCTCCACGGCGCCGCCTGCCGGGCGCCGGGCGGCGAAGCAAGCCATGTTGAACGCGGCGCCGGCCGCAGCCCTCGCCGCGCTCGCCGAGTCACTGCCGCCCTCCCCGCTTCAGGACGCGATCGCGAGCCTCAGTCGCAAGGGAACGCGCTGACCCGGCCGCGCACCGAGCGCGTCGCAGTCAGAGCGGCACGAGCACGACCCGTTCGAGGGCGAGCAGCACGAACACCGCGGCGGCGAACACCAGCCCGTACTTGAACACCTGCCACGCGAAGCGCAGCCAGCGCGGATCCTTGGTGAAGAGGAAGGTGACGATGGCGACCCCCATCGCCACCAGCACCAGATAGCCGACGATCCGCAGCAACAGCACGCGCGCAGCGGGCCGCTCAGGCGGGCAATGTGAAGAGGCGCGCGACGGCGGCGGGCGTCGTCTCCGCCGCCTCGTAGGTGACGAGCTCCCAGGCGTCGCGGTCGGCGATGGTCGCCCGCAGGAGCTGGTTGTTGAGGGCGTGCCCCGACTTGTAGGCGGAAAACGCACCGACGAGCGGATGGCCGACGAGGTACAGGTCGCCGATGGCGTCGAGCACCTTGTGCTTGGCGAACTCGTCGGCGTAACGCAGGCCGTCGGCGTTCAGCACGCGGTACTCGTCGAGCACGATCGCGTTGTCGAGGTTGCCGCCCTGCGCGAGGCCGTTCGAGCGCAGCACCTCGAGCTCCTGCACGAAACCGAAGGTGCGCGCGCGCGCGATCTCCTTCGCGTAGGACACCTCGGCGAAGTCCACCGTGACCGTCGGCGGCGTCCGTGACAGCGCCGGATGGTCGAAGTCGATGGTGAACGAGAGCCGGAAGCCGTCGTAGGGTGTGAAGCGCGCCCACTTGTCGCCGTCGCGCACCTCGACCTCCCGCTTGATGCGGAAGAAGCGCTTCGGCGCGTTCTGCTCCTCGATGCCCGCCGACTGCAGCAGATACACGAACGGCGAGGCGCTGCCGTCGAGGATCGGCACCTCGGGACCGTCGACGTCGACATAGAGGTTGTCGACGCCCAGGCCCGCGAGCGCCGACATCAGGTGCTCGACGGTGGCCACCTTGGCGCCGTTCGCCGTGAGCGCGCTGCACAGCCGCGTGTCGGTGACCGCGAGCGGATCGGCGCGGATCTCGACCGGCTCGGGCAGATCGAGCCGACGGAAGACGATGCCGGTATCGGGCGCGGCCGGCCGCAGGTGCAGGACCACCTTCGCACCCGTGTGCAGGCCGAGCCCGGTCGCCCGGATTCCGTTCTTGATCGTGCGCTGGCGAAGCATCGGGGAGGATCGTCGTGCTGCTCCCGAGTCGGGCAGGATAGCACGCGCCTCCGGGAGGGGCCCGGGGCGCTCCCGACGCGGCCCGGGCGAACGCGCGAGGAGCGCCACGGCCGCTCCTCAGTCCGCCTGCTTGCGCAGGAACGCGGGGATGTCGTACTTGTCCACGCCGTTCTGCTGCAGGGCTTCGATGGCCGAGGCGCGGTTGCGGCGAAACACCGCCGGCGCGCTCTCGATCGCGCCGTAGTCCACCGGCGCCGCGAAAGCGTGGTGATGGTGATCCGTTCCGGTGCGACTCACCACCAACTGCGGCTGCGGCTTCGCCTTCTGTGCGAGCTGCGGCTGGCCGAGACCGGTCGCGACGACGGTCACGCGCAGGTTGTCGGCCACCGTGTCGTCGTAGACCGCGCCGAAGATGATGGTCGCGTCCTCGGCGGCGAAGCCGCGCACCGTGTTCATGACTTCGTTCACCTCGCGCATCTTCAGCCCTTCGCTCGCGGTGATGTTCACCAGCACGCCGCGCGCCCCGGCGAGGTTGACGCCCTCGAGCAGCGGGCTGGCGACCGCCTGCTCGGCGGCGATGCGGGCGCGGTCGACGCCGCTCGCATAGGCCGAGCCCATCATCGCCATGCCCATCTCGCCCATCACCGTGCGCACGTCCTCGAAGTCGACGTTGACGAGGCCCGGGCAGTTGATGATCTCCGCGATGCCGGCGACCGCGTTGTGCAGCACGCCGTCCGCGGCGCGGAAAGCGTCGCGCATCGAGACGTCCTCGCCGAGCACTTCCATCAGGCGCTCGTTGAGAATGACGATTAGCGAGTCGACGTGCTGCGCGAGCTCGGCGAGGCCGGCCTCGGCGATGCGCATCCGCTTGCCCTCGAACGCGAACGGCTTGGTCACCACGGCCACCGTCAGCACGCCGAGCTCCTTCGCCACCTCGGCGACCACGGGCGCGGCACCGGTGCCGGTGCCGCCGCCCATGCCGGCGGTGATGAACACCATGTTCGCGCCGGTCAGCGCCTCGCGTATCGCCTCGCGCTGCTCCTGCGCCGCGGCACGCCCGGCATCGGGCTTGGCCCCGGCACCGAGCCCGCTCGCGCCGAGCTGGATCTGCTGCTTGGCGCCGCAGCGCGCGAGCGCCTGAGCGTCGGTGTTGCAGACGACGAAGTCGACGCCGGTGACGCCGTTGCGGATCATGTGGTCGACCGCGTTGCCGCCGGCGCCGCCGACGCCGATGACCTTGATGAGGGTGCCGTTCTGCGTGCTCTCGATGATCTCGAACATGGGTGGGGTCTCCTTTTGTGGATTTCGGGGATCAGGCATCAGGGATCAGAGCCGCGGCGTGCAGCGGCTCGATCCGGGGGTGACAGCCGGGACACGCCGGGCCGCCGGGGTTCGTTTTCGCTCTCGGGGGTGCATCCGCTTGCTCTCCTTCTCCGGGGAATGCGGCGCGCTTTCTCGCGACGCGCGCTCGTGTGGTCCTAGAAGTTCTTCTGAAACCAGTCGCGCATGCGCGTGACGGTCTGCTTGAACGAGCCGCCCTGGCGCGACATCACGCCGCGGTCGACCTGCGCCTTGCCCTCGAGCAGCAGCCCGACGGCCGTCGCGTAGCGCGGGTTGCGCACCACGTCGGCAAGCGCGCCGATGTAGCGCGGCACGCCGATGCGCACCGGCATGTGGAAGATCTCCTCGCCGAGCTCGACCATGCCCTGCATGACCGCCGAGCCCCCGGTGAGCACGATCCCCGAGGAGATCAGCTCCTCGTACCCGGACTGGCGGAGCACCTGCTGCACCAGGTTGTAGAGCTCCTCGACGCGCGGCTCGATCACCTCGGCGAGCGTCTGCCGCGAGAGTTCGCGGGCGTTGCGGTCGCCGAGGCCGGGCACCTCGACCATCTCGCGCGGATCGGCGAGCTGGCGCAGCGCCACCCCGTGGCGCAGCTTGATGACCTCGGCCTCCGGCGTCGGCGTGCGCAGCGCCATGGCAATGTCGTTGGTGATCTGGTCGCCGGCGATGGGAATGACGGCGGTGTGGCGGATCGCGCCGTGGGTGAAGATCGCCACGTCGGTGGTGCCGCCGCCGATGTCGACCAGCGCGACGCCGAGCTCCTTCTCGTCCTCGGAGAGCACCGCGACCGACGACGCGAGCGGCTGCAGCACGAGGTCCGCGACTTCGAGGCCGCAGCGGCGCACGCACTTGACGATGTTCTGCGCCGCGCTCACCGCGCCGGTGACGATGTGCACCTTCACCTCGAGCCGGTGGCCCGACATGCCGAGCGGCTCGCGGATGCCGTCCTGCCCGTCGATCACGAACTCCTGCGTGAGGATGTGCAGCACCTGCTGGTCGTTCGGGATCGGCATCGCGCGCGCGGTCTCCACGGCGCGGTCGACGTCGATCGCGGTGACCTCCTTGTCCTTGATCGCGACCATGCCGGTCGAGTTGAAGCTGCGGATGTGGTTGCCGGCGATGCCGGTGTAGACGCGCGTGATCTTCGCGTCGGCCATCAGCTCGGCTTCCTCGAGCGCACGCTGGATGGCGCCAACGGTGGCCTCGATGTTGACCACCACGCCCTTCCTCAGCCCCTTCGACTCGTGGCTGCCGATGCCCCGGACCTCCATCTGCCCGTCCGGCGTGAGCTCGGCGGCCATCGCCACGATCTTCGACGTGCCGATGTCGAGGCCGACGATCAGGTTCTTCGTTTCCTTGCCCATGGTCTTCATCCGTGCGTGCGCCTCCCCGGCGTGCGGCCGCCGTCGGGCTCGAGTACGGCGTCGGGCGCGCGCAGCGCGAAACCGTTCGGATAACGCAGGTCGACGGTGTCGAGCCTGCGGTCGAGCCGTCCGAGCGTCTGCGGATACGCATCGACGAAGCGCGCAAGCCGCGCCGCGATCGGGTCGCGCAGCTGGTCGCGGCCGAGCTCAAGGGTGAGCAGGCGGGCACCGGGACCGGCGACCTTGAGCTGCCACGCGTAGCGCGGCGACAGCGTGACGTGGGTGAGCGTGAAGCCGAGCGTTGCGAGCGCCTCGCGGAACTCGCCGTAGCGCACCGCCACCTCGAGCGAAGTGCCGGGCGGGCCGGCGAGGCGCGGCAGCTGCGCATCCGGACTGGAAGCTTCGAAGACCTCGCCGAACGTGTTCACGAGCAGCTTGTCGTTCCAGCGCGCGAGCGCGACGTGCTCCTCGACATGCGCGGCGATGCGATCGGGCCACAAGCGCCGCACGTCGGCCCGGCGCACCCAGGGCACCGCCTCGAGGCGTGCGCGCAGCGCATCGAGGTCGGCGGCGAAGAAATTGCCGCCGACGCCGCCGCCGAACGCCCGCGCGAGGTCGTCTGCGTCGAGCTGCTTGAGGTCGCCTTCGATCGTGAACGTGCGCACCGGAAACGCCGCCGAGCGCGTTGCGGCCTGCCACGCGAGCGCCACCAGCAGCACGGCGGCAAGGGCGAAGAGCGAGTTCGCGATGCCGTTCAGGAGCCGCGCGTTGTGCCACGGTCCCACCGCCTTCACGGCGACGCGGCGACGGGCGGGACGCGGCGTGCGCGCCTCGCCCGCGGCGCCCGGGGAGAGGCGCACGCTCGCCGGGCGGCGGGCACGCACCGCGCGCTCGCGAAGCTGCTGCGCCGCCGCGGCGTC
>Ga0114939_10001036_pt1 | contig 22546 bp, 18 predicted proteins | sample AshMeaCrysSpring_FD_87196 | JGI IMG/M metagenome (GOLD analysis project Ga0114939, IMG submission 87196) | Groundwater microbial communities from Big Spring, Nevada to study Microbial Dark Matter (Phase II) - Ash Meadows Crystal Spring | ecosystem: Environmental > Aquatic > Deep subsurface >...
GAAGAGGCCCTCCCGGTCTTTCGCCACCCCTTCGGCGGGCCGATGGATGCCGCCGAGACGCTCGAATTCCTCGCCGCGCATCTCGACAACCATGCGCGGCAGATTGAGCGCATTCGCCAGGCGTTCGCGTCGCAGGAATGACATCCGGAGCTCGCCGACGTCACCCATTTCGCCGGCTGCCGTGATTATTTCGATTAAGAAAAATGGGGGTCAAATCTCGATTAGCGATTACTAATTCATCAATCGAGATGTGACACCACTTTTCCCCGAGAAGATTACCATGTCAGCCCCCGAGGGGGGGTATACTTTTCATTCCGATTTGGTAAATTATTGCATTCCTGTCGACAGGAGGGAGTCTCAGGAAAATGACCGGAATTCTTGATTATGGGAAGAGGGCTCTGCTTGCCGTGCTCGCTGTCCAGGCGCTCGCTGCCTGCGGTGGTATCGCAGACGAGTTCCTGCCAAACACCGAGCGCGGTCGGTTGGGAGTCCACGTCGCCCGCGCCGTGAACACCGACCCGGACAACGTAACCGTGTCCATGGCTAACGAGCGGCTCCGGTTTGCTCGGGGCATGCTCGCGCACACCTTGCCCCCGGGGATCGGAGTGCATGTCGACGTATACGCCTCCGACTTCGGCACGTACCGGTTCGGGGGAGGGTGGATCACGAGAGGCGATCAGTACCTGGGGCGACATACTGTGCCGACCGAAACAATCGAGGTCGTCTCGAGCGACGTGCACGTCCTGACGGCTGAAATCGTTCCGAATCCGACGGACCCCGGGCGCCAATGGGTGAAACTGACTACCCTCACGCCAGGGACGGTGCGCCTTACCTTCAAGACCTCGAAGGTCGATGAGAAACGGCAGCGAATCGGCGACCTCATCGAGGACTCGTTCGTGCTGACTGTCAGCGGGAGTCCCGAAAGCAAAGAGAGCCCTGTGAGTGCAAAGCCCGCGAAGTGATCTGTGAATCAACTTGAACGCATGCGCCGAATCGCCCAACCCATCATTCAACTCGGACGCGCTACGCGCACCCGTTAATTCCTGAGTTGAAAAAAGTAAAAAGGGGGTATCAAATCTCGATTAGCGATGACTAATTCATTAATCGAGATGTGACACCATTTTTCTTTTTACCAACGACTGTCCGGCTTGTCCGCCGGCAAACATCGTTTTCGGCAGGCGAACATGCAACTGAGCGATTTCTTGAAAGCCGCACGCGGGGAAGCGCCCTGCGACCTGCTCTTGGCCAACGCCCGCATCGTGGATGTTTTCTCGGGCCGGATCGCCCCCGGCAGCGTGGCCGTGGCCGGGGGGCGGGTTGTCGGCATCGGCGATTATCCGGCGCGCGAGACCGTCGACCTGGGCGGGCGCTTCCTCGCTCCGGGTTTCATCGACTCCCATGTGCACATCGAAAGCTCGATGACCTGCGTCGCCGAGTTCGCCCGGGCGGTGGCGGTGCGCGGCACCACCGCGGTGGTGGCCGACCCGCATGAGATCGCCAACGTGCTCGGCGCCGAAGGAATCCGCTACATGCTGGCCTCCGCGATCGGCCAGCCGATCAACGTCTTCTACGCCCTGCCCTCCTGCGTGCCGGCCACCGACATGGAGACGGCCGGCGCGCGGCTTGCGGCCGCCGACCTGGAGCCTTTTTTCCAGGACCCGCGTATCGTCGCCCTGGGCGAGATGATGAACTACCCGGGCGTGCTGAACGGCGACCCGGAGGTCCTGAAAAAGATCGACGCCGCCCGCCGGCACGGCCGGCCGGTCGACGGCCACGCCCCCGGCCTTTCCGGGAGGGCGCTGGCGGCGTATGTCGCGGCCGGAATCACGAGCGACCACGAGTGCACCACGGCGGCGGAAGCCCTGGAAAAGATCGCGGCCGGCATGCACGTCATGATCCGCCAGGGCACCGGCGCACGCAACCTCGATGCGCTGCTGCCCGTCGTCGGTGAGACCTCCTCGAGCCGGCTCATGTGGTGCACGGACGACCGCCACCCCCACGACCTGCTCGCGGAAGGCCACATCGACTCCATCGTCGCCGCCGCGATCCGCGCGGGCGTGGATGCCGTGACCGCGATCCGCATGGCCACCCTCAACCCGGCCGAACGCTTCGGCCTCGTCCATCTCGGCGCCGTCGCCCCGGGCCGCCAGGCGGATTTCGTGGTGTTTTCGGACCCGGCCCGCCTGCGGGTCGAGGAAGTCTACGTGCGCGGCGAGCTCATCGCCAGGGACGGCCGGCCGACGGAGGGGCTCAAGACCCCGCCGCCCCTGCCGGCGGCGCCCTCCATGCACGTGGATCTCAACGGTCTGGATTTCGGTCTTCACGCGGACGGCAAGCGGCTGCGGGTGATCGATCTCATCCCCGATCAGATCCTGACACGGCAGTCGGTCGAATCCGCGCCGGTCGAAGGCGGCCGCGTGGTGTCCGACCCCGGCCGGGACCTGCTCAAGATCGCCGTCGTCGAGCGCCACCGCCGCAGCGGGCGCATCGGCCTGGGAATGGTGCGGGGCTTCGGGTTGAGGCGGGGTGCGCTCGCCTCCAGCGTCGCCCACGACTCGCACAACATCGTCGTCGTGGGCGTGGCGGACGCGGACATGCTGACGGCAACGGCTGAGGTGGTCGCGATGGGCGGGGGGATCGCCGCCGCGGCCGGCGGCCGGGTCGCGGCCCGGCTGCCGCTGCCGGTGGCCGGGCTCATGTCCCTCGAGCCGGTTCAGGCCGTGAGCGCAGCCGTCGACCGGCTCGTGGCTGCGGCCCGCGACCTGGGGTCGCCCCTCAAGGATCCCTTCATGACCCTCTCGTTTCTGGCGCTCCCGGTCATACCCGAGCTCAAGATCACCGACCGCGGGCTGGTCGACGTGCTGCAGTTCCGGCACGTCGGCCTGTTCGTATGAGATTCGCCGACGCTGTCGCTTGAAATCCTCCCGATCTGAATAGACGCTCTCCCGTCAACTCCCTCCCATCCTCCCTTTTCCAAAGGGAGGCATCTTTGATGAACTCGCAAAAAGCCATCCAACTCGATGACTTTGCAAGAAACCCAAGTTCAAGGCGTGCGAATCTCGTTGCGCGAGGCGTACTTGCAGTACGCCGCAGCGACAGCGAGATGAAGCGCAACGCAGCAACTGGGTTTCTTACGAAGTCGTTATTCCTGCCGGAAAGGCCTGCCCAGCGCCGCCGGCGCCATTCCCGACAAAAAGCGCAGCAGCGCCGCGGTGCGCTCCCTCCGGGCGGCCCAGCGCCGGGCGGGCTCGCTCTGGGCCGCGGACATGACCAGCAGGGTGAAGATCATCAGAGGAAAAGGGGCCACCTGGAACACCTGGGACGGGACGGAGGGCAGCCAGCCCTGGAAGTAGATGCCCATCAGCTGCAGGAACGCAAACAGGTAGGCGCCGGCCGCTGCTTTGAGCGGGTGCCACCCGCCGAAGATGACCAGGGCGAGCGCGATCCAGCCGGTGCCCTCGGCGCCCTGGGGCCGCCCCCAGCCGGGCTTGGTGCATAGCGAAAACGTGGCGCCGGCCAGCCCCACCAAGAGGCCGCCGCTAATCGCGCAGAGCATCTGCACCCTCCGTGGATTGATGCCGCGCGCGTAGGCCGCTTTCGGGTTTTCGCCGACGGCCCTGAGCTTCAGGCCGGGCGAGGTCCGGTAGACGAACCACCAGCCGACGACGATCAGCAGCATGCTGAAATAAACCGGCAGCGGGTGGATGAAGAGCACCGGCCCCAGGAAAGGGATCTGATCGAGACCCGGGAGCGGGACAGCCACGGCCTGGAGTCCCGGGAGGCGCGAATAGGGGTTGCCGAGGAAATAGGCCAGGTCCCGGGTCATCAGGGTGAGCACGAACCCGACCGCCACCTGGTTCTGGCTCAGGAAGATGCTGAACACGGCGACGACGGCGGCCACCCCCGCCCCCACCAGGGCCCCGGCGGCGAACCCCGCCAGCAGGCTGTCCGCCTGGCGCGCCGCCACGAAAGACACCATGGCCGCAAGCAGGATCGAGCCGTCGAGAGACAGGTTGATCATCCCGGATTTCTCGGTGATGGTCTCCCCGATGGTCGCCAGCACGACCGGCGCCGCGCCGGCGATCACGCCCGCGATGATGAGGGTTGGGTCCAAGTCAGTCGACTCCTATGATCCAATCAGCCTTGCATGCCTTTTTCTTCTTTGATCCGCACCCCCCCTCACCCTGACATGGCCGATCTTGTCCAAGGAAAGGCCACTCCTCCCTTTGCAAAAGGGAGGTCGGGAGGGATTTATCGGAGCACTGATTTTGAAATCCCCCTAACCCCCTTTTAGAAGGGGGGAGCAGAGGGCCGGCTTGCGGTCTTCGCCGTCTTGATCTGCCGCCACCCGTGCATCCCCAGCGTCGCCAGCACCAGCGCGCCCTGAATGACGCCCCCGAGGGAGGAGTCCAGCTGCAGCATCATCGGCAGTTGGATGCTCCCGACATTCAGGCAGGCGAAGAAAAGCGCCACCGGTGCCGTCAGCCAAATGTTGTAGTTGGCCAGCATCACCACGAGCAGCGCCAGATAGCCGTAGTTGCTGGAAATCGCCGGAATGAGCCGGTGGTAGACGGCCGTCACCTGGAGGTTGCCGGCCAGCCCGGCGAACCCGCCTGCGAACAGCATCGCCAGGACCATCAGCCTGGCCGGTTTGAGGCCGTAGAGAAAGGCGGCAGCGGGGTTGCGGCCGACGGCTTTCAGATAGAGTCCGATCCAGGTGAAGTGCAGGATCAGGCCGCTCGCTGCGAGAGCGGCCGCCGCAATGGCCAGGGCGGCCGGCGGTATGCGCAGCAGCGCCGGGGCGCTCAGCCAGAGCTCCGTCGGGAAGGTCTCCGTCCCGCTCATGGAGGCCACCCCGGGTTGCTTCCAGGGCCCGAAGATCAGCCACAGCACGATGCCCTGGGCCACGAAGTTCAGTCCCAGCCCGGCAAAGATCTCGTTGACCCCGCCCTTGGTCTTGAGAAATCCCGCGACCGCCGCCCAGAGCGCCCCGCCCAGCGCGGAAGCCGAGAGGGACAGGGCGATGAGCACCGCACCGGATGCCGGGCTGTCGCTGCCGGCACGCAGCGCCCAAGTCGAAAACACGGCGCCCAGCATGACCTGACCTTCCACCCCGATGTTCCAAAGGCCGATCCGGAAGGTGAACAAAAGCCCGCAGGCGCAGAGCGTCAGGGGTATCCAGACTTTGACCACCTGGGCGAACTTGGCCCACGAGCCGAGCGACCCCAGGAAGAGCTGATGATAGGCCTGCAGGGGCGGGGCGTCGGAGGCGATCAGCAGCAGGGTGGTGAACGCGAACACGGCCGCCGCGGTCAGCAGGACGTCTTGCACCCGCGGCCGGAATCCGCTTCGGCCGGTCCTCTGGACGGCTGAATCGTCTGCGCCCATGGCTCTAAGCTTTTCCGGCGATCGCGCTTGCCAGTCTCGCCGCGTCGGTTTCCGCGGCGGCCGCATCCATGATGAGCCGGCCGTTGAAAAAGACCAGCACGCGATCGGCCACCATCAGGATCTCGTCCAGCTCCGGCGATGAGAACACGATGCCGGCGCCCTTCCGGGCGCAGGACTGCAGGTGCCGCCAGACCCAGTTCACCGACTCCATGTCCAGGCCGCGCGTGGGGTTTTCCAGCAGAAGCAGGCGCGGGTCGGGCGGCAGGAATGAGAGCAGCAGCCGCTGCTGGTTCCCGCCGGAAAGCGCTTCGACCGGCGTCTGGGGGCGGCCTTTGATGCGAAAGGCCTCGATCCGTCGGGCGGCGTTTTCCGCCGCCGCCGGATAGGGCACCCGGAAGGACCGCCGCTCTTCCTGAAGCGCCATGTGCTCGGTGATGGTCAGTTCAGGGATGAGCCCTTCCTCGAGGCGCGCCGCCGGGACGAAATACACCCCCATTTTATTGAACAAGTGATAATCGCAACCGGACATCGAGCGCCCGGAGAGCTTAACCGATCCGCTCAGCGGCGGTTTCAACCCGCCCGCCACCCGGAGGAACACCTCCTGGCCGCTACCCTCGAGGCCGGCCAGGCCGACCACTTCCCCTTGGCGGATTGCGACGCTGCAGTCCACCAGCCCGGACCGGCCGCCCGGGCTCGACACCCGGTCCATCACCAGCACCGCGCTGCCCGCCGGCTGCGCCGTGCGCGACGGCGCGGGCGGGGGCGTCCCGAACATCATTTCCAGGAGCCGCTCCGTGTCGAAAGGCCGCTCCATGGCGCCGGTCACTCGGCCGAGGCGTAGCACGGTCACCCGGTCGCACAGGGCCTCCACGTCCTCGAGCTTGTGGGATACGAGCAGCACGCTCTTGCCTTCCACCGCCAGGCGCCGCAGGGCCGCGTAGAGCACCTCCTTCTGGCCGGCGGATATCCCCGTGGTCGGCTCGTCCAGGATCAGCAGCCGGGTCCCCAAGGCCAGCAGCCGCAGCAGCTCGACCTGCTGGCGCTCGCCCAGGGTCAGGCGGTTGACGGGGGTCTCCGGGTCCAAACGGAAGTGAAACGACTCGGCCAGCTCCCGGAAACGCGCCTTGAAAGCCTTCCGCTCCAGAGCGATCTTCCCGGCCTGCCCCAGGATGAAGTTGTCGAGGACCGCAAGCTGGGGGAAATCGAGGGGGTCCTGGTAGAGCATGCCGACGCCGTGGCCGACGGCCTCGGCCGTCGTGCGGTAGTCGACGGGTTTGCCGTCCACCCGGACCGATCCGGACGTCCGGGCGGTGAACCCCGCCAGGATCTTCATCAGCGTGCTCTTGCCGGCGCCGTTCTCACCGAGAATGCCGTGCAGCTCCCCGGGCGCGACCGTCAGGCTCACCCCGTCGTTGGCCTTTACGGCGCCGTAATGCTTGCGGATGTCGACGAGCTCGACCTGCATGAGCCATCACTTCTTGGCGCTGCTCGCCCCCTCCATCCCCTGCAGCAGCTGCTCCATGTGCCAGATCTGCTTTTCGCCGGCGGTTTCGCCGGCCTTCACGAACACCGTGCCGTCCTGGTAGTTCAGCGGCCCCTTGAACAGGTTGACCGCTCCGGAACCGAGGTCCTTGACGAACCGGTCCAGCACCGGCCTGGCGGGGGCCGGCAGGGCGCTTCCGGTCACGAAGCCCACGATGCTGGTGTCCGGATTGTTGATGTCCTTCCAATCCGGGCCGAGCCAACGCCATTCCGGTTTCCAGGTTTTGCTCATGGCGGCCTTGACGAAGGGGACATACCCCGGACCCCAGTTGAAATAAGGCACGCCCAGACAGACATCCGGGGCGGCCTGGCAGGCCCCGATATAGTCGTAGGGGACGGCCCAGACGTTCTTGCCTTCCTTCTTCTTCTGCCCGGCCACGGTGAGCGCCTCGGTGGTGTCGATCCCGGACAGGACCACGTCATGACCGGTGTTGAAGAAGTTCTGCGCCACCTGGGTCGGGTCGGAGGTCACCCCCGGGATGTTGAACCAGAACCCGATCCAGGTCACCTGGAATTTCAAATCCTCGGGCTTCTTCTTCAGCGCGGTCTCCCAGGCGTGGCGGGCGCCCAGGTAGGCCGAGGCCGCCAGCCGGCGGGTCTCCGCGTTGATGAGCGGCCCCAGGTAGCCGATCTTGCCGGTCTGGGTGGTCATCGCGGCCGCGAACCCCGCCATCATCTTGGTGTACTCCATCTTGCCCATGAGGTTGCTTAGGTTGGGCGGGGCCTTGCCGGTCAGCGCGTCGTCCCCGGAGATGTGCAGAAAGTAAACGTCCGGGTGCTGGCGCGCGGCCTCGCGGGTGCCGTCCTTCATGTCGTCGGAATTGGCGATGATCAGCCGGGCGCCCTTCTCGACCATGTCGTCCACCACCTGCGGGATGGTGACGCCGGCGCGGTCCGCCGGGTTGACCTTGTCGATGTAGATCATCTTGGCGCCGGGCACCGTCTTTTCGACGTATTTGCCGCCCTCGTAGTGCGCCTGGCTCCAGCCGTGGTCGTTGTAGGGGCCGACCAGGAGCAGGCCGAAGGTGAACGGCGGGTCGGCGGCGGCTGCGCCCGCTGCGAAAGCCGTTGCGAACAGCGCCAGAAACGTCAGAAACAGGAAACCCTTTTTCAGCATGGTCGCCTCCCTGGGGGTCGAGTGTGTGGTCGGTCGGACGGGGTGCAGTAGTCGCGGAATATATCAAAGCCGCGGGTAGGTCAAGCTGCCTAGTTGTCTGAGGCGAGGAAGTTCTCGCATCAAAGGTTTCGCCTGCGTTTTGCCCCGTTTGCTTGCAATCCTAAATACCGTCGTGCAATAAGGCGGCATGCTGTCCGAAAACGCCAAAGCCGTCGTCGCCTGGCTGAACGTCTGCGTGATCTGGGGCACGACCTATCTGGCGATCCGCATCGGGGTCGGGCACCTGCCTCCGATGCTGTTCGCCGGCATCCGCTGGGTCATTGCCGGCCTCGTCTTCATCGCTTTTCTGGTGTGGCGTGGAAGGCCGCTGCCCAAGGCCGGGGAGCTGATTCACCTGGCGGTGGTCGGTCTGTGCCTGATCGGGCTCGGGAACGGCCTGGTGGTCTTTGCCGAGCAGTGGATCCCCAGCGGCCTGGCGGCGCTCCTGATCACCACCGTGCCCTTTTTCCTGGTCGGGATGGAAGCCTGCCTGCCGAAGGGTCCGCGGCTGAATGCGGCGATTCTCGCCGGGCTGACATTGGGGCTGGCCGGCGTGGGCCTGATCTTCGGCGAGGACCTCCGCTATCTGGCCGACCCGAAAAACCTTGCCGGCGTCCTGGGGCTGCTGGGCGCGGTCGTTTTCTGGTCGATCGGCTCGCTGTATTCCAAATACGTCAAGGTGGGCGTGCACCCGCTGATGGGCGCCTCCATCCAGATGCTGATCGCGGGAATCGTGTTGAGCGCAATCGGGGTCGCGATCGGCGAGCTGCCGCGCCTCGATTTCGAGATCAACGGCCTGCTCTCCCTTGCCTATCTGGTCGTCATCGGCTCCCTGCTCGGCTACAGCTCCTATATATACGTCATCGCCAAACTGCCGCTGTCGCTGGTTTCGACCTATGCCTACATCAACCCGGTTATCGCTTTATTCCTTGGATGGGCGATCCTGGACGAAAAGCTCAATTTCCGGATCGCCGTCGCCGCAGCGGTGATTCTGATCGGCGTCTTCACGGTCAAACGGGGAACCAGCCGGCTGAGGTAGTGTTAACCAACAAAAAAAAGGGGGGGAAGACCATGAAACATTTTCAAGCGCTGTTCGCGGTGATGTTAGCTCTGCTCGTGTTGCCCGGAATGGCTCCGGCCGTCGAACTGGGCCAGGTCCCGCCGGAGGTCGAGCTGCAGGAAGGCCTCGGCGGCCGATTGGATGGAACGGCCTGGCGCAGCGGCGAGCTCAAGGGCAAGGTCCACGTCCTTTTTTATGTGGACCCGGATGAAAAAGACACCAACAACGCGGCCAGCGAGGCGCTGGACAAGGAGAAATTCCCGGCCGAGAAATTCCAGTCCGTAGCGGTCATCAACATGGCCGCCACCTGGCTGCCCAATTTCGCCATCTCCATGTCCGTCGAAGAAAAGCAGAAGCGCTATCCCCGGACCGTCTACGTGCGGGATTACAAGAAAGTGCTCGTGAATGCGTGGAAGATCGCCGACGACAGCAGCGACATCCTCGCCTTCGACAAGCAGGGCCGGTTGATCTTCAGGAAAGACGGCAAGCTAGCCGCCGAGGACGTCCAGAAGCTGATCCAGGCGGTCAAGGACAATCTTTAGGGGCTCCAAACCCGCTCCATCCGGTCAGGGGGGTCAACGGTCGTCTGTGCGGATCCCGCAGGCTTGACCAGCGTCCGTGACAGCCAGGCGCTCACGCCCAGCGCCAGGGCGTCGGCCAGCCCGCGCAGCGGGCCTCCCGAAATCAGGGTGGCCAGAAGGTGACCGCCGGCGACGGCCCAGAAAACGGCCGGCAGCAGCCGATGGGGGGAGTGGGACGAGGCCCCGTCGGCCTCGCGGCAGGCGAAGGCATACAGCAGCTGGTTGATGGAGACGCTGCGCCACTGCAGGCGGTCGGCCCGGGCGCCCATGCCGTAGAGCGCCAGCCCGTAGCCGGCCGCGACTCCCGCCGCGGCCATGACCTTCGAGGCGTCCGCCGCGGCGGCCTGCATGTCCTTGGAAGTGATCAGGGCCTCGGCCTCGGTCGGGCGGTGCCCGCCGTCGGCGGAGCTCGGCTCGATGGCCAGGGCCAGGCAGGCCAGGTTGCTCCACACGCTCTGTAAAGGACTCGGGCCCTGCCCCCCGAAGCCGCTGCGTACCACGACATCCGCCGCAACATCCATGTGGGTCGAGCCCAGCATGTAGAGCAGGCTGCGGTGCATGTTGCCGTAAAAGGCTCGTCCGCCGACCACCGCGCGCAGCACGTTCTCCAGGTCGTCGTCCTCCAGCACCAGGTCGGCCGTCCGGCGCGCCAGCTCCGCGCCTTCGCGGCCCATGGCGATGCCGACGTCGGCGACCTTGAGGGCCAGGATGTCGTTGAACCCGTCCCCCACCATCACGACGCTCAAGCCGGCGCTCTGATACGCCTGGATGATCTGAAGCTTCTGGGTCGGGCTGAGGCGCGCGAACACATGGGCGCGCGTCACGACGCTGCGCAGTCCCTCGAGGCTGCGGGTGTTCAGATCCACGGCGTCCAGGATGCGCAGCGGCTCGCTGCCGGCCAGCCCCAGCTCCTCGCCGATGTGATGGGCCGTCAGGCTCTGATCGCCGGTGATGACCACCGTGCGGATCCCGGCGCGGTGCAGCCCCTGCACCACCTGGCGCGCCTCCCGGCGCACCGGGTCCGCCAGGCCGATCAACCCGCACCAGGTCAGGCGTCCGCTCCCCGCGGAGAAGGATTCCACCTCCTGCTGCGGGTCCCACTGAAACGCCACGCCCAGCACGCGCAGACCGGCGCCCGACATCCTGAAGTTCTCCGTCTCGATGCGGGAGCGTTCCGACGCGTTGAGCGGCCGGCGCCTGCCCTGCTTCTGGACGAAGCGGCAGCGCTCCAGCACCTCGTGGGGGCTGCCCTTCATCACCGCGAGCTCCCGGTTCTGCTCCCAGCGGTGAATGGTCGCCATGAACGGATGCTTCTCGCTGCGATGCAAAATCTCCAGGATGGGGTGGTCCCCCCTGAAATTCGTGCTGTTGATGCCGGCGTTCTCCGCCAGCCGGATCAGCGCGGTTTCCGTGGAAGAGCCCTCCAGGGATTGCGCGCCCTCGTGCACCATGTGCGCCTCGTTGCACAGGGTGGCCAGCGACACCAGCCAGGCGATGTCGGGATCCGCCATGAAATCCGGCGCTCGTCCGGGTGCGGCGTTTTCCTTCGAGGCGACCGGCACCGAGCTCCCGCCGGCGCAGAGCTCGGCTACGACCATGCGGTTGTGGGTGAGGGTCCCGGTCTTGTCGAAGCACACCACCTGGGTCGATGCGAGATTGCCGAGCGCGCGCAGACGCCGCACGAGAACGCGGCGTTGCCGAAGCTCGCGGTGCCCCAGGGCGAAGGCGCTGAGCGTCAGGGTGGACAGGCCGGTGGGAATGGCGCCCGCCACCAGAGCCAGCCCGCCCCGCAGAACGGTGAGAAGGCCCGCCCCCCGCCAGAAGCCCAGCAGGGCGAACACCCCCGCCGCCCCGAGCCCCAGGCGAAGGAATTGCCGTGAAAGCATCCGCACGTCCCGGGCGATCAGGGCCTCGGGCGGGAACACCGCCCCCAGGAACCCTTGCAGCCGGCCCAGGACGGTGTCCCCGCCCGTGGCCACGACCACGGCCCGGCCGCTGCCTTCCACAACCAGGGTGCCGCGGAAGACCATGTTCGCATGCTGGCTGATGGAGACGACCGTCTCTTCGATCGCCGCGGTGAATTTCTGAACGGGAATGCTTTCCCCGGTCAGGGCCGCCTCGTCCAGGCTCAAATGCTCCGTCTGCACGAGGCGCGCGTCCGCCGCAACCCGCACGCCGGGCTGCAGGTCCAGCAGGTCGCCCGGAACCACCTCGTCGAAGGCGATTTCTTCCGACCGCCCGTCGCGGACCACGCGGGCGCGCAGGTTCACGGACTCGCGCACGGTATCCAGGATGCGCTCGGATCGCACCTCGGACAGGGTGCCGATGGCCGCATTGACCCCGGCGATCAGCAGCGCCACCGCCCCCTCGGCCAGACCGCCCGTCAGAATCGAAATCAGCGCGGCGATCCCGGTGAGCGCCACCGGCAGGCTCGTGATCTGGGACTTCCCGATGGCTGGCAGGCTTCGCGAAGCCGTCCCCGGGAGGGTGTTGCCGCCATAAAACGCCCTGCGTTCGCTGACGGCGGCGCCGCTCAAGCCGTCGAGCGCCGATGTCCCGAAATGCCTCAGAACGGCGTCGCCGTCCACGGTGTGCCACGACCGACGGGCCTTCATCGCCGCCCGGCCGGTGCGCGCCCCGGCCGGGGTGCAGGCCGCCAACGCCTCGGGCGTCGCCTCGGCCAGCACCTTCCGGACCTCGGCGCCGATGTCGGCAGCCGAGCGTCCGGGGGCGAACTTCACAACGACCGTCGCCGTGACGCCGCTCGCGGCGACCTGTCGGACTCCCGGGCACTCGAGCAGCTCCCGCTGCAGAAACCACACCCGCCGCTCGTCCCAGCGCAGTGCCGGAACCCTGAACCTGGCCCGGCCGGGCACCTGATGAATCAACTCGGCCAAATTCGCGTCGTGTTCCGTCTTATGGCTGTCGGCAGTCATCTCGATCCGCGTTCATCGTGAACTTGCTGCAGTAATAGAACAGCTCCGGTTTTTTTTAAATTCTTTTTTGAGCCGGCCTGGGGTTTTAACCAAAATCTAACCCGGCGGGCGCGGGCTGCGCCGGGGCGTCCGATGAACCCGACGGCAACCAATTCCTAACGCGCCGCTAACAACCGACTAACGCACTTCCTTCATAATCGGGGGTCAGAAAGGCGGGATGCCGGTGCGACCCACGATCGATGCGCCCAGCGGATGGACCCGGCCGATGCCGCCGTCGCAGCACGTCCGGCAGGGCATGGAAAGGTGAAGCGGAAATTGGTCGAGGGAGTCAGGTGTCCGCGCTGCCAATCGGATGCCATCTATCGTTATGGCAAGACGGTGAACGGCCGGAAGCGCTATCTCTGCCAGGTCTGCCGCCGCCAGTTCAGCCTGAAGCTCCCCGGCCGCCTGGAGGCGGGGCAACGTCCGGCCTGCCCGGTGTGCGGAAAACCCATGCATGTCTACATGCGCAGAGGGGACTGCCTGCGTTTCCGCTGCGCGGATTATCCGAACTGTCGAACCTTCTTGAAACAGGAGACGGAGGCGCATCGCATTCATGCAAGACTACTATCATTGCGTGCCGGGTCGGATGAGAATCAGAACTCAAGCGATGAAACACCGGCCAAACCGCGCGAGCAAGGTTAAACGCCTGCTGCAAGGCACGGACGGCGTCACCGATGTCAGGTTCACTGCGCTCACCGGCAGCCTGGTGGTTTTTTTCGATCCGGACCGAATCGGGCCAGATCGGATTCGGAAGCGTCTGAGCGGCCTCGGCCTGTTTGACCCCGCTCTGCCGACATCCTCGAACGACCCGGTTCAAACGGTAGTGACCCAGGCCGGTTTGCGCATCGGCAAAGCCGCCGTGGGGTGGGCGCTGGGGAAGGCTCTGCAGGCCAACGGCCTCTACCTGCTGGCCGCCCTGATCTAGCCCCTTATTCCTTTTTGCGCGTCCCTCAGCGCTTGGCTCTGCCCCGGCGGGTGTTTGCGCCCGCTCTGCCCGTCCGCCTGACGGCAGGCAGGGCCTTCTTGATCTTCCTCGCCGGCGTGGCGGTCTTACGGGCCGATTTCGCCGGCATGCGATCGACCCACCCCAACGCCCCCGCCTGCGTCCTGACGGCTTCAGCCTCTTCGGAACGGCCATCCTCCTCCAGCGCCGCAGCCAGCAGTTCGAAGGTAGCCACGGCCGGCAGCTTGCCGCCGTGAGCCGCCTTCAGGGCCGCAGCCATCTGCGGCAGCTCCGTCACATGCATTCTGGCAAAGCGCAGAAACACCTTTTTCATGGCGACGTCACTCCGCTGGCGGTGACTTTCGTCCACGATCGCTCCCAGCAGGCGGTGACGTTCCAATGGATCCTTTTCCTGCCGCAAGGCTTCGATCATGTGGTCGAGCGCCGTGGCCTCGCGAATCACCGGGGGGCGCGGGGAGGCTGGCGCGGCCGGCGTGAGAATCTGTTCCAGCCAGGGGGTGTATCGGCGCCAGGCCAGGGCGGCGATCCCTATGGCAGCGACGGAGAGAAACAACCAGTTCATAGCCGACCTTCCGAGGAAGTTGCCTCGTCTGGAAAGAATGGATTTGGGGGAGCGGCTTTCCCGCCGCGATGATGGGCCTCCGAGAGACGGGCGCCGCGCACCCGTAGGCGCTCGCCGCGGGTCATCCGGTCTTGAGCGCTTCGGCGCGGTCGGTCTTTTCCCAGGGCAGATCCATATCGCTGCGGCCGAAATGGCCGTAGGCGGCCAGGCGTTGAAAATACCCTTCGCTGTGCTTGGAGGGCAGGTAACGCAGGCGGAAGTGCTTCATGATCCCCGCGAGCCGGAACTCGAAGTGCCGTTCGAGCAGGTCGCGGATTTTGGCGTCCGGAATTTTGCCGGTCCCGAAGGTCTGAACCTCCAGGCTCACCGGCCGGGTGATGCCGATGGAGTAGCTGAGCATGACTTCGCATTCCCCGGCCAGGCCGGCGGCCACGATGTTTTTAGCGGCGTAGCGTGCGGCGTAGGCGCCGACGCGGTCGACCCGCATGGGGTCCTTGCCGCTGAGGGCGTCGCCGCTGTGACGCGCGTACTCGCCGTAGGTGTCGACCGCGCTCTTCCGGCCGGTCAGCCCGGAGTGGTGCGTCGGGCCGCCCTGGTAGGGGCCGTCGGGATTCACCAGGACGCGGGTCTCCTTGTCCGGCTTGATTTTTTCATTCTTGAAGACCGGCTTGACCACCGCGTCCATGATGGCGTCGGTCAGCTTCTTCGGGTCCAGTTGCTTGGGGTGCTCGGTGCTCGCCATGACCGTGACGCCGTGGATGCGCACCGGCCGGTGGCGTTCGTAGGCGACCGCCACCTGAACCTTGCCGTCCGGCAGCAGGTAGGGCAGTATTTTTTGATGCCGCACCTCCGCCAGGCGGCGCGACAGCCGGTTGGCCAGCATGACCGGCAGCGGCATGAGCTCCGGGGTCTGGTCGCAGGCGAAGCCGAAGAGGGTGACCATGTTCTTGGCGGCGACCCGGTCGATCTCCGCATCCGAGAGCTTCTCCTCGTCGAAGCGATGCGCCATGTTGAGCGGCAGCTCCTGGGGCGCGGACAGGATGCTGCATATCTTGGCGTTGAAATCCGGCTGGTCGTAGCCGATGCGCTGGATGACCTTGCGCGCCAGGTAGGAGAAATCCACCTTGGCATCGGAGGCATAGCGCACGGCGATGAAAATGATGGCGCTCGACACCGCGCATTCGGCGCGCACCCGAGCATAGGGGTCCTGCTTCAGGAAGTGGTCCACGATACTGTCGCTGATCTGATCGCAGAGCTTGTCCGGATGGCCTTCCGTAACGGATTCGGATGTGAAGATCACCTTGGCACCTCTTCTGTGGGATTCGAATGAACCAGTTTGCGCGACTCGTTGACCAGAAACGGCAACAGCGAGGACGCGCCGATGACCGCCGCGTCGACGATCGCCGGTGGGGTCAGCCCCAGGAAACCCCTCAAGCCCGGAACCACCATGGTCAGCAACTGCAGGGCGAGCGAGCCCCCCACGGCCACGTTGAGGATGGGGTTGGCCGCGGGGCGCTGGCGGCCCAGCAGGCTGTGGTGTTCGGAGCGGCAGCTGAAGGCGTGCAGGAGCTGGCCGAAGACCAGGGTCTGAAACGCCAGCGAGCCGGCGCGCGGCCCCTGGCCGAAGCGGCTGACGCCATAGCCGTAAGCGGCCAGCGCACCGCTGGAGATGATGGCGGACTCCAGCGCCATCCTGCGGAAATCGCCGCCTGAAAACAGGGGGGCGCCGGCCGGCCGCGGCGGCTGCTCCATGATGTCCGTCTCCGGCTCCTCCCGCGACAGGGCCAGGCCCGGGAAGATGTCGGAGATGATGTTGATCCAGAGCAGCTGCATCACGTTGAGCGGAAACCCCAGCCCCAGCGCCATGCAGGCGAACATGACCAAAATCTCGGTCATGTTGGTCGAGAGGAAGAAATGCACCGACTTGCGGATGTTCCCGTAGGTCGTGCGGCCGCCGCGCAGGGCCTGGACCAGATGCTCGAGGTTGTCGCCCTCGATGATGATGTCCGCCACCTCGCGTGCCACGTCGGTGCCGGACTCGCCCATGGCGATGCCGATGTTGGCCGCTTTCAGCGCCGGGCCGTCGTTGATGCCGTCGCCGGTCATGGCCACGATGCGCCCGGCCGCCTGCAACGCCTGCACGATGCGCAGCTTGTGGGCGGGGCTGACCCGCGAATAGACGTGCACGTTCTTGGCCAGGGCCTGCAGCCGCTCGGTGTCGAGGGAGGTGAGCTCGGCCGAGTCCAGGATCTTGAGCGGTTTTTCGCCGGAGAGCTCGAGTTCGCGCGCCACGGCATAGGCGGTGGTGCTCTGGTCGCCGGTGATCATCACCGTTTCGATGCCGGCGCGGTGGAAGACCTCGATCAGCTCCTTGACCCCGGTGCGCACGGGATCGGACATGCCGGCCAATCCCAGCCAGGCCATCGGCGCATTCTCGTCGATTTCCTGCTTCAGACCGAAACGGTTGAAGGCGAAGCCCAGCACCCGCAGGCCCCGGCCGGCCATGCGGTCGTTTTCGATGTGGATCTCCTGCCGGCGGTCCTCGGTCAGCGCGATCACGCGACCGTTCACCATTTCGCGGTCGCAGAGATCGAGCACTTCGTGCGGGCTGCCCTTGGTGAAGATGTAGCGGCAGTCCTCCGTGGGGCAGGAGTGCAGGCTGCTCATGAAGAGCCGGTTCTCGGACCGCAGCCGCAGGCCGACGAAACGGAAATCCTCCTGCAGTCCGACGATGTCGATGCCGGCTTCGAGGGCGACCTGCATCAGGGCCTTTTCGGTGGAGGAGCCGAAAAGCTCCACCTTGCCGTTCTCGTCGCGGCGGGTGATCTTGATCTCGTTGCAGAGGGCGCAGACGATGAGCAGATGGCGGATCTCGCCGATGACCAGGATGTCGCGTCCATCCTCCGTCGGTGCGATGCGGTCGCCCTGAACCGTGTGCCGCCTCCGGCCGGCGACGATCTCGGTCACCGACATCCGGTTCTCGGTGATGGTCCCGGTCTTGTCGAGGCAGACCGTCTGCACCGCGCCCAGGGTCTCCACCGCCTGCAGCCGGCGCACGAGCACCCCGTGGCGCCGCAGGTCGGTGATGCCCATGGCGAAATTGATCGTAGCGGCGGCCGGCAGGCCTTCGGGCACGGCCGAGGCCGCCAGGGAAATGGCCATCTTGAGCATTTGGATCAGCCCGTACCCGCGCAGGAAACCGATTCCGAAGACCACTCCGCAGATGGCGCCGCAGGCGACGACGAGCTGGTTGCCCATCAGCGCCAGCTGCAGTTCGATCGGGGTCTTGGGCGTTTCGGTCTGCGAGAGCATGGCCTGCAGCGTGCCGACCTCGGTATGGAGGCCGGTCGCGACCACCACGGCCAGTCCCTGCCCGCCCGTCACCAGGGTGCCCATGTAGACCATGTTGGCCCGGTCGGCGAGCGGCGTGTTGGCGTGCTTCAGCTTCCGGGCGTCCTTGTGCACCGGCATGCTCTCGCCGGTCAGCATGGACTCGTCGACGCTCAGCCGATGGGCCTTGATGATGCGGCTGTCCGCGGCCACGTAGGTGCCGGGTTTGAGCACCAGCAGGTCGCCGACGACCACCTCCTCGACCGGCATGTGAACCTCGCGGCCGTCGCGGATCACATCCGCCGTCGGGTGCACGAGTTCCTTGAGGGACTCCATGGTCCTTTCGGCGCCGCTTTCGGTGAAATAACCGATGACGGCATTGGCTATGACCACGCCGCCGATCACGACCGCATCCAGCACCCCGCCGGTCAGCGCCGATATGCCGGCCGCGGCGCCAAGCAGATAGACCGGCAGCGAGTTCAACTGCTCGAGGAAGATCTCCGCGGAGGAGCGTGCCTCCGGCTTGGGCAGCATGTTCGGGCCGTACTCCTGCAGCCGCCCGCCGGCCGTCGCTGCCGAAAGGCCGCGGACCGGATCGCTGCGCACAATGGCCGTGACCGCATTCGGCTCGAGCGTATGCCAGGGCTTCTTGACCTGTTCCTTGCTTTCCTCGGGCGGTGTGAGAAACTGCTTCAGGGTTTCGACCGGAAGGCGTTTATTTTTGGTGGGCGCCGGCGCGGGATCCGCTGCATGGGTCTCCGCGCGGCTGCCGCCGGACGCACGGTCAAGGGATTCGACCAGGATGTCTTCCAGGAGAAAGGCGATGGTGTGGTGGTTGTTGTTGGAGTTGTAGTTGACCAGCACGGTGCCGGTGAGGGTGTTGGCCGAAGCCGAAAGGATGTCTTTCTCGGCTTTGAGGCGTTGCTCGAGAAGGCGTTTGAGATGCTCGCAACCGAACAGCCCATCCACCCTGAAGCGGGCACGGCCTTCGATTTTGGTATGTATGGCCTCGATCACGGCTAACGCCTCCTGCACATCCACGGCGGGGTGGCATCCGCCCGAAATTCCCCTGTTCCCCATCCTCAACGGCGGGGAAGGAATCGCGACCGGAGCACCACCTTAAAGGTCAGATGATTGACGCACTCGGGTTAGCGTTACGTTAGAACCATGTTAGAAAAACGTGGGGGTCAGCCGGCTTTTTGGACGGGATCGCCCTTGGCGGCCTTTTCGATCACGTACATGGAGGCCAGCCCGAAGGCATACCAGAACGCCGTGTACCATGGCGGCGCGCTGAAACGGCCCCGCACCAGCTCGTAGATGCCGGTGCCGAGCAGCGCAAGGAAAATGGCGCTGGGCAGGTCGACTTTTTGGCCGGTGAGGGTGCGCAGCGAACGGTCGGCGCTCGCCACCGACTGCGCCAGATCGTGCATGAGCGTGCTGCTCGGGGCCTCGGCCGCTTCCACACCGAAGAGACCGTGCGCGCGGGCGTATGCCTCGACTTTGGCGACATCGAGTAGCTCCCCCATCAAGAGAACGCTTCCCGTGAGGGGGTTGGCCGAAAGGTGCGCGAACTTCCGCATTTCGGACAAGCCCCGGATCACCCCGGCGAAATAGGCCGTATCCCCTCTGCGGGAAGCGATCCTGAGCCGCAGCCGGTCGACGGCTCGATGGCAGATGACTGCCCGGGGCAGTTCCACCTCGCGGTCCTTTCAGCCGGTTGAGAATGCCGCCACTCCGATCAGGCCGCTTGCCTCTTGCCCTTCGCCGGGGGCTTTTGCCCTGCGGAGACTTCGGCCTTGGCCTCGGCAGCCAGGTCTTCGATGGTTTCCTTGGTTTCCGCCAAGGCCACCTTCGCGCCCTCGTAGGCGAGGATCCCGCCTTTGATCACGCCCTTGGCCACCGGTTTCAGGACGCCGGCGATCACCGGCAGAACGATGGGCGCCAGCAGAACGGCTGCGGCGCCGAGCGCCACGGCCCCACCGAATTTGAGCCCGTTTCCGAAAAGGTTCATGGAGGGTCTCCTTATCTTAGTGTAAATGGTGCCGCAAAGGTACGCTGCGCCTCCGCCGTCCAACCGGCAACTCATGTTGCGGGGGCGGGCCTGAAGCCGCATGGCCGTCGCCGACGGCCGCGTTCGAGAACCTAACAAAGGGGGACGGGCGTGTCGAGAAAATAACTCATTAGAATGCCTACAAAAATTTTTAAAATTACCCGGCAGATGTTTGGATACCATGTGGTTTTGAATAAAATTTTGTTAGGATTCCATCCCGGCCCGTACAGCCGCTCGCCTTTCTGGCGGCGAAGGCTCAACCGGCGGATCACTCCACCTCGATCTTGGTCATCTTCTGTTGGCGCTTGCCGGAATGTTTTTTTTCGATGGCCGCGATCCGCCCGTCCACGAAGGCGCGGATGGCTTTGAGCAGCTCCAGCTGGGACTTGTCGAGGTGGTCGCCCATCTCCGAACCCGCTCCGAAAATGGTCTCCAGACCCATGAAGAACCTCCCGACCGGGCAGCCGGCTTCGACTTTATGGCGCTTGCTCCTGCTCATGCACGTCCCCCTCAAAAAAAACGTTCAGATACGGCTCTTCGATTTTGGCCGTCACCGAATGGCGCGCGGCCACCTGCTTCGGGAGCAGGATGTGCCGTTTGTAGCTGCCGATCCGCAAGACGAGCTCATCGGAAATCTTGGCCAGGTCGACATCTTCTTTCACCACGAACGGCAGCTTCAGCTTGAGCCGGTAGCGGCCGTCCTCCTTGGTCAGGCGGTACGGTTCTTCCGTCACGAAACGCTCCAGGGGGTCCGATGCCCCGTAAATATGACCGGCGAGGGTTTTCAGGCTCTCGTAGCCCACGATCTCCGAGCCGAAGAGATTCACCGGCAGGATCGGCACCGTCCGGAAGTATTCCCGCGCGGCATCCATGTGCCGGCTCTGGTCCTTCCGCCATCCGCTGAAGTAGGCGTCCTGCACCTGCGGCGGCAGCACCCGGTTCATGATCACGGCATCGATGCACATCCGGTAGAGGCAAAAATACATGAAGGCGCGCTGGGTCTCCTTGAGCACGACCTTCTCGGGATTGGCGACCAGGCGCACCGTCGTGACGGCCGGATCGCAAAGCACCCGGTCGACCCCCCTGAGGCGCTCGCACAGCTCCTCGATCGACTGGAAATACCCGTCGTCGGGCAACGGCACCTTGTAGAGCCGTTTGGCCACCGGCCGGGCCACCTTCACCAGGGTGCGCTCCATCTTGAAAACCTTTTGCATATACCACTCCAGGGTGGTGGGAATGCTGATGAAGCGCAGCGACTCGCCGGTGGGCGCGCAGTCGAGAAGGATGACGTCGAACCGGCGCTGACGGGCGTATTGGTTGATGTAGAGCAGCAGGCTGATTTCCTCCATGCCCGGCAGGATCGCCAGTTCCTCGGCCAGCACCTCATCCAGGCCCGAGGTGTTCAGCAGCCCCGAAAGGTAACCGTGGATCCGGCGCCAATTGCGGCCGATTTCCTCCTGGATGTCCATCTCCTGGATCCAGAGGTGGTCGGTGATCTTGAAGGGCCGCCCCTTGTGGCGGTCGAGCAGCTCCTGGTTCAGGTCGAAGATATCCGCCAGGCTGTGCGCCACGTCCAGCGACAGGATGAGAGTCCGCCGGCCCATCTCCGCCGCACGCACACCGGTCGCGGCCGCCACCGAGGTCTTCCCGACCCCGCCCTTGCCTGCAAAGAAAATGATCCTCAACCGCATGCCCCCAGGCCGGCAATTGGGTTCCGCGCCTTCTGATCCCCCCTTCGACGGCAGGGCCAGAGACGCATGAAATCGACCGCGCTAGCCGCCGGCTGACCATCTATACCCCTGCCGCTCGCAGGCCGCAAGCCTTCAGCCTAAATAACCCTTCGATTCTTCATCGCCCGCGCCCGTTGAACTCGCCGATGGCCACCACACATAAAACACATCGAAATTTAATCGAACGCTAATGCACGGCTTTTACCATCACCGCCGTCGGTGATCGACATCCGCGCCGATCGATAAGGAGGTTGCCATGTCCGACCCCTCTTCCACGACAAACGCCATCGAGATCGAGTCTCTCAGCAAGAGCTTCGGCCGGCGCAAGGCCCTGCAACGGGTGAATCTTCGCGTGGCGCCGGGCGAAATGGTCGCCTTGATCGGGCCGTCGGGGTCGGGCAAATCGACCCTGCTCCGGCATGTCTCCGGACTGATCGCGGGCGACCGCGACTCGGGCAGTCTCCGCATCTTCGGCCGCGAGGTCCAGAGGAAGGGCGCCGTCACCCCCGAGATCCGGCAGATCCGCTCCGAGGTCGGCTTCATTTTTCAGCAGTTCAACCTGGTCGGCCGCCTGCCGCTGCTGACCAACGTGATGGCCGGCATGCTGGCCCGGGTCGGGACCTGGCGCAGCCTGCTCGGGTGCTTCAGTCGCGAGGAGAAGCGGCGCGCCATGCAGGCGCTTCACCGCGTGGGGCTGGCGGAATACGCCGCCCAGCGGGCCAGCACCCTGTCCGGGGGCCAGCAGCAGCGTGCGGCCATCGCGCGGGCCATGGAGCAGCGCGCCCGCATCATTTTGGCGGACGAGCCGATCGCCTCCCTCGACCCCGAGTCCGCCCGCTGCGTGATGGAATGCCTGACCCTGCTCAACCAGCACGACGGCGTCACCGTGCTGGTGAGTCTGCACCAGGTCCAGTTCGCCTTGCAGTACTGCCCGCGGTCCGTCGCGATGAAGGAAGGCCGGGTGGTGTACGACGGCCCCAGCGGGGATCTCACGCCGACGGCCCTGCGCAACATCTACGGGTTGAAATCCAGCGGATTCGACCTCGACGGCACCACGCCGCTGAACCTCGGCGTGTGCCCGGCGGTGCCCGCCCTGGCGGCGGGATCGTAAGAGGCCGAAGATTGATGGTTATGGGAATGTCCGCCGGGGGGGTGCGCTGTCAGATGATAAAATCGCTCAATTGAGGAAGCACTTAAAATCTGCC
>Ga0114939_10001037_pt1 | contig 22529 bp, 21 predicted proteins | sample AshMeaCrysSpring_FD_87196 | JGI IMG/M metagenome (GOLD analysis project Ga0114939, IMG submission 87196) | Groundwater microbial communities from Big Spring, Nevada to study Microbial Dark Matter (Phase II) - Ash Meadows Crystal Spring | ecosystem: Environmental > Aquatic > Deep subsurface >...
GCAGGCCGCGCCCGAGAGCGCGGCGCTGGCGGCGCTGCTGGCGGCGCGCGCCGCGCACCGGATGCAGGAATACGGCCGTCGCGACGAATGGCTACGCCTGGCCGAGTCCGACCGCGGCGTCGACATGGCGCGGCTGGTCACAAGCGCCGAGATGTGGACCGATACGCACGAGACCGAGCGCGCGCAGGGCGCGATCGCCGAGCTGCAGCGCTCCGGCGGCCGCCATATCCACGCCTCGCGCATCGCGCTCGGCGTCAGCGCGCAGGCGCAGCGCTGGGACGAGGTGTTGAAGGGCGTGCGCCTGCTCGCCAAGCGACGCGCCCTGCACGAGGTCTCGGCGCAGGGCTTCCGGCTCGCCGCCTACCGGGGCAAGCTTGCCGACCGCAGCCTCGATGCCGACGCGCTGGTGGCCGAGTGCCGCCGCATCCCGAAGGAGCAGATGCGGCGGCCCGAGCTCGCGGCCGAGGCTGCGCGCCTGCTGGCGGCGGTCGGCCGCGGCGCGGTGGCCGCCGAGCTGATCGAGGCCGCGCTCGAAGAAGGCTGGGACGCGCGGCTGGTCGATCTGTACGGGCGCATCGACGCGCCACCGTACCGCGCGCGCATCGAACTGGCCACGCGCTGGCTCGACGCGCACGCCGGCGAGGCGGTGCTGCTGCGCACGCTCGGCCTGCTGTGCGAACGCGAGCAGCTCTGGGGCAAGGCGCTCGGATACCTGACGCAGAGCCGGCGGCTGCGACCGGGCGCCGACACGTCGCTGGCGCTGGCGCGCATCGCCGAGGCCACGGGCGACGAGGCCGCGGCCCGGCAGTACTTCCGCGAAGCGGCGCTCGAATTCGCCCGCGAGCGCGGCGCGGCGCCGGGCTCGGCGGCAGAGGGCTGAAGGCGCTCGCCGGATCCTGCCGCGGAGAGACGCTCGCGTCATCCCGCTGACGGCGATCCAGCGCACGGAAAGACACCGGGTTCCCGCCTGCGCGGGAACGACACCTCGCGCACCCCGGACCGGGTTTCGAAGAGATGCCCGTGTCATCCCCGCGAAAGCGGGGATCCAGTGGCTTCGAACGGGAAGACACCGGGTTCCCGCCTGCGCGGGAACGAGGCGCGCTCGAGTGAGCGCCGCCACGTCCTCATGGGCCTCGTGGTCCCGACGAAGGCCCAGACCCGGGTTGCCGGCGATCGGGCACCTGTCTCCGAAGGGGCAAAGCGCGCACCCGGGCAACTCCGCGGGCCGGATGTCGCGGCGGCCATGCTTCAATCGGCCCATGCAGTTCATCAACGAAGCGCTGCTGGCCGCCGGCGCGCTGCTGTTCGTCGCCATCCTGTTGTCGGCGCTGTCGCAGCGCATCGGCGTGCCGGCGCTGCTGGTGTTTCTCGGCGTCGGCCTGTTCGCCACCGAACTGCCGGGCGCGCCGCAGGCGCTCATCGGCCAGCAGACGGCGGCGCTGGTCGGCAATCTGGCGCTGGCGGTGATCCTTCTCGACGGCGGCCTGCGCACTCGCATGTCGACTTTCCGCATGGTCGCCGCGCCGTCGCTGGTGCTGGCCACCGCTGGCGTACTGCTCACCGCGGCGCTGGTCGGGGTGCTGGCGGTGCTGCTGCTCGGTTTCGACTGGCGGGTCGGCCTGCTGCTCGGCGCGATCGCCGGCTCGACCGACGCGGCGGCGGTCTTCGCGCTGCTGCGCTCCGGGGGCCTGCGTTTGAACGAGCGCGTCAGCGCGACGCTGGAAGTGGAGTCGGGCATCAATGACCCGATGGCGGTGTTCCTGACGGTGGCGCTGATCGAGCTGCTGCGGCTGCCCGAGGCCGGGCTGGTGCGGCTGCTGTCGACGTTCCTGCTGCAGCTCGGCTTGGGGCTGACCTGCGGCTGGCTGTTCGGCCGCCTGCTGGCCGAGCTGGTGGCGCGGGTGCGCCTGACCGAGGGCTTGTACACGCTGCTGATCCAGTCGGGCGGACTGGCGATCTTCGCCGTCACCAACCTGCTGCAGGGCAGCGGTTTCCTCGCCATCTTCATCGTCGGCATGATCGTCGCCCGCCGCCGCGTGCATGTGACCGAGGACGTGCTGCGCGTCAGCGACGGCCTGGCCTGGCTGGCGCAGGCCGGCATGTTCCTGATCCTCGGCATCTTCGCCAGCGTCGTCGAGCTGCGCGCGGTGGCGGTGGAGGGGCTGGCCATCGGCCTGGGCCTGATCGTGCTGGCGCGGCCGCTGGCGGTGGCGGCGCTGCTGCGGCCGTTGCGCTATTCCTGGCGCGAGATCGCGTTCATCGGCTGGGTCGGCCTGCGCGGCGCGGTGCCGATCGTGCTGGCGCTGTTCCCGCTGCTGGCCGGCGTGCCGGACGCGGCGCTGCTGTTCCACATCACGTTCTTCGCCGTGCTGCTGTCGCTGTTGCTGCAGGGTTCGACATTGCCGCTGGCGGCGCGGCTGGCGCGCGTCACGGTGCCGACGAACTCGCCGGTGCTGTCGAGCGAGTCGATCGAAGCGCGCGACGACCCGCACGCGCTGGTGCAGCTGCGCGTGCTGCCCTCGGCGCGCGTAGAAGGGCAGGCGCTGGACCGGCTCGAACTGCCGCCCGGCGCGCGGGTGGTCGAGGTGGTGCGCGACGGCCGTGCGGCCGCGGTCGACGGGCTGCGGGCCGGCGACGTGGTGGCGATGATCGCCGCCGACCAAGCGGTGGCCGAGCTCGAAGAGCTGTTCGCGCCGGCGCCGGCGGCGCAGGAGTTCTCGCTCGACGCCTCGACCACGCTCGGCGACCTGCGCGACTACTACGGCCTGCAGGTTCCGGACGGGTCCGCCGCGGAGCAGTCGCTCGGCGAGTTCCTGCGCGCGCGCCTGCATGGGCGGCCGGCGGTCGGCGACAGCGTGCGCGAGGGGCGCGTGTGCCTGGTGGTGCGGCAGGCGGCCGGCGGCCGGATCCGCCGCGTCGGACTGCGCCTTGCGCCGCGCGGCGACGAGGCCGGCCGGGCCTGAGGCGGCGGCCCAACGCCGTGCGCCGGCGCGCGGGTCAGAAGCGCGCCGAGAAGGTCAGCGCGAGCAGCGGCGCCGGGTCGAAGTCCGCCTCGCGCCGCAGGTTGCCGGCGCTGTCCTCGACGCGCAGCTGCCCGGCGAAGGTCATGCCGGCATACAGGCTCAGCGCCGTGTGCGGGCCGAAACTGCGCGTGGCGCGCAGGAACACCGGTACGCCGCGCTCCTCGCCGATGCCGTCGGGCACGGGGCCGGTCTCGCTCAGGCGAAAGCGCGTCGAGCGCATGGCGGCGCCGAGGCCCAGGTTCCAGCCGCCGTCAAACCGGTAGTCGAGCTCGAGGCCGGCCGGGCCGGTGGGCCCCGCGGTCAGCGGATTGACCAGCCGCCAGCGGTCGGCGAGCTTCCAGTCGACGAGGATCAGCGGGAACACGCTCGTCTTCTCGATGCGCTGGTACACGCCGACGCCGACGCCGATGCGGCTGCCGTCGGGGAAGAAGCGCGTGGCCGACAGGATGGCGCCCCAGTTGAGCGCCTCGCCTTCGTCGGCGTCGTTCTCGTGGATCCAGTCCACCGAGGGCACGACGGCGACGAACCAGCCGCCGCCGGCATTGAAGGCGAGCGGCGCCGAGGCGCCGTAGCGCCGCACCGCGCCCCACGGCGCCACGCCGCCGAATGCCTTCGGCGCGGAGAACGCGTAGTCCGTGTAGTCGTAGGTGAAGGAGACGCCGGCGCGATGGCCGCCGGCGAAATCGCTCGACACGCCGGCGCGCACGAGGACGCTCCATGCGCTGTAGTCGCCACCGCCGTCGAGGGCGCCCTTGCCCTGGTAGACGGGCGTGATCGAGGCCGAGGGCTGCCAGCCGCCGCCCTGCGCGGCGGCCATGCCCGTGCCCAGCGCGGCAGCGATGCCCAGCGCCAGCGCGCGACGCGAGAAGCCGGATTTCATCGGACCTCCAAGGAGACGGCGCGACGAAGGCCGCGCGCGGCGCCGATGATGCCCGAACCCGCGGCGCGCGGCCCCGGTCCCGTCGATCGTCACACGCAGCGGCCGCCGTCGACTTCCAGGCAGGCGCCGGTGACGAACTCGGCCTCGTCGGAGGCGAGGAACAGGCAGGCGTTGGCGATGTCCAGCGGCCGCGACATGCGGCCGAGCGGGATCGTCGACAGGAAGCGGGCGCGGTTCTCCGGCGTGTCCGGCGCGCCCATGAACTGCTCGAGCAGGCCGGTCTCGCCGATCACTGGGTTGACGCAGTTCACGCGGATGCGGTCCGGCCCCAGTTCGGCGGCCATGCCCTTGCTGGTGACGATCACCGCGCCCTTGGTGCCGTTGTACCAGACCAGTCCCGGCCGCGGCCGCACGCCGGCGGTGGAGGCGACGTTGACGAACACGCCGCCGCCCTGGTCGCGGAAGTACGGCACCATGTGCTGCGCGGTGAGGAAGATGCTCTTGACGTTGACGGCGTAGACGCGGTCGAACTCCTGCTCGGAGACGCCGAGCAGCGGCTGGTTGCGGTGCGTGGTGCCGGCGTTGTTGACGACGACGTGCAGGCGGCCGAAGTGCTCGAGCGTGTCGGCCAGCAGCTTCGCCACGTCGGCGGACTTCGACACGTCGCCGTAGACGAACTGCGCCCGTCCGCCGCCGCTGCGGATCGCCGCCGCCACCCGCTCGCCGGCATCGCGGCCGATGTCGTTGACGACCACCGCGCAGCCTTCCTCGGCGAAGCGCGCGGCGATGCCGGCGCCAAAACCCGAGCCTGCGCCAGTGACGATCGCCACCTTGCCCTGCAACCTGCCGCTGCTCATTTCAGCTCCTTGCGATGGAAGACCACGCGCTCGGTCGGCGTGAAGCCGATGGCGTGGTGGAAGCCATGGCCGGCGGCGTTGTCCGCCGGCGCGTCCGAGGCCAGCGCGCGGCAGCCGCGCGCGTCGACGGCGAGCATGGCGGCGAAGCGCGACGGATCGGCCCGTTGCCGCGCGATCTCGCCGCGATGCGCGCCGGCCGGCGTCAGCGGCCAGGGCTGCGCGCGCAGCCCCTGCCAGACCGCGGCATCGTCCGCGCTGGCGGTGCGGATCATCCGTGGCGGATGGCGATCGTCTTCAGCCGCGTGAAGCCGGCGAGCGCCTCGAAGCCCTTCTCGCGCCCGTAGCCGCTCGACTTCACGCCGCCGAAGGGCAGCTCGATGCCGCCGCCGGCGCCGTAGTTGTTGACGAACACCTGGCCGCAGTTCAACCGCCGCGCCAGCCGCAGCTGCCGGCCGCCGTCGCGGGTCCACAGCCCGGCGACGAGCCCGTACGGCGTGCCGTTGGCGATCGCGATCGCCTGCTCCTCGTCGTCGAACGGCATCGCCGCCAGGACCGGGCCGAAGATCTCCTGCTGCGCGATCGCGTGCGCGGGCGGCACGTCGCGCAGCAGCGTCGGTGCCTGGTAGAAGCCGGTCTCCGGCGCCGAGTCGACGATCTCGCCCTGCGCCGCGACCTCGATGCCGTCCGCGTGCGCCTGCGACAGGAAGTCCCACACCCGCTGCTGCTGCGAGCGGCGGATCAGCGGGCCGAGGTCGAGGTCGTCGAGTGCCGGGCCGACCTTCAGCGCGCGGATCACGCCGCCGACGCGGCCGAGCAGTTCCTCGTAGACGGGCCGCTCGACGAGCAGGCGGCTGCCCGCCGAGCAGGTCTGGCCGGCGTTCTGCATGATCGCGTTGACCAGCACCGGCACCGCGGCGTCGAGATCGGCATCGGCGAAGACGATCTGCGGCGACTTGCCGCCGAGCTCCAGCGTCACCGGGCAGTGGTGCACGGCGGCCGCCTGGGCGACTTTCGTTCCGGTGATCGGCGAGCCGGTGAACGAGATGTGGTCGACGCCCGCGTGCGCGGCGAGCGCGGCTCCGGCCTCGTGGCCGAGGCCGGTGACGATGGCGAGCGCGCCCTCCGGGAAGCCCGCCTCGGCGGCGAGCTCGGCCAGCCGCGCCAGCGACAGGCAGGCGTCCTCGGCCGGCTTGACCACGCAGGCGTTGCCGGCGGTCAGTGCGGCGCCGACGCTGCGGCCGAAGATCTGCAGCGGGTAGTTCCACGGGATGATGTGGCCGGTGACGCCGTGCGGCTCGCGGAGCGTCAGCACGGTCATGCCCGCGGAGTACGGCAGCGTCTCGCCGTGCAGCTTGTCGGCGGCTCCGGCGTAATACTCGAAGTAGCGCGCCAGCGCGTTGACGTCGGCCCGGCCCTGCTTCAGCGGCTTGCCGGTGCAGCGCGACTCGAGGCGGGCCAGTTCGTCGGCGCACTCGGCCACGCGCAGCGACAGCCTCAGCAGCAGCCGGCCGCGCTCGGCGGCGCTGAAGCGGCCCCACGGTCCCTCGCCGGACTCGCCGCAGGCGCGGCGCGCCGCCTGCACCGCCGCGTCGATGTCGGCCGCGCTGCCGCGCGCGATGCGCGCGAACGGCCGGCCGGTCGACGGATCGGTCACGTCGAGCGTGGCGCCGTCGGCCGACGCCTGCCAGCGGTTGCCGATGAAGTGGTGCCGGCCCCCGGTGGCGCTCCATCCCCCTTCCATCGTGCTCCTCTCCGTCGTTCGTGCCGCGCCCATTATCGGCGCGCGCGGCAGGCGCCTCAAACGGGGCCCGCCTTACACTGCGCGCCATCGAGGAGGATGCCGATCATGGGCCTGGACCGAGTCAATTCCGGACGCGCGCTGCCGGATGACTTCAACGTCATCATCGAGATTCCCGCCCATTCCGACCCGATCAAGTACGAGGTCGACAAGGAGTCCGGCGCCATCTTCGTCGACCGCTTCATCGGCACGGCGATGCACTACCCGTGCAACTACGGCTACATCCCGCACACCATCTCCGACGACGGCGACCCGGTCGACGTGCTCGTCATCACGCCGTTCCCGCTGACCGCCGGCGTGGTCGTGCGCTGCCGGCCGCTCGGCGTGCTGAAGATGGAGGACGAGGGCGGCGGCGATTCGAAGCTGCTGGCGGTGCCGATCGACAAGTGCCTGCCCTGGTACAAGCACTGGCGCAAGGTCGACGACATCTCGCCCGAGCGCATCGCCCAGATCACGCACTTCTTCGAGCACTACAAGGACCTCGAGCCGGGCAAGTGGGTGAAGATCGTCGGCTGGCAAGGCCCCGAGGAGGCGCGCCGCGAGATCCTGGCCGCGGTCGAGGCGTTCAAGCAGGCTTCGCCGAAGCCGGCGTTCTGATCCACGCCCGCGCCGCGCTTCGTTCGGACGCGGGCCCGGCCGCGGGAACGACGCGGGCACGCGGCGAGCTTCAGCTTCCGGCCTGGTTCGCCGGCGCCCTGAACGCCCGATGCTCGTTCAGCTCGTCGATCGCCGCCGCCACGCCGGCGCGCTCGCGTTCGACGAAGCGCCTCACCGCGGCCATCATCGCCGGCTGCGCCAGCCAGTGCGCCGAGCGCGTGGCCACCGGGTCGAGCCCGCGCGCCAGCTTGTGCGCGCCCTGCGCGCCGCCCTCGAACCACGCCAGTTTCCGCTCGATCGCGAACTCGATCATCTGGTAGTAGCAGCACTCGAAGTGCAGGCAGTCCACCGGCTCGACCGCGCCCCAGTAGCGGCCGTACAGGCGCGGCTCGGGCCGCTGCGCATCGAACACCCCGAGCGCCGAGGCGATCGGCGCGCCACCGCGCCGCGCCAGCACCAGCAGCAGGTGCTGCGGCATCGTCTGCGCAATGCGCAGGAAGAAGTCGAGGTTCAGGTACGGCGAGGAGAAGTGCGCGCGGTAGGTCGACTGGTAGCAGCGGAAGAAGAAGCGCCAGTCGTCCTCGGTGATCGCGGCGCCGACGCGGCGCTCGATCGTCACGTCGGCCGCGGCGACCTTGCGCCGCTCGGCGCGGATCTTCTTGCGCTTCGGCTGGGCCAGCCGGGCGAGGAAACCGTCGAAGCTCGCGTCGCCGTCGTTGCGCCAGTGGAACTGGACGCCGTCGCGCACGACCATGCCGGCGGTGGCCAGCGCCGCGATGTCGCGCGGCGGCGCCAGCAGCACGTGCAGCGACGACCAGCCGCTCCTCCGCGCGTGCATCAGCAGCGCCTCGGCCAGCCGCACGCGCGCCGCCTCGTCGCGCGCCAGCAGGCGCGTGCCGGGCACCGGCGTGAACGGCACCGCGACCAGGCCCTTCGGGTAGTAGGCGAGGCCGTGGCGCTGGTAGGCCTCGGCCCACGACCAGTCGAACACATACTCGCCGTAGGAGTGGTCCTTCGCATACAGCGGCGCGGCCGCCGCGAGTTCGGCGCCGCGCATCAGGAGCAGGAAGCGCGGCCGCCAGCCGCTGCCGGCGGCGGCGGCGCCGCTTTCGGTCAGCGCGGCGAGGAACTCGTGGCGAAGAAAGGGATTCGCCTCGCCATCGGCGTCGAGCAGCGCGTTCCACGCATCGCGGTCGATGCGTGCCGGGTCGTCGACGACCTGCGTGCAATAATCCTTCGCCACGCCCATCCCACGAGTCGATGAGTTCGCAGGTCACCGTCGCCGTCGCGCAGATCAACTGCACCGTCGGCGACCTGGAAGGCAACAGCAGGCGGATCGTCGAGGCGGCGCGGCATGCCGCGACGGCGCGCGCCGACGTGCTGCTCACCCCGGAGCTTTCGCTGACCGGCTATCCGCCGGAGGACCTGCTGCTGCGGCGCGCATTCTACGGGGCGGTCGATCAGGCGCTCGAGAAGCTCGCCGCGCAGCTGCTGCAGTTTCCGGAACTCGCGGTGATCGTCGGCCATCCGCTGGCGCGCGAGGGGCAGCGCTTCAACGCCGCCTCGCTGCTGCAGGAAGGCCGCATCGCCGGCAGCTACTGCAAGCACGACCTGCCCAACTACGACGTCTTCGACGAGCAGCGCTACTTCACGCCGGACAACCGGCCGTTCGTCTTCGAGGTCAGGGGCACGCGCTTCGGCGTCAACATCTGCGAGGACACGTGGTACCCGTACGCGCCGGAGGCGGCGCGCGCCGCCGGCGCGCAGGTGCTGCTGGTGCCCAACGGCTCGCCGTACCACGTCGGCAAGACCGAGCAGCGGCTCGACAAGATGCGCGAGAACGTGGCGCGCGCCGGGCTGCCGATCGTCTACGCCAACCTCGTCGGCGGCCAGGACGAACTGGTGTTCGACGGCGCCTCGTTCGTGCTCGACGCCGACGGCCGGCTGGCGGCGATGGCGCCGCAGTTCGACGAGCACCTGCTGCTGGCCCGTTTCGTCGACGGCGTGCCGCAGGCGGGCGAGCGCGCCGAGCACGGCCCGCTGGAGGCGCAGGCCTACGGCGCGCTGCGCACCGGCGTGCGCGACTACGTCGGCAAGAACGGCTTTCCCGGCGCGATCCTCGGCCTGTCGGGCGGCATCGACTCGGCGCTGACGCTGGCCATCGCCTGCGACGCGCTGGGGCCGGAGAAGGTGCGCGCGGTGATGATGCCGTCGCAGTTCACCGCCGACATCTCCTGGCTCGACTCGCGCGAGATGGTGCAGCGGCTCGGCGTGCGCTACGACGAGCTGCCGATCAAGCCGGTGTTCGACGGCTTTCTCGCCACCCTGGCGCGCGAGTTCCGCGGCCTGCCGTGGGACACCACCGAGGAGAACATCCAGGCCCGCATCCGCGGCACGCTGCTGATGGCGCTGTCGAACAAGTACGGGTCGATCGTGCTGACCACCGGCAACAAGAGCGAGATGGCGGTCGGCTACTGCACGCTCTATGGCGACATGGCCGGCGGCTTCGCGGTGATCAAGGACATCGTCAAGACGCTGGTGTACCGGCTGGCGCGCTGGCGCAACGGGGTCTCGCCGGTGATCCCGGAGCGGATCATCACCCGGCCGCCGAGCGCGGAGCTGCGGCCGAACCAGACCGACCAGGACTCGCTGCCGCCGTACGACGCGCTCGACGGCATCATCGAGCTTTACATGGAGCAGGGCGCCAGCCTGCCGGAAATCGTCGCCGCCGGTCATTCGGCCGCCGACGTGGACCGCGTGGTGCGGCTGATCCGCGTCAACGAGTACAAGCGCCGCCAGGCGCCGGTGGGCATCCGCGTCACGCACCGGGGCTTCGGCCGCGACTGGCGCTACCCGATCACCAACCGTTTCCGCGAGCAGGTCGCGCCATGACGGCTGCCACTACAATCGCGGGGAAAATCCCGGGCCTGCAGGAGACAGACATGAAACTGATCACCGCGATCATCAAGCCGTTCAAGCTTGACGAAGTGCGCGAGGCGCTCGCCGACACCGGCGTCACCGGGCTCACCGTGACCGAGGTCAAGGGCTTCGGCCGGCAGAAGGGCCACACCGAGCTGTACCGCGGCGCCGAGTACGTCGTCGACTTCCTGCCCAAGGTGAAGGTCGAGGCCGCGGTGCCCGACGCGCTGGTCGAGCGCGCGATCGAGGCGATCACCAAGGCGGCGCGCACCGGCAAGATCGGCGACGGCAAGATCTTCGTCTGCGCCGTCGAGCAGGTGGTCCGCATCCGCACCGGCGAGACCGGCGAGAGCGCGATCTGACCTCCCGTGTCGTTCCCGCGCCGGCGGGAACCCGGGGGCGGGCGATCGTTCCGCGTCGATGGCCGCCGCCGCGGCGGCGACGTCTCTTACCGCCGCACCATCTCCAGCGCCGCGTCGAACAGCGGACTGGCGGGGTTGGCCAGTTCGTCGATCACGTTCAGGTGGTGAAAGCCCGGCATCGGCACCGAGCGCGCCAGGTTGCGCTCCCACGCCTTGCCGATCAGCGCCGTCTGCCGCCTGAACTCCGAGGATTCCAGCCCGCCCACCGCCGTGTACAGCCGTGCGCTGGTGGCCGGCGGCAGGTGCGCCGGTGACAGCAGCCGCGCGCGCTTCGCCGTGAGTTGCAGGTCGGCAGCGAGGAACGGCGCGTACACCAGCGGCGCCAGGTCGTAGATGCCGCTGACCGCGAGGCCGCCCTTGACGAGGTCCGCCGGCAGGTCGTCGCCGAACGCCGGCCACAGCGCCGCCATCATCATCACCGTCAGGTGCCCGCCCGCCGAATGGCCGGCGGTGAAGACGCGCGCCGGGTCGAAGCCGAGCCGGTCGCCGTTGCGGTACAGCCAGGCGTGGGCGCGCAGCATCTGGCGCACGATCTCCTCGATCGGCGTCCTCGGCGACAGCCCGTAGTTGACCAGCGCCACCGACACGCCGTGGTTGACGAACGCCGGCGCCAGCCACGAGAAGTCCGACTTGTCCAGCGAGCGCCAGTAGCCGCCGTGGATGAACACCAGCAGCGGCGCGCCGTCCTGCCGCGCCGGGAACAGGTCGAGCCGCTCGCCGGCGGTCTCGCCGTAGGCCAGGTCGATCAGGCAGGCGCGCAGCCGGCGGGTGGCCGCCGCCTGCTCGGTCCAGCGCGCGAAGATCTGCGGGTGCTCCGGAATCGACGCCCGTGCGTTGTACTCGCGCTCGCAGAACTCGACCGTGTAGTTCATCTTCGTCGCCCCGATCGGCAAGGGGCGGCTGCCCCGGCTCGGGCCAGTCTAGCGAGCGCCGCGCGCCGCCGTCGCGCGCGGGAATTCAGTACAATTCGTGCCCTGTCGGGGACGTAGCTCAGCTGGGAGAGCGTCGCGTTCGCAATGCGAAGGTCGGGAGTTCGATCCTCCTCGTCTCCACCACAATTCAGCGCCCAACCCTCTGCAGTTGGGCGCTTTCATTTGCGGCTTTCCCGACGGCACGCGGGGTTTGGCGCCGATGTGCATGTGCCATGCCGTGGTGACCCACGCGTTCGTCGCGGCCAGTAGTGGTCCAGCGCGCCTGGATGAGCACGACGGCCGCGGAAACCGGGTGACCTTGGCGATGTCGCACTGCCGGCCTCGGCCTTGCGAGGAGGCCGCTTGCGAACCGACAACACCGACTGCGCTCTGAGTGCAGGACCTTTCCCCATCAGGCGCCATACGAACATGCAACCAGTCGCACGTCTGTCCCTCTTGGCGTTGGGCTTCGCCGGACTGTCCTCCCTCGCAAGCGCCCAGCAGCACGGCGCTCATGGCCAGCATGACCAAGCGACGCGGCACGGTCAGCATGCCCCCTATGCTGGCCTGCAGAAGCGCGACATCAAGGCCCTGTCGGAGCAGCAGATCTCCGACCTGCGCGCGGGCCGTGGCATGTCCCTGGCACTGCCGGCGGAGCTGAATGGATACCCCGGACCCGCCCACGTCTTGGAACTGGCCGATCAGTTGCAGCTGAGCCCTGAGCAGCGTTCGAAGACCCAGGTGCTTTTCGACAAGATGCAGCAGGAAGCCAGGGCGCTCGGTGAAGAGGTCATCATCGCCGAGCGAGAACTGGATCGTCTCTTCAGGGACAAACGCGCCGTGCCGGAGAGTCTGGCATCGGCCACTTCCAAGGCGGCCGCGGCACAGGGTCGGCTGCGCGAATCTCACCTCGGGTACCACCTGGCGATGATGGAAATGCTGACCCCCGAGCAGGTCGCTCAGTACAACCGGCTCCGGGGTTACTGATCGCGCAAGCGGGTCTTGCGCGCGAGGTGCATAGGGTACAGACGGGACCTCCGCTCGCTGGCGACCAGCGAATGGCATGCAGCCAGACGTGCTTCGACCTCTGCTTTGCCCTTGTCTCGCGCAGGATCAAGAAGCAGCGGTATTTCTGCTTCGGGCGCGCAGGTGATGGAATCCTGACGGTCCGGTTCACCTATCGCGCGGGAATCACTCGAATCTTCGGCGCCGGCGACTGGCGCAAGGGAAAGGCGATCTATGAGCGGGAAAATCAGGGACGCGAATGAGCCGATCGGCGAGCCGAAGGTCATTCGGGACTTCTTGCCGTCGCCCGCCGAGCTCGTCTTCCGCGACGAGGAGGTGAAGATCACCATCGCCCTGAGCAGAAAGAGCGTGGAGTTCTTCAAGGCCGAGGCGGCCAAGGCCGACACGCAGTACCAGCGAATGATCCGTCGCTTGCTGGATGCGTATGTCGACGCTCACGCAGCCGACAGGACGCACCGCCCGGCGCGGACACGTTCGAGAGCCGCGCGCGTCGATTGATCTGACGAAAGGGCGACTGCGGCTGTCAGGGCGATCCGGATGGATGACGGCATTCCTGACGGTATCGCCGCCTGACTGCCGGGCTGGCCAACGTGCCGGCCCGTTTGCCTTTGAACTCCAGCGTTCGAGCGCGTGTCGGCTGGCTCAGAACCACGCGTCGCGCATCTCCAGCGGCACGGGGTTGACCTCGGCCAGCAGGTCGAACTGCGGTGCCGTGGCCGGCAGTTCCCACGTCACGTAGTAGCGGGCGGCCTGCAGCTTGCCGCGGTAGAAATCGGCGTCGGCCGGCCGGCCCGCCAGACCGCGGTCCGCGGCGATGGCCTGCTTCAGCCAGATCCACGCGGCGACGATGCGGCCGAAGGCGTCCAGGTATACGTTCGCGTTGGCGAGCGCCCGGTCGGGATCGGTGGCCATCAGTGCGGCCAGTTGCGCGGTGACGGCATCGAGCCGCGCCAGCGGCGCAGTGAAGGCCGGGGCCAGCGTGCGCGCGTTGTCGTGTTCGCACGCTTCGGCCAGCGTTGCGTTCACCGCCGCGCGGAAGACCCGGTAGGCGGCGCCATTGCCCATCACCGCCTTGCGGCCGAGCAGGTCGAGCGCGTGGATTGCCTCGGCGCCTTCGTGGATCGGGTTCAGCCGCTGGTCGCGGTACAACTGCTCGGCCAGGTAATCGCGCGTGTAGCCCGAGCCGCCGAGCACCTGGATCGCGTGGTCGTTGGCGATGCAGCCGTAGCGCGACGGCCACGACTTGACGACCGGCGTCAGGATGTCGAGCAGGGCCGCGGCATCGCGGCGCGCGGCGGCATCGGGATGCGTGTGCTGGTCCTCGGCCAGCGACGCGCCATACAGGCTCATTGCCAGCGCGCCCTCGGCGTAGGCCTTCTGCGCCAGCAGCAGGCGGCGCACGTCGGCATGCTCGATCAGCCTGACCTGCGGCGTCGACGGGTCCTTGCAGGAGGGCAGCCGGCCCTGAACGCGGCTGCGCGCATAGTCGAGCGCCAGCAGGTAGCCGCGATACGCCAGCGCCGAGGCGCACAGGCCGATGTTGATGCGCGCCTCGTTCATCATCTGGAACATGTGCGCCAGGCCCTTGCCCGGCTCGCCGAGCAGATAGCCGACCGCGCCCGCCTGCTCGCCGAACGACAGCACCGTCGAGGTCGTGTTGCGCCAGCCCATCTTGTGCAGCAGGCCGGCGAGGGCGACGTCGTTGCGGCTGCCGAGCGTGCCGTCGTCGTTCACCAGCACCTTGGGCACGAGGAACAGCGAGATGCCCCTGACGCCGCTCGGCGCGCCGCGGGTGCGCGCCAGCACCATGTGCACGATGTTCGCGGTCAGGCCCTGGTCTCCTCCGGAGATGAACATCTTCTGCCCGCGCAGCCGGTAGCTGCCGTCGGCATGCGGCTCGGCGGTGGTGCGGATGTCGCCGAGCGCCGATCCCTGCTCCGGCTCGGTCAGCGCCATCGTGCCGGCGAAGCGGCCGTCGCCCATCGGCGCCAGAAAGCGGGCCTTCAGGTCGGCGGTGCCGAAGGTGCGCAGCAGGTTGGCGGCGCCCACGGTCAGCCACGAGTACGAGGTGGTGGCCACGTTGGCGGCGTTGAACCAGGTGACCGCCGCCGTGTGCACCGCCAGCGGCAGCTGCAGGCCGCCCTCGTCGTGGTCCCAGTGCGCGTTGAGGAAGCCGGCCTCGGCAAACGCGTCCCAGGCCAGCTTCGTCTCCGGGATCAGCGTGACCGCGCGGCCATCGAAGCCGGGCTCGTTCGCGTCGCCCCTGGCCAGGTGCGGCGCGAAGCGCTCCTCGGCGATCCGCCGCGCCGTGGCCAGCGTGGCGTCGAACACCTCGCGCGAGTGCCCGGCGTAGCGCGGGCGGGCCAGCAGCGCCTCGGTGTCGAGGAACTCGTAGAGCAGGAACTCGAGGTCGCGCTCGTTGAGCAGGCGGGTCATGGCGGTGCGTTCCGCGCGGCTACATCACGTAGCGGGACAGCCACTCGGCCACCAGCGCCGGCCGGTCGCTGCCTTCGATCTCGACGCTCACGTGATAGCGAAGCTGCCGCTGCCGGTCGCCGATGACCTCCGCGCCGCGCAGCGCGAAGTGCCCGCGCACCCGCCGGCCCACCGGCACCGGCGCGACGAAGCGGACGCGGTCGAAGCCGTAGTTCAGCGGATAGCGCGCGCCCTCGACGTAGGGGCAGGCCTGGTAGGCCATCACGGCCAGCAGCGACATCGTGAGGAACCCGTGCGCGATCGTGCCGCCGAAGGGCAGCGCGGCCGCCCGCTCGCGGTCGACGTGCAGGAAGTATTCGTCGCCGGTGAGCCTGGCGAAGGCATCGACCATCGGCTGGTCCACGGTGAGCCACTCCGAGGCGCCGATCTCGGTGCCCACGCGGGCGAGCAACGCTTCCCACGACATGCTTCTGAGCGGACCTTCCATTGAACCAGCCTCCCGGTGCGTAGCGCGGTCTTCGACAGCGCAACACTACCGCGCCCGGGGTCGGCCTGCCCCCTATAATCCGCCCGCCTTCGAACGGCGCCTGATGAAGGCGAGCCCCGTCCGAGCGCCAGGCGACGCCGCCTCTATGCCAACCGATCCGGCGCAGCGGGCGCGCTGGTTTTCTCGAGCCCGGCTCGCACGCGGATGCGCGGCGACGGTTGCCCAGGTCGATTGCCGATGCCTCGTTTTCCCCTCCCCCGCACCCGGGCCGCGGCACGCGCGGCGTTGCTGCCGCGCCTGGCCGGCGTCGCGCTGGCGGGCGTGCTCGCCGTCACGCCCGCGCAGGCGCAGCAGCCCGAGGCGACCTTCACCCAGCGCGCGCTCAGCGCGATGAACGAGTCCTCGCCGGTGGGCATGCTGCCGGAGCAGGCGCGGCATCCCGGCTGGCAAGGCTGGTTCGCCGACGCCTGGGAGGGCTCGAAGCGCGTCTACCGCGACGGCCGCTCCGACCTGCTGCTGCCGTTCTTCACCTTTCATCCGCCGTACAAGTTTCCCAACCGGCACGACCAGAACGAATACCCGTTCGGCATCGGCCTGGCCAGAACCTGGATCGACTCGAAGGACAACGAGCGCATTGTCTACGCGCTCGCCTTCAGCGACTCGCACTACGACTTCCAGCCCATGGTCGGCTACGGGTGGATGGCCCGCTGGCCGCTCATGGCGGGACTGAGGGGCGGGCTCGGCTACACGGTGCTGCTGTCGGCGCGGGCCGATGCGAACTACATCCCGTTTCCGGCGATCCTGCCGCTGGCCAGCCTCGGCACCGACCGGGTGACGGTCTATGGCACCTGGATCCCGACCACCGACGTGCTGTTCTTCTTCGCGCGCATCTCGCTGCCTCATGGCGAAGGCACGTCGGGCTCGGCCACCGGTGCGCCCGTCGGCGCCCGCGGCGGGACGGGCGAGCGGCAGCGCGGCAACCTGCTGTACGGCGCTGGCGCCTGGGTCAGGACCGACGCGTCGGGCATCGACGGCGTGGCCTCGGACAACGCCTGGGCGCCGGTGGTGGGCTTCCGCCGTTTCGTCAGCGACCGCTGGGCGATCGACTTCTCGGCAGCGCGATTCGAGCAGCGGCTCGACCTGAACGGCGCGACGCTGGGGGCGTTCGAGGTGTCGCCGCTGACGCTCGCCGCCCAGTACCACCTGCGCTCGTACTCGGGGTGGAGGCCGTACGCCGGCCTCGGCGTGGCCTACAGCAGGATCACGAATCAGCAGATGCCCGGCTATGCGCTGTCGTCGGACAGCGTCAGCCCGCTGGTGCAGGCCGGCGTCGACTACGCGGTGACCGACGCGCTGGTGCTCACCGCCGGCCTGTCGGTCAACTTCATGCGCAACCAGTTGTCGAAGGACGGTGCGCTGCAGGGCACGGTGAAGCTGTCGCCGGTCGCCTTCAGCCTCGGCCTGGGCTTCGCGTTCTGAGTCAAGCGCCGACGATGCTTCGCTACGAGACGATTCCCGTCACGCCGTTCCAGCAGAACTGCTCGTTGATCTGGTGCGACCGCACGCTCGAGGCGGCGGTGGTCGATCCGGGCGGCGAGGTCGAGCGCGTCACCGCCGCCGCGCGGCGCCACGGCGTGCGCATCGCGCAGATCCTGCTCACGCACGCCCACATCGACCACGCCGGCGGGGCCGGCGCGCTGGCGCGGCAGCTCGGCGTGCCGATCGTCGGCCCGCATCCGGGCGACCGCATGTGGATCGACGGCCTGGCGCAGCAGGCGCGGATGTTCGGCGTCGCGCCGGCGGAGACGTTCGTGCCGACGCGCTGGCTCGACGACGGCGATACGGTGCAGGTCGGCGAGGTGACGCTTGCGGTGCGGCACGTGCCCGGCCACACGCCGGGGCACGTGGTGTTCCACGACCCGCAGAGCAGGCGCGCCTTCGTCGGCGACGTGCTGTTCGCCGGCAGCATCGGCCGCACCGATTTCCCCGGCGGCGACTACGACACGCTGATCGCCAGCATCACCGGCCGCCTGTGGCCGCTCGGCGACGACACGGTGTTCGTGCCCGGCCACGGCCCGGAGAGCACGTTCGGCCACGAACGGCGCACCAATCCGTTCGTCGGCAACACCTGAGGCGATCAGCGCGCGCGGCGCAGTTCGAGGCCGGCGGCGGTCTGGCGCAGCTCGATCGACTGCAGCAGCGCCATGCCGAGCAGCGGCGTCTCCAGGTTCATCAGCGCCACCACGGTCACGTCCTCGGCCACGAACGGGCCGAAGCTGATGCGGCGGACCTTGAACTCGCTGGCGATGCTCTGGCCGCTGGCGGTGCTCACCGTGATTTCGCGCCCCTCGTAGTAGCCCAGGCGCCGGGCGAGCGTCACCGGCAGCGCCACGCGCGAGGCGCCGGTGTCGATCAGGAAGCGGACCGGCTCGCTGTCGACCATGCCGTCGATGAAGTAGTGGCCGTTGGGCGAGCGCGGCACGCGCAGCACGTCGCCGCCGCCCTGCGCCTCGGTCGAGGCCGTGGCCGCGGGCGCGGTCGACACGACCGGCGCGTCGCGCGTGGCCAGCGCGAAACCGGTCGGTTCATCCGGCGCCGGCGAGATGTCGACGGTCAGCTGCGACGCGGCGACGATCTCCAGCGGCGGCGAGATCACCGTGCGCTGCTCGCGGACGAAGCGCCAGCCCTTGCTGCACCAGGCGGCGCCGTTGCGCAGGCGCCAGCCGTGCGTGCCGACGGGCAGCGCCACCGCGACCTCGGCGTGCGCCGGCACGGCGATGCTGGCCAGCACCTGCTCGCCCTGCAGCAGGTCGACGACACGGTCGGTGGCCGTGCGGTTGGCGAAGGTCGTCACCGACTGCCCACTCGCCTCGCGCAGCCACTGCGGCGCGGCGGCCACCGTGCCGGCCGGCGGGAACGCGTCGTTGCAGGCCGGCGCGAGCCATCGGGGCGACTCGGCGGCAGGCGCGGCGGCGGTCAGGCGGGTCGCGACCGGCGCGAACACGCCCTGCCGCTGGCCCAACCAGTAGGCGAGCACCACCAGGCTGACGAGCAGCAGGATGCGGCCGATCGAGACGCCGCCCTTCGGCGTGCCGCGACCCCTGGCGGCGGCGCGGCGGGCGGCAGTCTCGCGGTCGCGTGGCGGCGGATCCGTCATGCGGCGCGGATGGACGGCGGACGGGGCCGTCGCGCGGGCGCGGCGGCGCGGCAGGGCGTCATGCGGGAGGCGGCGGCGGGGGCTCCTGCCCCGGAGCATAAGGACGATCGGCGCGTTCGGTTGCGGCGTCGCGCCGACTGACGGACTAATCCGGCCCGACCGCGGTCACCTCGATCCCGACCCTGGCGCGGCCTTCGATCAGCGCGGCCACGCCGCCGTGATCGCGGCGCGGCCGCGGCCAGCCCCGGGGAAGCAGAACCTGCCGCGGCGATCCCCGGTCGGTCGACCGTCAGCCGCCGCGGAAGCGCTCGATCGCCGCGCGCAGGTCGTCAGGCAGCGCGATGGCGCGGTGGGTGTCGAGGCTCGTGGTGACGATGACGTTGCGCACGCGCACGCGGACTTCGGCGCCGCCCGTGCAGTCCAGCGCCACCGTCAGCGAGCGGTGGCCGATCGCCTCGACCTGCAGGCCGAGCGTGACGTCGTCGCCCATCCGGCTCACCGCCTTGAACTCGCAGTGCAGGCTCACGGTCGGCATGCCGATGCGGCGGCGGCCGATCAGGTCGGGGTAGGGGATGCCCAGCCCGTCGGTGACCCAGTCCTCGACCAGGCCGTTGAACATCACCAGGTACTGCGGATAGAAGACGATGCCGGCCGGGTCGCAGTGGGCGAAGCGGATGTGGCGCGGGCGCTCGAAGCGTGCCATCAGCGGCCCCGCTGCCGGTGCAGTTCGTGCAGCCTGAAGCGCTGCAGCTTGCCGGTGGCCGTGCGCGGCAGGCTGTCGATGAACTCGACCGCGCGCGGATACTTGTACGGCGCGATCGTCTGCTTGACGAACTGCTGCAGTTCGGCCGCCATCTCCCGGCTGGCCGCCTGGCCCGGGCGCAGCACGACGTAGGCCTTGACGATCTGGCCGCGTTCCTCGTCGGGCACGCCGATCACGCCGCACTCGGCCACCGCCGGGTGCGCCATCAACGCGTCCTCGACCTCGGGCGAGGCGATGTTGTAGCCGGCCGAGATGATCATGTCGTCGGTGCGCGCCTGATAGTGGAAGTAGCCGTCGGCGTCCATCAGGTAGGCGTCGCCGGTGTAGTTCCAGCCGTTCTTCACATACGACTTCTGCCGCGCGTCGGCGAGGTAGCGGCAGCCGGTCGGCCCCTTCACCGCCAGCCTGCCGACGGTGCCGGGCGGCAGCGCCTTGCCGTCGTCGTCGACCACGCGCGCCACGTAGCCGGGCACCACCTTGCCGGTGGCGCCGGGCCGCGCGTTCGCCTCGTCGGCGGAGATGAAGATGTGCAGCATCTCGGTGGCGCCGATGCCGTCGATGATCTCGATGCCGGTGGCCTCCTTCCACAGGGCGCGCGTCGAGGCGGGCAGCGCCTCGCCGGCCGAGACGCACTTGCGCAGGGCCGTGGCGCGCAGTTCGGCGCCGCGCGCGGCGAGCGTGCGGTAGGTGGTCGGCGCGGTGAACAGCACCGTGGCGCCGAACCGGGCGATGCCTTCGACGAGCTGCGGCGGGGCCGCTTTGTCCAGCAGCACGGTCGAGGCGCCGATGGCCAGCGGAAACAGCAGCAGCCCGCCGAGGCCGAAGGTGAAGGCCAGCGGCGGGCTGCCGATGAACACGTCGTCGGGCCGCGGCCGCAGCACGTGCGGCGGCCAGCAGGCGCAGGCGGCCATGAGGTCGCGATGGAAGTGCATCGTCGCCTTGGGCACGCCGGTGGTGCCCGAGGTGAAGGCGAGCAGGCAGGTGTCGTCCGCCGCGGTGTCGACGTTGGCGTACGCGCTGCTCTGCCGCTGCATCGCGGCTTCCAGGCTGTCCGGTCCGTCGTCGTTGAAGTGGCGCACATGGCGCAGGCCGGGGCATTCGGCGATGGCGTCGCGCAGTTCGTCGGCCAGTGCGGCGTCGCACAGCGCGTGCGTGACCTGCGCCTTGTCGATGATCGCCTTCAGTTCCCTGGCGCGCAGCAGCGGCATCGTGCCCACCGCGATGCCGCCGGCCTTCATCACCGCGAACCAGCAGGCGGCGAGCATCGGGTTGTTCGGCGCGCGCAGCAGCACGCGGTTGCCCGGCACGAGGCCCATGTCGCGCACCAGCGCCTGCGCGATGCGGTTGGCCTTGTCCTGCAGCTCGGCGTAGGTCCAGGACACGCCCGGCGCGCGGATGCAGGGGCGATCGCCGCGGCCCTCGGCGACGTGGCGGTCGAGGAGCTCGGTGGCGCAGTTCAGCTGCGCCGGGAACTGCAGCTCCGGCAGGTCGAACAGGAACTGAGGCTGCTCGCCGGCCGGCGGCAGGTTGTCGCGGGCGAAGGTGTCGACATGGGCAGTGGGCATGGCGGCCTCGCGTGGCGGGCGATCAGCGTGCGGCCTGCGCTTCGAACTGCCGCAGCAGCTCGCGGGCGATGATCAGTTGCTGCACTTCGGTGGCGCCTTCGTAGATGCGCAGCGCGCGGATCTCCCGGTACAGGCGCTCGACCGGAACTTCGCTCGTCACGCCGAGGCCGCCGAACAGCTGCACCGCCGCGTCGATCACCTGCTGCGCGCCCTCGGTAGCGGCCATCTTGGCCATCGCCGCTTCGCCCGTGACGGGCTGTCCCTGGTCGCGCTGCCACGCGGCGCGGTAGGTCAGCAGCGCGGCGCTGTCGATGGTCGTCGCCATGCTCGCCAGCTTGGCCTGCGTGATCTGGAAGTCGGCGAGCCGCTGGCCGAACATCCGGCGCGAGGAGGCACGCGCGAGGGCCTCGTCGAGCGCCCGGCGCGCCAAGCCGAGCGCAGCGGCGGCGACGGACGTGCGGAACACGTCGAGCGTGCGCATCGCGATCCTGAAGCCTTCCGCCGGCGCGCCGACGCGCTGGCTCGCCGGCACGCGGCAGTTCGAAAAGCGCAGCCGCGCGAGCGGGTGCGGCGCGATCACGTCGATGCGCGCGCCGATCTCGAGGCCCGGCGTGCCGGCGTCGACGATGAAGGCCGAGATGCCGCGCGATCCCGCCGCTTCGCCGGTGCGGGCGAAGACGACGTAGAAGTCGGCGATGCCGCCGTTGGAGATCCACGTCTTCTCGCCGTCGAGCACGTAGTCGCCGCCGTCGGCGCGCGCCGCGCACGACAGGGCGGCGACATCGGAGCCGGCGTCGGGCTCGGACAGCGCGAAGGCGGCGATGGCCTCGCCGCGGGCCACGCGCGGCAGGTACCCGGCCTTCTGCGCCGGCGTGCCGGCGAGGCTGATCGCGCCGGAACCGAGCCCCTGCATGGCGAAGGCGAAGTCGGCCAGGCCCGAATGACGGGCGAGGGTCTCGCGGATCAGGCAGATCGATCGCGTGTCGATGACCTCGGCGCTGCCGCCATGTTCGGTTCCAGCCACCGCGTGGCGCAGCCAGCCTGCGGCGCCGAGGCGGCGCACCAGTTCGCGGCAGGCGGCGTCGACATCGCCGCCGTGCGCATGCGGCACGTTCACCGCCGCCCAGGCATCGAGTTCGCGGGCAAGCGCGCGATGCCGTTCGTCGAAGAACGGCCAGTCGAGGTGGCGTTGATCGCTCATCGCCATGGCCTCAGTTGCCTTCGAACTGCGGCTTGCCCCTGGCGACGAAGGCGCGGTAGGCGCGGCGGAAGTCCTCGGTCATCATGCAGATGGCCTGCGCCTGCGCCTCGGCCTCGAGCGCCTGCTCGATGCCCATGCTCCACTCCTGGTGCAGCATGGTCTTGGTGATGCCGTTGGCGAAGGTCGGCCCGGCGGCCAGTTCGGTCGCGAGTGCCTGCGCTTCGTCGAGCAGAGACTCGGGCGAGACGAGGCGGTTGAAAAAGCCCCAGCGCTCGCCTTCGTCGCCGCTCATCGCGCGGCCGGTGTACAGCAGTTCGCTGGCCCGTCCCTGGCCGATGATCCGCGGCAGGATCGCGCAGGCGCCCATGTCGCACCCGGCCAGCCCGACGCGGTTGAACAGGAACGCGGTTCTGCTTCCTGCGGTGCCCAGCCGCAGGTCGCTGGCCATGGCGACGATCGCCCCGGCGCCGGCGCACACGCCGTCGAC
>Ga0114939_10001038_pt1 | contig 22524 bp, 21 predicted proteins | sample AshMeaCrysSpring_FD_87196 | JGI IMG/M metagenome (GOLD analysis project Ga0114939, IMG submission 87196) | Groundwater microbial communities from Big Spring, Nevada to study Microbial Dark Matter (Phase II) - Ash Meadows Crystal Spring | ecosystem: Environmental > Aquatic > Deep subsurface >...
CCCGCCCTGCGTGCACTGCTGCCCGACCGGCGCCAGCCACGTCGAGGACTTCGGCAAGACCGTGCAGGTCACCGCCGAAAAGTGCATCGGCTGCAAGGCGTGCCTCGCCGCCTGCCCCTACGGCGCCCGCTTCGTCCACCCGGATGGCTACGGCGACAAGTGCACGTTCTGCCTGCACCGCGTGAAGGCCGGCAAGGACCCGGCCTGCGTCTCGGTGTGCCCGACCCACTGCATGCACTTCGGCGACCTGGACGATCCGAAGAGCGGCGTGAGCGAGCTGCTGCGCTCGCGCAAGCACCACGCGCTCCTGCCCGAAGCCGGCACGAAGCCGCGCGTCTTCTACCTGACCTGAGGCCCCTCGCCATGCTCGAACTCACCACCACCCGCCACAATCCGCTCGTGGACCCGGTGCTCTCGGTCTGGAGCTGGGAAATCCCGGTCTACCTGTTCTTCGGCGGCATGATCGCCGGCATGATGGTCCTCGCGGGCCTCAACATGCTTCGCCTCGCGAAGGGCGAGCGCCCCGAGTCGTTCTACAGCGTGCAGACGCCCCTGCTGGGCTTCGTGCTCATGAACCTCGGCATGGGCGCCCTCTTCCTCGACCTCGCGCACAAGCTCTTCGTCTACCGGGTCTACATGGCCTTCGAGCCGATGTCGCCGATGTCCTGGGGCTCGTGGGTGCTGCTGCTCGTGTACCCGGTGCTGATGGTCTCGGCGCTCATCCGCCTGCCCCAGGCGTGGCCTTGGCTGGGCGAGCGGTTGCCGGTGCTCGGGCGCCTGTCGCAGTCCCTCACCGACAACCCCGGCCGCCTGCGCGCGCTCGGCATCGCCAACGTCGCGCTCGGCATCGGGCTGGGAATCTACACCGGCATCCTGCTCTCCACCATGGTGGCAAGGCCGCTGTGGAACAGCGCGGTACTGGGGCCGCTCTTCCTTTTCTCGGGGCTTTCCGCCGCCGCTGCCATGGTCCACCTTGTCGGCAGCCTCGTGCCCCGTCACCCCGCTCCGCCCGGGTTCCTTGCCGGCGCGTTCGCGGTGCTGGTGCAGCCGCTGGGCGACCGGCCGCCCGGCCCGGGCACCGACAGCAGCCTCGTCAGGGCGGACCTGGGGTTCCTCGCGGTGGAGTTGGTGCTCATCGGCCTGCTGTTCATCGGCCTGCTGTCGAGTTCGGCCTCGCACGTGGCGGCCGTCGACCTGCTCCTCTCCGGCAAGTATGCGACGGTGTTCTGGGGCGTGGTGATCGTCGGGGGCATCCTCGTGCCCCTGCTGCTGCAATGGCTGGAGCTCGGCCACCGCATTCCCCATACGGTCATTCCCGCCGTGCTCGTGCTCGCCGGCGGCTATGCCCTGCGCTGGGTGATGGTCGGGGCCGGGCAGGCCAGCCAGATGGTTGCCGCCACGGGAATGTAGAATTCGCGCCCCATGAATACCATCGCCACACCCGGCCGGCACCCCGCTATGGGCAATCCCGCCCCCTACTGGAACCCCTACCTGGCCGGATTCGGCCTCGGACTCGTGCTGCTGGCGGCCTACGTCATCGCCGGCCGGGGCCTGGGCGCGACCGGCGCCTTTTCCACGCTGTCGGCGTGGATTGCCAACGCGATCTCGCCGGAGCACGCCCTGTCCAGCTCGGTGCACGCGCGCTACCTGGCGAACGGCGACACGCCCCTCACGGCCTGGCTCACGTGGCTCGTGCTCGGGGCCTTCGTCGGCGCCGCCATTTCCGGCTTTTTCGCAGGCCGCTTCTCCCTTTCGATCGAGAAGGGGCCGGGCGTGTCGAACGGCCAGCGCCTCGTCCTCGCGTTCAGCGGCGGCATCATCGCCGGCATCGGGTCGCGGATCGCGCGCGGCTGCACCAGCGGGCAGGCGCTGACGGGCGCCGCCATCCTCAACGTGGGCAGCTTGGTCTTCATGATCGCGGTCTTCGTGGCCGGCTATGCGGTCGCCTGGGCCCTGCGGAAGGAGTGGCTGTGATGTTTCCCCTCTCATCGACCCTGGAACTCTCGCAGGTCGCGTCCCTCGGGCTTGCCGCGCTGCTCGGCGTCGGCTTCGGCTTCTTCCTGGAAAAGGCCGGCTTCGGCAGCGCGCGGAAGCTGGTGGCCGTCTTCTACCTCTACGACATGGCCGTGGTGAAGGTGATGTTCACCGCGATCGTGACGGCCCTCGCGGGGCTCTTCCTGCTGGCCGCCGCCGGCGCGCTGGACCTGGCGGAGCTCTACGTCGAGCCCACCAACTACCCGGCCGCGATCATCGGCGGCCTCGTGTTCGGCGCCGGCTTCGTCATCGGAGGCTACTGCCCCGGCACCTCGGTCGCCGCCTGCGCCACGGGTCGTCTCGACGGCATGGCGTTCCTGTCGGGCATCTTCCTTGCCGCCTATGGCTATGCCGAACTGTTTTCCGGCTTCGATGCCTGGCTCTCCCAGTCCGCGAGGCCCGAGCTCACCCTCCCCGCGCTGACCGGCCTTCCGATGGGGTGGTTCGTCCTGGCCTTCATCGCCGTTCTCGCCCTGGCAGCCTGGGGGATGAAGGCGGCGGAACGCCGCTTTTCCGGTCTGCGTCCCTAGCGCTGCCCCTCCGTCGAGCACCCCTATTCGGGCGCCGCTCTGGTATACTTTCGCCCGCGCGAAACCCTATGGCGCGCGTCCCCCCACTACATAATCCGGAGATTCATCGATGAAGAAGCTGCTCGCTGCCCTGGTTGCCGGGGCTTTTGTGATGTCCCCCGCCGCCTTCGCCGCAGACAAGGCTGCCGCTCCGAAGGCGGAAGAGAAGAAGGCTGACGCCAAGGCCGCCCCGAAGGCGGAAGAGAAGAAGGCCGATGCCAAGGCCGCCCCGAAGGCTGACGCCAAGGCCGCCCCGAAGGCTGATGCCAAGGCCGCCCCGAAGGCCGACGCCAAGGCCGCCCCGAAGGCCGACGCCAAGCCGGCCGAAGCCAAGAAGTAATCCGGAGAATCATCCATGAAGAAGCTGCTCGCCGCCCTGGTCGCCGGGGCCTTTGTGATGTCTCCCGCCGCCTTCGCCCAAGACAAGGCTGCCCCCAAGGCCGACGCCAAGGCGGAAGCCAAGAAGGCCACCGAAGCCCCGAAGGCCGACGCCAAGAAGGCCGCCGAAGCCCCCAAGGCCGACGCCAAGAAGGCTGCCGAAGCCCCCAAGGCCGACGCCAAGAAGGCCGCCGAGGCCCCCAAGGCCGACGCCAAGAAGGCCGCCGAAGAAGGCAAGAAGAAGAAGGGCGGCTGCTAAGCGCCTTCCTCATCCGAGCGGCCCGGTTTACCCGGACGCTGGATGGAAAAAGGGGCGGCCCAGGCCGCCCCTTTTCATTTGCGTTCCCGGCGCGACGCCGGGAGCCCACCGACTCAGCCGAGCAAGTGCGCCACGGCTGCCCGCTCTTCCTCGATTTCCTTGAGCGTGTTGTCCATCCGCTCCCGGGAGAACGCATCGATCTCGAGCCCTTTGACGATCGAATACTTGCCGTTGGCGGTCGTGCACGGGAAACCGTACATCACTCCCGCGGGAATGCCATAGTCGCCCTCGGACGGGATGCCCATGGTGACCCACTTGCCATTGGATCCCAGCACCCAGTCGCGAATATGGTCGATCGCCGCGTTGGCCGCCGACGCCGCCGAGGACAGCCCGCGCGCCGCGATGATCGCCGCGCCGCGCTTGCCCACCAAGGGAATGAAGGTGTCCCTGTACCAGGCATCGTCGTTGACGAGCGACTTGACCGACTGTCCACCGGTCGTCGCGAAACGGTAGTCCGGGTACATCGTCGGCGAGTGGTTTCCCCAGACCACGATCTTCTCGAGCGAATCCACCGGCTTCTGGATGCGTGCCGCGAGCTGCGAGGCGGCGCGGTTGTGGTCGAGCCGCATCATCGACGTGAAGCAGGCGGGCGAGAGCCCTTTCGCGCTCTTCATCGCGATGTACGCGTTGGTGTTGGCGGGGTTGCCGACGACCAGCACCTTGACGTCGCGGGAAGCCACCTCGTCCAAGGCGCGCCCCTGCACAGTGAAGATGGCGCCGTTGGCTTCCAGCAGGTCCTTTCGTTCCATGCCCGGCCCGCGCGGGCGGGCACCGACGAGCAGCGCGACATCGGCGTCCTTGAAGGCCACCTTGGGATCGGCAGTGGGCACCATGCCGGCCAGCAGCGGGAAGGCGCAGTCCTCGACCTCCATCATCACGCCACCCAGTGCCTTCTGGGCCTTCTCGTCCGGAATTTCCAGCATCTGGAGGATCACCGGCTGGTCCTTGCCGAGCATCTCTCCGCTGGCGATGCGGAACAACAGGCTGTAGCCGATCTGGCCGGCGGCGCCGGTCACGGCAACGCGCATGGGCTTCTTCATGGAGTCTCCTGGCGGTTCTTGTGGGGGGTGGAATCCGGCCGAGCGAAGCGGGGCATGCGCGCAACGCGCGGCCTTCGCGCGATTATATATACCGCGGTGCAGCAATCGCGTTTGAGGCGGCGCAAACCGGCTGCAATCTTCCCGTCCCTCAGTCGGGTCTGCCGGTCCCCTTGGCGAGCGAGATCGCGAGTACCCCGGCCATCACCAGCATGGCGCCCAACAGCTGGATCGCGGTGACCGCCTCGCCAAGGAACACGGCCCCCAGGCCGATGGTGGTGACGGGCCCGACCGTGCCCAGCATCGACGCGTGGCTAGAGCCGATGAGCCGGATGCCCTCCGACATGAGGATGATGGGCAGCACCGTCGAGAAGAGCGCCATCAGGAGGACGAGCCCGTAGACCTCCACCGGTTGCTTCCATAGCAGGGCGGGATCCCGGATGACGAGGAAGTGCGCGATGACGGCCGCGCAGGAGACCAACGAGGCCAGGCAGGCGAAGAGCACGCTTCCCATCTTCTTCACCATGCGCCCGTTGCCGATCAGGTACACCGCGTAGCACAGCGCCGAGAGGGTCACCCAGAACGACCCCAGCAGCACGTTCTCCTGCCGCGTGGCGAGGTCGTTCACGAACACCAGCGCGATACCCACGTAGGAGAGCGCCAGCGCCGCGACATCCCGGCCTCCGATGCGCCGGCCCAGCCACGCGGCCGAGATCAGGACGACGAAGGTGGGGTAGAGGAAGAGAACCAGGCGCTCGAGGGCCGCGGTGATGTATTGAAGCCCGACGAAATCGAACAGGCTCGCCAGGTAGTAGCCGAGCATTCCCAGGACGGCGATGGCACGCCAGTCGCCCCGCGTGAGGCTGGCCGCCCTGCCCCCTCGGCTCCACCACCACGAGAGCGCAAGGAAGAACGGGGCGCTGAACGCCATGCGCAGGGCGAGGAGCGTGACCGCGTCGATCCCGTGGCGGTACGCGAGCTTGATGATGATCGCCTTGGCGGAGAACGCCGCCGCCGAGAAGACCACGAGCCCGGCCCCGATGAGCCGGCCTCGCGTCAGCGATGCGGCCGCACGGGAGGGTTCAGGCAATCGCGAGGGGGGAGCCCCCGCGGTGGTCGCGAGGGCTCTGGAAGATGGCGGAGAGGGTGGGATTCGAACCCACGGTACCCCGGAGGGTACAACAGATTTCGAGTCTGTCCCGATCGACCACTCTGGCACCTCTCCGAGACTCGAAGGGCGCGATTATAGCCGACCCGGCGGGTGTAATCGATGTTCCGCGGTCGGGGCGTGTTCCGCGGTCGGGCGAGTGCCCCCTGCCGGATTTTCACCGGAGCGTGGTGTCGACTGCGAGCGCCTGGTGGACGGCTGCGAGGACGTGCCCCTGGCCCTTGCCGACGTGCTGGTGGAGCCTGGCGAATGCGTCGGGTACGTGCACTTCCCCACCCGCGGCTTCATCACCCTGCTGACGCCCGTGGACGGCTCGACGCACGTCGAAGTCGGACTGGTGGGGGACGAAGGCATGGAGGGAATGCCGCTCGCCCTCGGCTTCCCGATTTCCCCATTGCGGGCGGTCGTCCAGGGCGAAGGCCGCTCGCTGCGCATGGAGGCGAGCGCCTTTTGGCAGGCGCTCGAGCGAAGTCTCGCGCGCTGGCTGCTGATGACCCAGGACCGGGCGCACGCACGCACGTTTCACATCACGCACGAGCTTCTGGCCATGATGCGGGGGGTTCGCCGGGCCGGCGTCACCCGCGCCGCGACGTCGCTGCAGGACCGCGGACTGATCCGCTACCGTCGCGGCGAGGTCGAGGTGCTCGACCGGCCACGGCTGCGGTCCGCCGCCTGCACCTGCTACGACACGGACCGCCGGACCTATCGCGAAGTGCTCGGTCAGTGATCCCCGGAAGGAAGTCGACGAGCGGGCACGGTGGCCGGGTTGATCATCGCCGCGATCTCCCAGGCGCGCTCGCCGTCCACGAGGGCCGCCAAGGCCATCGCCGCGCGGCCTGGCGGGATTCCCGCGTCGATCGATCCGCGCGCCAACCCGATCCGTGTTACTGTTCGCCGGAAGGATCGTCAAGCCGTGAATCATGCAGTCCTCCTTCGACGCAGTCCGGCGTCCGATGCGGCAGTCCATTCCCCGCTTGATCGTCCTATTGCGCGAAGGAGATCGCCGTGTTGTACACCATCGCAGTCGTATTGATCGTCCTGTGGGTCCTCGGGCTCGTCTCTTCCTACACCATGGGGGGCTTCATCCATGTCCTCCTGGTGATTGCGGTCATCGTCGTCCTTCTCAATGTGATCGGTGGCCGAAGGTCGGGCTGACCCGCCGGACCGACCATGCGCGCCGAAGCCCCGGCGCGCATCTTCGACGTTGCCGTCTCAGCGAGGTGGCACGCCGAGCGCCTTGAGCAATTCTTCCGCGTGCTGCGGGCCGGGGACATCTCGCCACGAGCGCACCACGACACCGTGGGCGTCGACGAGGACGGTGAGCTTGCGGGCAAACTTCATGAACCCCAGGTTCACCAGCGCGCCGTAGGCCTTTGCGGCCTTGCCTTCGGGATCGCAGAGCACTGTCATGCCGATGCCGATGCCGTGGGCGCGGGCGTAGGCGTCGGCCGCGCCGGCCTTGCTCACGACCACGGTCGAGAGGCTCGCGCCGGCCGCCTCGAGCTGGGGGGCAATGGCCTTGAAGCGCTCCAGGAAGGCGATGCACTCCGGGGTCTCGTCCTGCGGATGGAAGACAAGCACGGCCCGCCGGCCGGACAGCGCGCGCAGCGTGCGCTCTTCCCCCCCGAGTGCCTGCAGGCGGAAGTCCGGCGCAGGCCGGCCGGGCGCGGGGGGTTCCCCGGACTGGGCAAGGGTGAGCCCGGCGACCAGCAGCGTGGAAATCACGACGAGCAGGATCAGGACGATTTCCATGGACGGGCGGCGGCAGCGCGAAATGGCGCCTCGGAGTGTAGCAGCGCCGTGCCGGCAAATCGCGCCCGGTGCTATCCTTCCCCCTCGGGAACATGAGCCGGATCCTCCACCGCACCCTTCGCGGCACCCTGCCCTTGGCCGTCTCGGCCAAGGGTCTGTGCGTTCGCGACGAAAAGGGCCGCGAGTACCTCGACGCCAGCGGCGGCGCCGCGGTCTCCTGCCTCGGCCATGGGCATCCCGACGTGCTGGCGGCCATGCACGCCCAGATCGACCGGGTGGCCTACGCGCACACCAGCTTCTTCAGCACCGAGGTCGCCGAGGAACTGGCCGACGTTCTCGTCGACGGTGCGCCGAAGGGCATGTCGCACGTCTACCTGGTGTCGGGCGGATCCGAGGCGATGGAAGCCTCGCTGAAAATGGCGCGGCAGTACTTCGTCGAGACCGGGGAACCCGAGCGCAGCGTCTTCATCGCCCGGCGCCAGAGCTACCACGGCAACACGCTGGGGGCGCTCGCCGTCGGCGGCAACGAGTGGCGGCGAAAGCAGTTCGCCCCGCTTCTCATCGACGTCGCCCGCGTGTCGCCTTGCTACGAGTATCGCGACCGCCGCGCGGAAGAGTCTCCCGAAGACTACAGTTCCCGCCTGGCCGAGGAGTTCGAGGCCACCATCCAGAGAGTCGGGCCGAAGCGCGTCATCGCCTTCGTCGCCGAAACGGTGGTGGGGGCCACGGCCGGCGCGGTTCCGCCCACGCTCGGCTACTTCCGGCGCGTGCGCGAAATCTGCGACCGCCACGGCATCCTGCTCATCGCGGACGAGGTGATGTGCGGCATGGGCCGCACCGGAACGCTCTACGCCACCGAACAGGAAGGGTTCGTTCCCGACATCGTGGCCATCGCCAAGGGACTGGGCGGCGGCTACCAGCCGATCGGCGCCGTTCTCGCACAGGCGAAGATCGTCGAGGCCTTCCGCAGGGGCAGCGGCCTCTTCCAGCACGGGCACACGTATTTGGGCCATCCGGTTGCCGCCGCCGCCGCGCTGGCGGTGCAGAAAGTCATCCAGCGGGACAACCTGCTCGACGCCGTGAAGACGAACGGTGCCCATTTCGAGGACCGCCTGCGCGTCGCGCTTGGAGACCATCCCCATGTGGGCGACATCCGCGGTCGCGGCTTCTTCCGCGCCCTGGAACTCGTGGAGGACCGTGCGAGCAAGCGGCCCTTCGACCCGGCGCTCAAGCTGCACGCCCGCATCAAGGCCAATGCCATGGCGCTGGGCCTGATGGTCTATCCCATGGGCGGCACCATCGACGGCGTGCGCGGCGATCACGTGCTGCTCGCTCCCCCCTTCATCGCCACCCGGGCCGACCTCGACGCCATCGTCGGGCGCCTGGCCGAGGCGATCGAGACCGGCACCGCGGCCATCCGGCGCGCGGCGTAGGTATGACCACCCCCACCCACGCCAACAAGAGGAGCTTCGAGATGAAGAAAGTCACCCTGGGCCTCGCCCTCGCCGTCGCCGCAGCCTTCGCCGCGCCGGACGTCGCCGCGCAGCAGAAGTACGTCACCATCGGAACCGGCGGCGTCACGGGCGTCTACTACGCCGCCGGCGGTGCCATCTGCCGCCTCGTGAACAAGGACCGCGCCAAGCACGGCATCCGCTGCTCGGTGGAGTCGACGGGCGGCTCCGTGTTCAACATCAACACCATCAAGGCGGGCGAACTTGACCTCGGCGTCGCGCAGTCCGACGTCATGTACAACGCGGTGAAGGGCCTCACCCAGTTCAAGGACGCCGGCGCGTACGGGGACCTCCGCGCGGTGATGTCGCTGCATCCGGAGCCGTTCACCGTCGTCGCACGCAAGGAGGCAAACATCAAGGCCTTCGCCGACTTCAAGGGCAAGAAGTTCAATGTCGGCAACCCGGGCTCCGGCACCCGCGCCTCCATGGAGGAGCTGCTCGGCGCCATGAACTGGAAGCTCTCGGACTTCGCCCTCGCCTCGGAACTCAAGGCCGACGAACACGGCCCGGCGCTGTGCGACGGCAAGATCGACGGCTTCTTCTACGCCGTGGGCCACCCCTCCGCCAACATCCAGGATCCGACCACCAGCTGCGGCGCCAAGCTCGTCTCCCTCACCGGCCCCGCGGTGGACAAGCTGGTCAAGGAGAAGTCCTACTTCGCGAAGGCGACCATTCCGGCCGGCCTCTACCCGAACAATCCGCAGGCCACGGAGACCTACGGCGTGCTCGCCACGCTCGTCAGCTCGTCGAAGGTGCCGGCAGACAGCGTCTACGCCGTCGTGAAGGCCGTGTTCGACAACTTCGAGGAGTTCAAGAAGCTTCACCCGGCGCTCGCCAACCTCAAGCCGGAAGACATGGTGAAGAACGGCCTCTCCGCCCCGCTGCACGACGGCGCGGCGCGCTACTACAAGGAAAAGGGCTGGATCAAGTGACGGCGTCCCGGCTCGCGCCGGGATGAGTAAGTGACCGACGGGGTGGGCGCTCGCCCGCCCCGTTTTCATTGCCGGGAGGGGAGGCATCATGGACAACGAAAAAAAGGCGATTGAACCGGGCACGGACCTGCAGCAATTGGTGGCGGACGCCGACACCGGGGGCCGCGAGGCCAAGGGCGCTGTCGGAAAGCTCATCCTGTTCGTCGCGGTGGGCTGGTCCCTGTTCCAGCTGTGGTACGCCTCTCCCCTGCCCTTCGTCCTGGGCTGGGGCATCCTCAACGACACCGAGGCACGTTCGCTGCACCTGGGCATCGCGCTCTTCCTCGGCTTCCTCTGCTACCCCGCCTTCAAGCGGTCGGCGCGCACCGCCGTGCCGTGGCACGACTGGCTCTTTGCGGTGATCGGCTTCGTCGCCGGCGCCTATTTCCTGCTCTTCTACGCCGAACTCGCCCTGCGGCCGGGCAAGCCCAACCTGCAGGACATCGTCGTCGCTTGCGCAGGGCTGCTGCTCCTTCTCGAAGCCACGCGGCGCGCCGTCGGCCTGCCCATGACGGTGCTGGCGATCCTCTTCCTCGTCTACATCATGTTCGGCAAGTACATGCCCGACGTGCTCGCCCACAAGGGCGCCTCGCTCGAGCGCATGCTCTCGCACCAGTGGCTGACGACCGAGGGCGTCTATGGCGTGGCGCTCGGGGTTTCCTCGTCATTCATCTTCATCTACGTGCTCTTCGGCTCCCTGCTCGACCGCGCCGGCGCCGGCAACTACATGATGCAGGTGTCGATGGCGCTGCTGGGGCACATGCGCGGCGGCCCGGCCAAGGTGGCGGTGGTGTCGTCGGGGCTGAACGGGCTCATCTCCGGCTCATCGGTCTCCAACGTCGTGTCGGGCGGCATCTTCACGATCCCGCTCATGAAGAAGGCCGGCTACGGCGGCGTGAAGGCGGGCGCCATCGAAACGATGAGCTCCGTGAACGGCCAGATCATGCCGCCGGTGATGGGGGCCGCCGCGTTCCTGATGGTCGAGTACGTGGGGCTCACCTACGCCGAGATCTGCAAGCACGCCTTCCTGCCGGCGGCTCTCTCCTACATCGCCCTCTTCTACATCGTGCACCTGGAGGCCCTCAAGATCGGCCTCGAGCCGTTCGCGCCCGGCCGCATCCGCACCATGCGGGAACGCGCCATCGGCTGGGGACTGGGCGTCTCCGGCACGATCGCGGTGCTGTGCGGGATCTACTTCGTGGCCGAGGCCGCCAAGCACCTCTTCGGCACCGCGGCGCCCTGGGTGCTGGGCTTCCTCATCGCTGCAGTCTATGTCGGGTGCCTACGGGTGGCCGCCAAGTGCCCGGACCTGCCCGTGGACATCGACGTCAAGAACCCCGTCCTGCCGGAGACCTGGCCGACGGTCAAGGCGGGCCTGCACTTCCTGATTCCCTTCGCGATGCTCATCTGGTGCCTGATGATCGAGGAGCTGTCGCCCGCGCTGTCGGCCTTCTGGGCGACGATCACGCTGCTCTTCATCATGGTCACGCAGCGCCCCCTCACGGAGCTCTTCCGCGGCCGCCCCATTGCCATGCCCGAGTTCAAGGACGGCCTGCGGGAGGTCTTCCTCGGCTTCAACGACGGCGCGCGCAACATGATCGGCATCGCGATCGCAACCGGCACGGCAGGCATCATCGTCGGCGGCATCACCCTGACGGGTCTGGGACTGCGCATGACCGAATTCGTGGAATTCGTGTCCATGGGCAACGTCATGGTGATGCTGCTTTTCACCGCCTTCGTGTGCCTGGTGCTGGGCATGGGCGTGCCGACGACGGCGAACTACATCCTCGTCGCGACGCTGATGGCGCCGGTCATCGTGGAGCTGGGCGCGCAGTCGGGCCTCGTCATCCCGCTCATCGCCGTGCACCTCTTCGTCTTCTACTACGGGATCATGGGCGACATCACGCCGCCGGTGGGGCTCGCGAGCTTCGCGGCCGCAGCCATATCGGGGGAGGACCCAATCCAGACGGGGTTGCAGGGCGCCGTGTACGCGCTTCGCACGGTCGTGCTCCCCCTCGTGTGGATCTTCAACCCGCAGCTCCTTCTCATTGACGTACGAGGGTGGTGGGAACTCGTTCTCGTCGTCACGTCGGCCACGGTTGCGTGCCTCGTTTTCGCCGCGGCGACCATCGGATGGTTTCAGACCCGCAGCCGCTGGTGGGAGGGTGGTCTCCTGTTCGTGGCGGTGTTCATGCTCTTCCGCCCGAATTTCTTCATGGACCAGCTCTACGCGCCTTGGGAATCGCGGCCGGCCAGGCAGATCTTCGAGATCGCCAAGTCCCTGCCCGAGGACGAGAACATCGTCGTCATCCTGGAGGGAACCAACGTCGAGGGCGAGGACATCGTCAAGACCGTCTCCGTGCAGCTGGGGAAGCCGGGCGAAGGGCGCGACCGTCTTGCCGCCGCCGGTGTCACCGTCACGGCGCTGGGCGAGGAAGTGCGCGTCGCGACCGTGAAGTTCGGCAGCCGGGCCAAACGCGGCGGCTTCGAGCAGGGCTGGAAGATCAAGGAGGTGAAGGTACGCTCCGACGCGCCTTCCGAGCACTGGGTGTTCGTACCGGCCTACGCGCTCGTCGCGTTCGTGTTCTTCCTGCAGCGGCGACGGATGGCCAACGGGAAGCCCGCGCCAGCGTGAGATAATTCGGCCCGCAGCGCCCCGGTAGCTCAGTGGATAGAGCAGCCCCCTCCTAAGGGGCAGGTCGGACGTTCGATTCGTCTTCGGGGCGCCACTGGCTTTCGGTGGGAAGGAGCGCAGGTCGCGCCCCCGGCGACCCAGGTGGCATTTCTTGAGCCCGCCGCCCCCAGCCCGACGTTGTAAACTTCACGGACCCACCTTCGAAAACCCCTCCCAGCCATGAAATCTCCCCACGTCTGGCTCGCCTACGTCGGTGTCGTCCTCTTCCTCCTGGTGCTCTTCATCCCGGCCTCGATGGTCTCGCCGGGCGGCCGGGGCTTCTGGCTCTTCCTCGCGGCCGCCATGTGCCTCGCGTACATCTGGAAGGAGCAGCGGCTCTTCCAGAAGAGCGCCTCGCCGTCCTGGGCCGACCTGCTGCCGAAGGTGACGGTCCCGGGCCTCGTGATCCTTCTCACGCCGGTCTTCGCGTTACTGCGCTAACCGCCTTTCGCGCAGCTGTCGTGCGCTACGCCGGCGCGACGACCAGCGAGGAACGGGCCGCCCCTCAGTTGATGGTGATGGGCGCGACGCGCTTGAGGAACTTCGACGGCGCCTCCTGCACCGTCTCGGCGAAATTGATGTTGCGCCGCAACGCATCCATGTACAGGTTCTGCCCGCCGAAGTGCGGTGCCGCGAATTTCCACGCGCCGCCCAGGTCGTAATCGAGCCGCTGCGAGGCGCTGCGGAAGAAGCCCGGCGTCTTGCGCAGGAGGTCGTCCGCCGAGGAGAACAGCACCTCCTCGCCCTTGGCCGTCTTGCGCCTGTCGATGCCCCCCGCGACGAATTCCGGGTAGAGGCGGTCCCGGCATTTCTCGAGGTAGCAGCGGTCAGACATCTGCGCCAGGATGTCCGCGGACCCCAGCAAGCTTCCCAGCAGGCGCAGCAGGGGATCGCTGAGGCGGATGGTCTTCACTGGCCTCTCGTAGCCTGTGAAGTGAAGCACCGCCGGCGCCGCAGCCACGAACTCGTCCAGCCCGATCGTCGGCAGGTACTCCCGGAGCAGGCGCCCGCCGCGCGTGACGTGGATGCGCGTGTATTCCGCGCCGCGCCGGTGTTTGCGATCCCCGCGCCGGCGCAGGTAGCCGGCGTCGTGGAACAGCGCGCAGACGATGCCGAAGACGAAGAGCCTGTCGCCGAGCGCCGGTCCGTCGCCACGGGCGCGCTCGTATCCGTCGAGGAGCCGGGCCATCGCCAGCGAGACGTCGAGCACGTGCTGGATGTCGTGGTATTCGGTGTCGCACTTGTCGTAATCCGGGTGTTCGCCGCGATACAGGGCGGTGATGTCGCGAAACACCCGCCGGAGCGGCCGCAAACGGCCACGCGGATACAGGCTGCGGTAGATGCGAATGACTTCCGCCATCACGCTGCCGGGCTCCGTGGTGTTGACCCGGTTGGTGACGTCGAAGTCGCTGCGGCGGAAATTCATCCCCGGCGCTCCTTGCTTGCAACGCATTGTTTTCTTTGGACTTGAACCATGCGAAGCGCCGGGATTCTGCGGCGAAACGCCCCTGCCGGCAACCCCGGGGCTGACGGTGTCAAGACTAGCCAAGAAGCGGTGTTCAGAGTAAGGTTCGCTCATATCTTCGGAGGAAAAACACCCATGCCGACCATCGCGGAGAATGCCGAAGAGATCAAGCGGCGCATCAGCGAGCTGAACCTCGAGCACCGAGACCTCGACCGCGCCATTGAAGCTCTTGAAGCCAATCCCCTCTACGATGAACTGCAGTTGAAGCGCCTGAAGAAGCGGAAGCTCATGCTCAAGGACCAGATCTTCATGCTGCAGCGGCAGTTGGTTCCGGATATTCCTGCCTGAACTGCTGGATCACCGCTGCGCGCCCCGGCAACGGACGCCGGGCGCGGGTTCCGTTCACTCCCCTGCATCCCTTCGCAACGCCTCCCTCAAGGAAGCGTACCGGCTGCATAATTGCCGTTTTGCGGCAAGTTGACTATGAAAAACATCACAGTAGCGGGCGCGGTCGCGCTCCTGGCGCTGGTCGGCGCGGCGTCCTATTGGGCGGGTACCCGCAACGCGGCCGCGCCGACGACGGCCACCGTTGCGCCGGGAGGCGCCCCCAAGGGCGGCGGCGGGGGAACCCCGCCGGGTATCGCCGTCGAGGCCAAGCGCCCCGTTGCCGCCAGACTGCCGCAGTCCATCACCACCGTGGGCAGCCTGCGTTCCGACGAGGCGATCTTGGTCCGCCCCGAAGTGGCGGGACGCATCGCGGAAATCACCTTCCGCGAGGGTGAGCGGGTCACGCTCGGAAAGGTGCTGATTCGCCTCGACGACTCCGTCCAGAAGGCCGACCTCGAGCGGGCGCGCGCCAACCTGACGCTTTCCAAGTCCAAGTACGAGCGCGCCCGGGACCTGCGGTCGAAGGGCTTCATATCCGGCCAGGCCACCGACGAGGCCGAGAACACGTTCAAGGTCGCGCAGGCGGACGCGGAACTGGCGGCGGCCCGGCTCGCCAAGACCGAGATCCGCGCCCCCTTCACCGGCACCATCGGGCTGCGCTCGGTGAGCGTCGGCGACTACGTCAAGGAAGGCCAGGACATCGTCAACCTCGAGGCGATCGATCCGCTGAAGGTCGACTTCCGCGTACCGGAGGTCTTCCTGGGGCAGGTTCGCACCGCACAGGTCCTGCAGATCACCATGGACGCCCTGCCCGACCGCACCTGGCCCGGAAAGGTCTTCGCCATCAACCCGCTGGTCGATGCCAACGGAAGGTCCATCGTCGTGCGGGCCAACGTCCCCAATGCCGACGGCCGGCTGCGACCGGGCATGTTCGCGCGCGTGCGCCTGCTCACGAGCGACCTGCGTGACTCGCTCATGATCCCCGAGGAATCCCTCTTCCCCGTCGGCGACGACAAGTATGTCTACAAAGTGGTCGACGGCCGCGCCCAGCGGCAGAAGATCGACATCGGCCAGCGCCGCGAGGGCATGGTCGAGATCCTCGGCGGCCTCGGTGCCCAGGACCTGGTCGTCACGGCCGGCGTCGTGAAGCTCCGCGACGGGGCGCCCGTGCGCATCGCCAATGCCGAAGCCGGCAAGCCGCCGGGGGGTAGCCCCGCAATGGCGCCCGCCGCCAAGGCCGGCTCCTGAGAGCGGGATCCACATGAAGCTGCCGCAGATCTGCATCGAGCGCCCCGTCTTCGCGACGGTGCTTTCCGTCATCGTCCTGCTGGTGGGCCTGATCTCCTACACGCGCCTGTCGGTCCGGGAGTATCCGCGCATCGACGAACCCGTCGTCTCGGTCGAGACCTACTACCAGGGCGCAAGCGCGGAGGTGGTCGAATCGCAGATCACCAAGGTCCTCGAGGACTCCCTGTCCGGCATCGAGGGCGTGGAACTGATGACCTCGTCGTCGCGGTCCGAGCGCTCGCAGATCACGGTGCGCTTCCGCCTCTCCCGCGATCCCGATTCCGCCGCCGCAGATGTCCGCGACAAGGTGGCGCGCGTGCGCGGGCGGCTCCCGGAGGCCGTCGACGAGCCGGTGATCGCGAAGGTGGAGGCCGATTCCTTCCCGATCCTCTGGATCGCCGTCTCGGCGCCGGGGAAGAGCCAGCTGGAGGCTTCCGACTACGCGTCGCGCTACATCCGGCCGCGGCTGTCGACGCTGCCCGGCGCGGCGGACGTGCGCATCTTCGGGGAACGGCGCATCTCCATGCGCATCTGGGTCGATCGCGCCAAGCTCGCCGCCTACAGGCTCACGGTGCAGGACGTCGAGGATGCCCTGCGGCGACAGAACGTGGAGATCCCCGCCGGCCGCATCGAAAGCGACAAGCGCGAGTTCTCGGTGCTGTCGATGACCGACTTGCAGACGCCCCAGCAGTTCGAGTCCATCATCGTGCGCGAGGCGAGCGGGTACCCGGTCCGCATCCGGGACCTCGGCCGCGTCGAGGTGGCGCCGCTGGAGGAGCGGGTGATCACGCGCTTCATGGGCAGCACGTCGGTCACCATGGGGGTCATCAAGCAGGCGGTCGCGAACCCGCTGGAGCTCTCGCAGGCGGTAAGGAAGGAGATCGTCGAGATCAACAAGACTCTCGACGGCATGAAGCTCGAGCTGATGTACGACTCGTCGGTGTTCATCGAGCAGTCGATCAATGCGGTGTTCACCACGATCGTCGAGGCGATCGTGCTGGTGGCGCTGGTGATCTTCGTGTTCCTGCGCAACCTGCGCGCGACCGTCATCCCCCTCGTCACCATCCCGGTCTCCCTGGTCGGGGCTTGCGTGTTCATGTACGCCTTCGGCTTCAGCGTGAACACCCTGACGCTGCTCGCCCTGGTGCTCGCCATCGGCCTGGTGGTCGACGACGCCATCGTCGTGCTGGAGAACATCTACCGCAACCTCGAGAACGGCATGTCCCGCCTCGATGCGGCCATCGTCGGCTCCAAGGAGATCGCCTTCGCGGTGGTCGCGATGACGCTGACGCTGGCGGCCGTGTATGCGCCCCTCGCCTTTGCCACGGGCCGTACCGGGCGGCTCTTCATCGAATTCGCGCTGGCGCTCGCCGGCGCGGTCCTCGTGTCGGGCTTTGTCGCCCTCACGCTCTCCCCGATGATGTGCTCCAAGCTCCTTCGCCACGAGACGAAGCACGGTGCCGTCTACAACGCGATCGAGGGCTTCTTCCGTGGCCTCACCGCCGGGTACCGGCGTGCGCTGGGCTGGGCACTGCACCACCGCGTGTGGGTTGTCGTGGCCGCATTGCTGGTGGCGGTGACGAGCGTTTTCCTGTTCAAGAACCTGCGCTCGGAGCTCGCTCCGGTGGAGGATCGCGGCGTCGTCTTCAGCTTCATCACCGCGCAGGAGGGATCGACGGCTCGCTACACCGCGGACAACCTCAAGCCCGTGGAGGAACTCTACAAGACCGTCCCGGAAATGCAGAGGTTCAACGCGCTGGCGGGATTCCCGACCGTTGCCGACGGCCTCGCCATCCTGCGTCTCAAGCCCTGGGAGGAGCGCGAGCGCAAGCAGCAGCAGATCACGCAGGAGCTTGCCCCGAAGCTCGCCCAGATACCCGGCGTCCGCGCCTTCCCGACCAACCCGCCCTCCCTGGGTCAGTCGCCGCGCAACCGGCCCGTGGAATTCGTGATCATGAGCTCGGCGCCCTACGAGGACCTGGCGAGGCTCGTGGAGCGCTTCATCGCGGAAGCGTCGAAGAATCCCGGGCTGGTGAACCTCGACTCCGACCTTCGGCTCGACAAGCCCGAGATCAAGGTGAGCGTGAACCGCGACAAGATCGTGGACGTCGGCGCTTCCGTGGACGCCGTGGGGCGCACCCTGGAGAGCATGCTCGGCGGGCGGCAGGTCACGCGCTTCAAGCGCGACGGCGAGCAGTACGACGTGGTCGTGCAGGTGGCGGACGTCGACCGCCGCACGCCCGGCGACATCACGGACATCTACGTGCGCGGCAAGGGCAACGAGATGATCCAGCTGTCCAACCTCGTGACCGTTCGCGAGAGCGTGGCGCCGAAGAGCCTCAACCACTTCAACCGCATCCGCTCGGTGACCATCACCGCCACGCTGGCGCCCGGCTACACGCTCGGGCAGGCGCTGGCATCGATGCAGGAGACCGCGAAGAAGGTGCTGCCGCCGACGGCCCAGACGGACCTCAACGGGCAGTCGCGCGAGTTTCGCGACTCGTCGACCGACATCTACTTCGTCTTCGTGCTGGCGCTGGCCTTCATCTACCTCGTCCTCGCGGCGCAGTTCGAGAGCTTCATCGACCCGTTCGTGATCATGCTCACCGTGCCGCTGTCGATGACGGGCGCCCTGCTCGCCCTGAAGCTCACGGGCGGCACGCTCAACGTCTACAGCCAGATAGGACTCATCACCCTGGTCGGCCTCATCACCAAGCACGGCATCCTGATCGTCGAGTTCGCCAACCAGATGCAGGCCAAGGGGATGGGCGTGCTGGAGGCCGTCGAGGAGGCCGCCGTGCTGCGGCTGCGCCCGATCCTGATGACCACCGGGGCGATGGTGCTGGGCGCGGTGCCACTGGCGATGTCCACGGGGGCGGGCTCGGAGTCGCGCCAGCAGATCGGCTGGGTGATCGTGGGCGGCCTGCTCCTTGGCACCTTCCTCACGCTGCTCGTCGTGCCCACCGCGTACACCCTGCTCGCGCGCCGGCACAAGACCTTCGAGCAGCGCCTCGAGGAGGACCGCGCGGACAACGAAAAACAGGGGTTCAAGGCCGCCGCCGCGGACTGAGGTTCAGCTCTGCCGGGCGCGGAACTTGCGGTAATAGTCGATGACCTTGGGGACGTAGGCCACGGTTTCCGCATACGGGGGTATGCGGTGGCCGGCGCGGATGACGGCATTCTCGCCGGCGTTGTATCCCGCCACGGCGAGTTCCATGTTGCCGTTGAACATGGCCAGCAGGTCCTTCAGGTAGCGCACCCCGCCGTGGACGTTCTCCACCGGATCCCAGATGTTGCGGACCCCGTATCGGCGCGCCGTGTCCGGCATCAGCTGCATCAGGCCGGAGGCGCCCTTCGGCGACAGGGCCGACGGGTTGTAGCCGGACTCGGCGGTGATGACGGCGTGGACCAGCGCCGTGTCGACCCCGTGGCTGCGGGCCGCCGATTCGACGATCGCCTTGTATCGGCGGATCTCCTCCTCGGTGGGCATGTAGCTGCGCGGCGGCGCCGGTCGCGCGGGCAGTGAACTGCCTTCTCGGCGGACGAGCTTGTAGCGGGAATCCAGTCCCTTGATGTTCGTGAAATGGACCACGCCGCGTTCGTCCGTGAACGAATAGATGTCCGCCCTGGCCTCGAGAGGCAGGAATGCCGACGCGGCGACGGCCGCGACGATTGACGGGATCAGGACGGGACGCATGCGCTCATTCTATGCCATCGGGGCGGCGGGTAGTGCAATAAGGTACCTGAGGTAATTCGCACAACCACATAATTCTTAAGGCATTTCACCACAGATATCACAGGCTTTGGACGCTTCGCCCCGCGAAAAGGTTCTCCGCGCGGTGCGTGGCCCGTTCGCGCAGCGGGCGCAGCTATCGGTCTCGGCGTCGAATCGGCCCATGGGGCTGGGCGGAAGGACGCTGCGACGACGGCAGCATCAGGCCCTCGTGCAAGGCCACGCGCTCGAGTGCAGCCTCGAAACGGGCGCGCGACTCGGCCGCGACTTGCCGCAAGTAGGCGTGCAGTTCGGCGTCGGCAGCGCCGCGGTTCTCGCACTCGGCGCTGTAGGCCTCGAAGTGCGAAAGCTGCACCAGCAACTCGGCCACGTTGCGCGGGCACTCGCAGGCCATCGTCGACGACCGGCCGGCGAATTCGGCCAGGGCCGCGTCGTCCCAGCGGCGCGGCGGCACGGGCCGGGTCGGGGACGCGCGCTTGCCCGCGGCGGGCGGCGACACGGCCTCCCCCGAGGACAGGCTGTGGAGCCATTGCGCCAGCACGGCATCGGGCTGCGGCTCGCGCAGCAACGCCGTGCCGGCCGTTGCCAAGGTCTCGCACACGGCGTCGGCGGCAAAACCGTAGAACACCGCCTTCGGCACCCCCGCAAGGGCCGGCGCTGCAGCTTCGATGGCGGCCAACCAGCCCTCGTGCAAGTTCGGTTCGTGGATCAGCAACGCATCGACGTCCGTGCCCCGCAATGCGGCATCGGCCTGCGCGGCATCGTCGAACGGCCCCAGCAGCACCACGGGCCGGCCAACCCGGCGCAATAGCGCGGGCCGCTGCAGTCGCGTGCCCAACGCAGCGCCAACGAGCGCGAGTCGCCAGGCTCGAACGGACGGCGAGCGGGCCGCATCCGAGCGCTCGCCTCCCTGTGTGGCCGCCACGGCGTCCGCGTGCGTGGACGCCACGCGCTGCAGCTGCGGCATGTCCAGCGCCGCCAGGCTCCCGATGGCGTGACCGAGGTCCGTCAGCTGCTTGATCAACGCCAACCGCCGAATGTCGTCTGCCGAGTAAAGGCGCCGGCCGCCCGGCGACCGCCGGGGCCGCGTCAGGCCGTAGCGGCGCTCCCAGACGCGCAGCGTCGCCACCGGCATGCGCAGCATGCGCGCCACGGCGCCGCTGCCGTGGAACGGCGGATCCCCCGCTTCCGTGAATTGCGGGTTTGGCGGTTGTGATGGGGGAACGACTCTCATTGAGCCAGCCTTTTGAATCGAATTTGAACCCTATATTTAAGAATTCTCCAGAATATAAACCATTATGACCTCGTTATGAATCGAACATTCTGTATGATGAGGGTCAAGATGTCATTAAGAGATGACAAAAATGCGCTGTCCAGTGCCGGCATTGCCGGCGCGGGTTGTGCGCGCGCGCTTTCCGCAAAGCCATCGTGATGGCCCGCGGCGCGCGCTTTCGCGGCAACAAGGCCGCGTTGCCCAGCAAGCCCTGCGTTGCCTGCGGCTTGACGATGAGCTGGCGGCGCCGCTGGGCGAAGAACTGGGCCGACGTGAAATACTGCTCCGACGCCTGCCGGCGCAAAAAGGATGCGCGTGGCTGAGCTACGTTCCTTGGTCGTCGTGCTGGGCGACCAGCTCGATCTCGATGCGGCGGCGTTCGACGGCTTCGATGCCCGCGTAGACGCCGTCTGGATGGCCGAGGTGGCCGAGGAATCGACCCATGTGTGGTCGAGCAAGCCGCGAATCGCGATGTTCCTGGCGGCGATGCGCCACTTCGCGATCGCCCTGCAGGCCGCCGGCCGCCCGCTGCACTATGCCCGTCCGGATGCGCCCGCCGGCAACGGCGGCAGCCTGGGCGCGCAGTTGCAGGCCGACATCCTGCGCCTGAGGCCTTCCCGCCTGGTGATGACCGCCCCGGGCGACTGGCGCGTTCTGCAGTCCATCAAGGCCGTGGCCGAGGCCAACGGCCTGCCGCTGGACATCCGCGAGGACCGCCACTTCTTCACCAGCGCGCGCGACTTCGCGGCGCATGCCAAGGGCCGCAAATCCCTGCGCATGGAGTACTTCTACCGCGAGCAGCGCCAGCGCCACGACGTCTTGATGCAAGGCGATCAACCGGTTGGCGGCCAGTGGAACTTCGACGCCGAAAACCGCGAGGCCTTCGGCGCCGCCGGTCCCGGAGCCGTGCCACCGCGCATGACCTTCGAGCCCGATGCCATCACGCGCGAGGTGATCGCCCTCGTCAATACCCGCTATGCAGAACACCCCGGCCGGCTGGACGGCTTCTCCTGGCCCGTCACGCGCCCGCAGGCGCTGCAGTCCTTGCGGGCCTTCGTCCAGGAACGCCTGCCGCTGTTCGGTCGCTACCAGGATGCGATGTGGCCGGGCGACCCGTGGCTTTACCACGCGCACGTGTCGGCGGCGCTCAACCTGAAGCTGCTCAACCCGCGTGAAGTGGTCGCAGCGGCTGAAGCGGCGCACCGCGACGGGCATGCGCCGCTGGCCAGCGTCGAAGGCTTCATCCGCCAGGTCCTTGGCTGGCGCGAGTACGTGCGCGGCATCTACTGGACCCAGATGCCGGAGTATCGGGAACGCAACGCGCTCGATGCCCGGCAGGACCTGCCCGCGTGGTACTGGACCGGTGCCACCGACATGGCCTGCCTGCGCGACGCGCTGGCGCAGACGCTCACGCACGGCTACGCCAACCACATCCAGCGCCTGATGGTCACCGGCCTGTACGCGCTGATGCTGGGCGCACAGCCCCAGCAGGTTCACGCCTGGTACCTGGCGGTGTACGTCGACGCCGTGGAATGGGTCGAACTGCCCAACACCCTGGGCATGAGCCAGTACGCTGACGGCGGCGTGATGGGCAGCAAGCCCTACATCGCGACCGGCAAGTACATCCAGCGCATGAGCCCGTACTGCAAGGGCTGCCGTTACGACCCCGCGCAGCGCAGTGGCGACAGCGCATGCCCGTTCACCACGCTGTACTGGGACTTCCTGATGCGCCATGAAGCGGCGTTGGCCAGGAACCCGCGCATGGCCCTGCAGGTGAAGAACGTGGCGCGCCTGACCGACGCGCAAAGGCAGGCGGTGAACGAACGCGCCGCGGCGATCCGCCGTGGCGAAGTGGGGGTTGCACAGCATGCCTGATCGAATGGGTGCCCGCATGGTGACCGATCCTGTGGGCGAAGCCGCCCGGGAGTCGCCGCCGCTGACCGTGCTGTACGACGGCGCTTGCCCG
>Ga0114939_10001039_pt1 | contig 22517 bp, 20 predicted proteins | sample AshMeaCrysSpring_FD_87196 | JGI IMG/M metagenome (GOLD analysis project Ga0114939, IMG submission 87196) | Groundwater microbial communities from Big Spring, Nevada to study Microbial Dark Matter (Phase II) - Ash Meadows Crystal Spring | ecosystem: Environmental > Aquatic > Deep subsurface >...
GGAACTAACGTATATGTGTAACCGGCAGCAGAGATCACTTGCCTGAGTTGATCTGCAGTAAAACTCTCCACGGGCAAGCTGTATACTTCGGTGCTGTTTACCGTTACACCCACATTCTTTGCTTCGGTTGCTAGCAGAGCCCTGGCAGCGGTGATCGAGATCCCCCTGGAATCCTTCTTGCTTCCGGCAGGCAGGGGCAAACTCAGATAATTGGTCTGCGAAACCTGTTCCAGCTTTTTTTGTGCCATTCCGCAGAGCGGTATTGCGATCATTATTAGTATAATCAGCATTCGCATGTGTATTCCATTTCTATTGGGTTTTTACCACGGTCCATGTACCCTGTTTACCCACTTGCACCCAGTTGCCGTTGATCTGGTTAACGCCGTTGAATAATCCTGCGAGGTTGGTGGCAACCCCTTTGCTATCGGTGAAAGAGGCCCTGAACCCGGTGGCGTCATAGGTAAATGTTCCCGATCCCTGTTGCCTTTCTTTTGGATTATTGGAAAGAATGGTAATTTTTTTGTCGGCACCCAGTTGAAACCTGAACTGCTTTGCATTTGCACCGCCGGCCTCAACAAAATTTCCCTGCCAGGTTCCAATCAATGCAGGGGGGACAGCTGTTGAGGATGTACCGGCGGGTTGTGTAACCGGTTGTGTAGTTTGAGTAGTTGTGGTAGTGGTTGCGGGCGCCACCATCATCGTATTCAACTTTGTGGCAGATACGGTTCCGGACACCGCTGTAGTAGTTGTATTTACCGTGGAGGTAGTTCCGGACGGTGTGAACTCGATCTTCAGGAGTATCACATAACTGCCGTGATCTCGGCTATTGCCCATCAATTCTTCATCATAATGAACGGGTATCACACCTGTGCCATAGCCAAAATTGCTATTGACTATCGCTTTGATGATGGGTGTGGTAAGAACAGCTACATAAGGCTCAAACTTGCCGTCCATCGTCATACCGATTGGCCGGGTAGCCTGCTTGCCCACCGTTGTTTGAGTGATCTCGGATGCAGATGGCAGATTCAAGAAATTGCCTTTCACCAGGAACTCGGTCACGCTGTTGATATGGCCGGAAACGGGTGATTGGATAAGGCCGGTACCAGAGCGTACCACCTCCATCACTTTAGCGTTCATACCGGAAATACCGGATTCGATCCTGCCTAAAACGGAGGAAATAACATCTGTTCCGGGATCCCACTCCCATATCGTTGGGATCACATTTAACGCATCTCCTGCTGCCATATCATACTCACCAATGATCTTATTTGCAGCGTAATTGTCTCCGGCTTTAATACCTCCGCGTGCACCGCCAAATACATCCACACAACTTCCTGCACTCACCCGGCTGCTGAACGCACCGTTGGCGTCACCGTATGTATCCGTTCGGAATTTGTACTGGAACTTTGTGCTTCCATCGGCCGCAGCCATCGTAAAATTAAAATTCAGTAAAACCTCATCACATTTACCGTCCAACTGCATCGCATCATCCCAGGTTTCCCTGAAACATTTAAAACCTGCGAACGATAATCTTACCCTGCCTGCCTGCTGCTGCGCCTCTGCAGATGCTACTACGATCAGCATAAATAATACGATACGAATACGCTTCATAATGATTGCTTACAGATTGAATAACGATGTAAATATGGACATCTGGCATGTTCTGCCACATCCCTTAAAAAGAGGATTTTGATGCGTGCTAATATCATTGAACCGGCAATTCAATGGGAGTATTTGTGGACGAAATCGGCCGATAGTAATAAGCATTGCTGAATAGATCATTAGTGCTGAACGGGCCTTCCCGCTTTGTAGGCCGGGCGGCCTGCAACACCAAAGACCATTCCTGCAGGCCCTGGAAATAATATTTCGTGAAGGTGTAGACCACCGGCTCCAGTTCACGAGGTACCGAACTTTTCAAAATCCCAAAACGATCGGTGCCGTCTTTCTTGTTCCAGGTTTCTATATAACTTTTCTGGGGTATCAGTTCCAGTTGGTTGCCTTTTTCAATATACTTTCCATTTTCCCTTACCAGTAAGATATCGTTCCCCAATGTCAGAAACTGTTTTGTATAAAATGTGTAGAGACCGCCGGGATGAAAACTGTACTGGTGGGTAGTATAGCCGGAACTCATGCTGCCGGCGGGGTCATTGATCGACCATGCAGAGGAAATGGAGTACGACCATGTACCTTCAATAGAAGAAACAGACTGCCCGGGCACAACAGGTAAAGGCGACCGCACTAAAGAATCCTGAGATGAAGACCCCGCCCGAACGGGTTCCTGCGAATGGACTACTGTAACAGGCTGCGGCACCTGGGGATCTGTTTGAGCTTTGGTACTGCAACCAGCTAAATATAGATCTGTTGATTTTTTTGCCATGTCGAAATACAGGATGACTTGCTGTTCCCCTTTTCTCAGCATTCTGAACTTCCTGTCATTGGACAGCGAACTGCTCGCCCACCCTGCCTGCTGCAGTTGTTGATCTAATTTGACAGCATCAAATCCCGAAGCAGATACGGCGGGCAACAGGTATACTTCTGTATTCAGCAATGCAAGGTTCACCCTGGCAGCCTCTGTTTCCAGTAACCATTTGGCCGCTGAAACACTTAACAACCGGGCATCCCGTTTACTGCCCGGTGGAAGTTCAATGTTGAGCTGATCCGCCCTGGAAGCAGGTTCCATATTCTTTTGAGCTAGGCTTCCAATAGTCAGCAGTAAACAGACAGAGAATAAAAGTATTTTCATTCACTAAAACTCTAATTAACAGCAGTGATCCACAATCCCCCAAAAATGGGATTCTGATACCAGACTAAAATCATGTAAAAAGGGGATTAAACTAGCGGTATCCCACCGTTAATTTGTAGCATCCCGTTAAAAGGATTATTTTAATTCAATGCTCAGGATCAAACTTTTACTAGGATGTTTCTTCCTTTCTCATCTCCTGAATGCCCAGGTGATGATGAACCTGGACAGCCTGCTCAGATTACTACCTACGGCGAAAGAGGACAGTGCCGCTGTTGACCTGTACATCAATATCGGCCAACAATACGAACTCAACGAACCGGAGAAATCAAAATTCTATTACCGGAAAGCGCGAGACCTTAGTGAAAAGATCAACTACCCGGCCGGTGTGATCAAATACATCAACAACTACACATACGTTTTAAATGTTGAAGGCAATACAGACTCATCTCTCTTATTGAACCTATATGGTATTGAGCTTTCGAGAAAAATTAACGATTCCCTGAGTCTGGCCAAAACGCTTTTCAATACCGGCACATCATACCGTTTCATGAACGATTATGAAAAAGCCATTCCCTACTATATGGAAGGCTTCGCGATCTTTGAAAGACTGGGAAACGATGACCTCGTCACCAAAACCTATGATATCCTGCAAGTGATCTACCAGGATATGAAGCAATATCCCAAGGCCCTTGAGTACGGCAGGAAAGCGGTTGAAAAAGCAAAACAAATATCCAACCCTTTATTCCTTGGTACTGCCTACCTGAACCTTGGTATTAGCTATTACAAGTTATCGGCCTACGATACGGCTAAGTCATATTTCGATCAGGCGCTGGTGATTGGCAGGCAATTGAACAACAAGCAGCTGATCAGTTCATGCCTGCTGGGCATCGGAAGTTATTACATACAATCTGGCGAATACCAAAAAATAAAAGACATCTATGATCAATCCCTGGTGATCGGCAGGCAAACGCAGGACCGCGAAACAGAGATCACCGCTCTGACAGGTTTATCCATCTTTCAGTTATCACAAAACAACCACTCAAAAGCGATTGACCATGCCATGGAAGCCCTCCGGTTTTCGGAAAAATACGGCTTCAAGAAAGAAAAACTGGAATCGTATGAGCAGCTGTCGAAAATTTACTATGGACTCAGGGATATGCGCATGGCAGAAAAATATTCTGCCCTGGCAGAACACCTGAGCGACAGCCTGATCAATGAAAATATCCAGAAGATCAGTATCGATGCCGAGAAAAAATATGAGACAGCAAAGAAACAGGCCGAGATCGACAAACTGACGGCAGAGAAAAAGCTGCAGGAACTCTCCATACAGCGAAAAAACACCATCAACCTTATAGTACTGCTGAGTGCCTTCGCACTGGCGGTTATTCTCTTACTTACCGGGAGAAATCACAGGCACAGGCAGCGCATTCAACAGCAACGAATAACCGAACTTGAACATGAAAAAATGCTGGCAGCTACCGATGCGGTTCTCAAAGGAGAGGAAAAGGAAAGGGCCAGGCTTGCCAGGGACCTGCATGATGGCCTCGGAGGCATGCTGAGCGGAATAAAATTCACAATGAATAACATGAAAGGGAATCTGATCATGACCGAGGAAAACCAGCAGGCCTTTGAACGGAGCCTGGATATGCTTGACAGTTCCATCAAAGAGATGAGACGTGTTGCGCATAATCTGATGCCAGAAGCATTGGTAAAATTCGGTCTTGATACTGCGGTCCATGATTTCTGCAATGACATTGACAAGTCAGGCGTGATCAATATCCAATATCAATCTATCGGAATGGAAGGTGCGGTTATGGACCAGACAACAGCCATAACAATTTACCGGATCATACAGGAACTGGTCAATAACGTCATTAAGCACGCTTCTGCCAGGAATGCGATTGTTCAGATCAACAGGTCCGGAGAAAATATAGGCATTACAGTAGAAGACGACGGAAAAGGATTTGACCCTTCAATTTTAGCCGGAACAACCGGTATTGGATGGACCAATATCAGGAACCGGGTGGACCTGCTGAAAGGTAACCTGGACGTCAGGTCTGAACCCGGGCAGGGCACATCGGTACATATAGAAATGAATGCACCATGAAAGTCAAACTCTTCATAGTCGACGACCACTATATGGTGGTAGAGGGGATCCGGTCACTGCTGGATGAGGTAATTTCTATCGAATGGATGGGGCACGCCTCAAATGCAGACTCCTGCATGGCCTTTCTTCAAAAACAGCAGCCCGATGTGATCCTGATGGACATCAGTATGCCGGGCAAATCCGGTATTGAATTATGCCAGGAAGTCAAAACCAAATATCCTTCGGTATTTGTTATTGGCCTGAGTACATTCAACCAGCAAAGCTTCATCAGCAAAATGCTGGAGAACGGAGCCTCAGGATACGTGCTGAAAAATGCCACTCAAACAGAACTTCTGGATGCCATAGAAACTGTTATTAAAGGCCGGACTTTTCTCTCCGAAGAAGCTGCGGAAGTGATCAGGAAGTCTGAAAACAATACGGCACCACTGATCACACGCCGTGAAAAAGAAGTGCTGGAACTTTTGGCTGAAGGGCTGACCAATCAGGAGATCGCATACAGATTGTTCGTGAGTACTACAACCGTTGACAGCCACCGAAAGAGTCTGCTGGCCAAAATGAATGCCCGTAATACCGCAGAACTGATCAAACTTGCATTTCAGCACAAACTCATTTCCCTTTAGCCGCAGAATTACGTGTTAACCAACAGGGCCGGGCTCCTGAATTAACAATCTTGTCCGGAGCAATAGACGGAAAGGGCTTAAGTTTGCGGTCACAATTCCGGATTTCGGAATAAAAATATGCATCGGATATTTCATTTACTCATTGCCATTTTCCTCGTCGCGATTTCCTCCCACTGCGGCCAACCGCTGCCTCCCATGGGTGGGGCGAAGGACACCCTCCCGCCTCTGTTGGCAAAAGCCAATCCGGCTGATTCTGCGCGCAATGTTAAAACCAATCGGATAGTACTGGAGTTCTCTGAGTACATCCAGATGCAAAGCGGCGCACAACAGAACATCGTGGTATCACCGGTTCCTGAAGTGCAACCGATCGTTGAAGCCAGACTTAAAAATGTAACGATCAAACTGAAAGACAGCCTGAAACCCAATACTACCTATTCCATCAATTTCGGAGATGCCATTCAGGATATCAATGAAAGCAATCCCATCAGGAATTTCACTTACGTTTTCAGCACCGGATCAACCATTGATTCGGGAAAACTCTCGGGCAGGATCGTACTCGCGGAAACAGGGTTGGCCGATAGCACCATTACGGCCGTTCTTCAGCCTGAGTTGTCGGACACCGCAGTAAGGACGAAAAGGCCAATGTACTTGGCAAGACTGAATAAAGATGGTTTTTTCAGTTTCCGATTCATTGCTCCTGGTACTTACAATGTTTTCGCATTGAAAGACATGGATGGCAGCCTGAAGTACGACCAACCCACAGAGATCTTTGGATTCCTTGACAGCGCCATCAGGATCACTTCAGAAACAGAACCCGTGAAGATCAATGCGTTCCAGGCAGAACGTGAAAAACCGCGCTCCACAGGCTCTTCAACAGCGAGGCCTGCAGGTAATAAAGACGACAGGCGGCTCAGGTACGCTACCAATACCGAGATGGGTTCATTGGATTATCTTGGCGACCTGACCCTGACCTTCGATAGGAAGCCCATAAAGTTCGACAGTGCTAAGATCTACCTGGCGTCAGATACCGGCAATCGTTTACCTGCAGCGATTACACTCGACTCCAATTTGCTTACGATCAAACACCAATGGATACCCGGAACAAAGTATAAGGTATTTGTAGAGAAAGGAATGGCAGAAGACACACTAGGGTATTCTGTATTGAGGAACGATACCCTGAAGATCACCACCAAGAGAAAAGAGGATTACGGAAGTCTTTCGATCCGGTTCCAGGAACTCGATACATCGTTACGCCCGGTACTATTATTTTATACCAACGACAAGCTCAAATTCACCAAACCGATCAATGTAAGCCGTCTGGAGATTCCATTGATGCCTCCAGGTGAATATGAACTCCGTATCTTGTTCGACCGCAACGGCAACGGGGTTTGGGACACGGGCAACTACGATAAAAAACTGCAACCGGAGATCATCAAAACCAGGAAGCAAAAATTGAACATCAGGGCTAACTGGGAAAATGAAGTTGATATCAATGTGAAACAGGTCAGAAATCAGGACTAAATTTGAATTATGGTTTTCTCTTCCCAACTGATGGAATCTGCAGTGAATGAATTTGCCAAACTCCCCGGAGTTGGCAGGAAAACGGCATTGAGGCTGGTATTGCATATGCTTAAACAGGAGAAAGAAAATGTTGAGCATTTTGGAGAAGTGATCAGCAAGATGCGGAACGAGATCCGTTTTTGCCAGCGTTGCAATAATGTGTCAGATGCGGAGTTCTGCTCCATTTGTGCCAACACCGCACGGAAACAGGAAATAGTTTGTGTTGTGGAAACCCTGCGTGAAGTGATCGCCATCGAGGCCACGCAGCAGTATAATGGTGTTTACCATGTATTGGGCGGCGTGATCTCCCCGCTGGACGGCATCGGTCCTGACCAATTGAATATCGATTCACTGATCAATAGAGTAGCCAAAGAAAAGACCGAGGAGATCATATTCGCCCTTAGTCCTACTATCCAGGGCGATACAACCATCTACTATATTCAGAAAAAACTACAGTCGTCCGGGGTTCGTATCACCACTATTGCCCGAGGCATCGCCTTTGGCGGGGAGTTGGAATATGCCGATGAAATGACCCTTGCGCGCAGCTTGCAGAACAGGTTACCGATAGAGAATTATGTGACGAAGTGATTTCGGATCAATTCGATCTTCCAGCTCAGATCAATTTGAAATATTACCATTCAGGTATTGAACTACCGGCTGAACGGCGTCTGAACCCGTGATCTGGACACCTGAATTCACGCCCATCTTACCACCTATCTTGATATCGCCTTTTTCAGTCCAGGCTCCTTCCAAGCTGGCTTCAGAACGGATACCAATATCACTTACCTCTCCTTTTGAATCAATTTCGATAAAGGCCTGCACCTTCCCACCTGCGCCGGCACCGGAGAACTCGATCAACTGGGGTATAGCATCTTCAACAAATCCAACGTTATCGCCTTTTTGCCCAAAGGCTTCGATCTCCACATCAGCACCGGCCCCAAATGCCAGGGTGGTTTTTCGATTGAGGAAATCTCGTTCGATCCCTATCAACAAAGCCTTGGCCAGGTTCACCTCTATTTCGAACTTGCTGCAATCACCTGTAAGTTTAACGACAGTGAACTTGAACTTAAAGGCGATAGGACAGTATGGCTCTGGAATGTCAAGAGAATCTCTTGACTTATTAGGCTTTGGAGGTTTCTCACAGGGATACTCAAATATCGCGTGCATCTGTAGTGGATTCACAGCAAACCCGGCATGCCCGTAGTATTTCATCTCCCGCATTTCCATGGGCTCCGGCAGGAACTGGCTCCAGTACATCAATTCAATACTTAGCCTTCGCAAAGGTTCCGAAAACCTGTTGTTGAAATTGTCATTCAATGCGGCTTTCTGTTCCAGATAATGATTGTTAACAGCATTCAGTGCAAGGCAATAGCTATTCCAGTTGGTCCTCTGTCCTTCACCCACCGGGTATTTTTCCAGTAGTTTGACTATCGCTTTCTCATGAGCCGAATCTATCGAAGCCTCTTCTTTCTTATAATTAGTCTGGTGATAATTCACTGCCTCTTCTGAAAGTGCTGTATATTCATCCAGGAATACTTTATATGTCAGGGCCGCTTTTTTAAAGAAGGAACCGAAGGGGACCGCAGGCGCATTATGATTCCTTGCCAGGTCAGTACTCATCTTTGTATAGTTGGCCGAACTGGCATTCAGGTTAGCACCTATCTTTCCTGAAGCTTTTTTTACCTGTACATTCCATGCCTCCCATTCCGCTTCGAGTGCAGCAGCCTGGTCAACGTTAGTGCACTGAGGCGGCGGTCTGAAGTCAAGGGGATTGATATACTCGCCCGGGAATGGCCTTTTCCGGTAAAGCACGTTGGAATAATCGATCTTCAAACCCTTCTTTTTTGCAAACTCTTCCACATCCGGGTTGTATGCACCTTTCAGGCTTTTACTGATGAAGTTGGCTGCTTCCTCCTGCTTGCCCTCGCGTTCTGCTATGGCCCCGCGGGTGGCATTGGCCTCAGGGTGGTAAACAGCATACAACATAACGGTGTCGAGTACCTGCTTACTCTTCATCATTTCATCAAGGGCATACCAGGCCTGGCCCAGGTTATTCATCACCGTGGTATTCTTCGGGTATTTTGAAGCGAGGTATCTTGCCAGAGGCAGTGCCCGCGGCACTGCGCCTGCATTGATCATGATGCCGGTGAGGTTGTTAACGATATTATCGTTCCCGGGCTCGGCCGCCGCCGCGTAGGCCAGGCACCATAGGCCTTCGTTCAGCAGTCCCTTAAGGTAAAGGAATACGCCTGTATTGGCCAGCATCACCATATTGCCCTGGGCTGAATCTAATACCAGCTTTCCGGTGTTTTTCTGTTCAGGACTCAGCCGGCTTTCAATATCAGAAAGTATTTTTTTCAGGTATGCCTGCCTGTTAGTAGTCGTGATGTTCACTGCCATAGCGGCCGCTTTCTGCTGTGCGTTCACAACTGGTTTCACCGCGGCATTCCGCAATTGCGAAATTGGGGTTTGTTTGAACCCTTTGGTGGTTTTGTTGCGATAGATATCATAAGCGGGTGTTGCGTTATGCTTTGTGCCCGCTGTTATCTGAATGGCCAACTGTGACTGCGGAGCGGACGGTGTAGTCTGTTTGGAGAGCTCCGCGCCGGTCTTAGCGGCTGCAATAATACTGGTACTGCCCAGCATCTTCTTAAACCAGGAAAAATCCAATGTTTTTTCTACTGCCGGAACAGCTCTCCGATAGGCTTCTGTTTGCGTATCAAACCCCACATCTATACAAAAGAATTGAGGCACCCATTTGGGAAGGCGTTTATAATAGCTAAGATCGGGAATAACAAGAACTTTGGCGTAAGGTTCACCCTCTTTCTTAAACCCCGAGAATTCATCATTCGGACCATTGTTGATTATGGCTCCCATATCCAGTTCCTCCTTAGACATTTTTGCCAACATATCTTTCACGTCCTTTATCCTTTGGCGCACTTCCTTTATATTTTCCTGGTTGCTTTCAAATACCCTTTTACTGGCTGCATCAAAATTGGGATCAACCTCAGCGCTATTCTTAATATAATCAGCCAGGTATTTTTCCATTATCGGGATCTTGTATTCTAAGTACTGTTTCCTCGTAAAAGCCTTAAAAGGCAGTTTATTCTCATAGGTGATCAGGTACTGGTAATGTCGGTTTCCGCTTCTTTCAAAACCGGAGTCCCTGATCTTCCTGAACCAGTAACCATCCCTTTTCTCGGGCCATGCATCGATCTGACCGAAAGGAGTGTGATGATCTTCAGGCAAGTCTGCAGCATATAGCTGAAAGCCACCGCGGAAGATCTCGTTTACAGTCACCCATATTGACGCCCTTGGCTCCGGATTGATCCACTTTTTCGAAATATCATTGTCATTGGGGTTACAGGTAAAATCCGGGAACCTGATCACATACTCATAGGGATCTGCCGTCCAGTTTTTTCCGCCGGAAAGGCCATACCCGAAAACATAACTATAACTGGCATTCACACCGTATGGCTGGTAGGCCGAAGAGATCATCTTCTGGATCTCCCCAACCACGGCCTTCTCCTTCGCCAGGTTCTCCGGTGTCACATTATGCACAGAACCCAGGCCCGGGCCTTTCCAATTACCGGGAACTTTCAGCAGCATTTCCACTGAACAGGGCTGGGTGAACGCAGCAAAATGGGCCAGTACCAGAAAAATGAAGGCTATCGGTCTCATGTTGTTCAAGGTAAAAAATTGGGGCATTTCAGGGATGATTCCCGTTAATCAAACTTGCCGGTTTTTTCGCCACTACAAAATCCCCTAAAAAAGGGAAACTGTCCCAATTTCCAACCTGATCAGAATCCGCCTATCCATTGTTCTGTCAATTCGCTAATCCGTTAATTAGCCAATTAGGCGTATCTTTGTCCACGCAGGCAGATTTGTTTATTGTTCGGCCTGTGCGGTCAGGAAGAACTGAACTAATAAACGATCCAGGCATCCCCTCATTTCGTTAGTACTCCCTCCCGTTTTTCTAAAATTATAGCTGATGAAAACGATCAATCAATTGTTGGAAGAACGCATACTTGTGATCGATGGCGCTATGGGTACCATGATCCAACAATATAAATTGGGAGAAACGGACTACCGCGGCGAAAGATTCGCGAACTGGCATGTTGACCTCAAAGGAAACAATGACCTCCTTTGTATCACCCAACCCCAGATCATCACTGCTATCCACAACGAATATCTGGAGGCGGGAGCGGATATCATAGAAACCAATACGTTCAATGCACAGGCGGTTTCAATGGCCGACTACGATATGAGTTCCCTCGCTACGGAGATCAATCTCTGCGCTGCAGAATGCGCGCGGGAAGCGGTTGAGCAATTCAAAAAATCAGGTAAATACGATCCATCTCGGGGAGGACCATTTGTTGCAGGCGCCATCGGCCCTATGAACAAAACCTTATCCATGTCGCCCGATGTGAACAATCCCGGTTTCAGGTCAGTGTATTTTGATGAGGTTGCGACAGCATATTACGAACAGGTTAAAGCGTTGGTGGAAGGTGGAGTAGACCTGCTGTTGATCGAAACCATTTTCGATACCCTGAATGCAAAAGCTGCAGTGTATGCGATCAGGAGATATTTCAGCGACACCGGTAAGCTGATGCTGCCGGTAATGATCAGTGGTACTATCACAGATGCCTCCGGACGAACACTGAGTGGCCAAACGCTCGAAGCATTTTACACATCCATCATGCATGCACGGCCACTGAGTGTGGGCTTGAATTGTGCCTTAGGTGCCAAAGAGATGCGGTCACACATCGAAGAACTTTCGCATATCGCTGCCTGTTATACATCTGCATATCCCAATGCAGGCCTTCCAAACGCCATGGGTGAATACGATGAGCTCCCCGTACATACGGCACATCATATTGAAGACTGGGCCAAAGAAGGTTTCGTGAATATAGTAGGCGGATGCTGTGGTACAACGCCGCCGCATATTGAAGCCATTGCAAAAGCAGTCAGAAATGTAAAACCCAGGCCATTGCCCGTACTTGACCCACTTCCAAACTGACATCATGAGTGAAACATTACATATAAAGCCTTATTTAAGGCTGGCAGGACTGGAGCCATTGGTGGTGCGTCCTGAAACCAATTTCATCAATGTAGGTGAACGTACCAATGTCACCGGTTCCAAGAAATTTGCGCGGTTGGTACGTGAAGGGAACTATGAAGAAGCATTGAGTGTGGCGAGGCAGCAAGTTGAAAACGGTGCACAGGTACTGGATGTGAATATGGACGATGCACTGCTGGACGGCGAAAAAGCCATGGTCACTTTTTTAAACCTGCTCCAGAGTGAGCCCGATATTGCGCGTATACCCATCATGATCGACTCCTCCAAATTCAGCATCATTGAAGCAGGGTTGAAATGTGTGCAGGGGAAATGCGTGGTGAATTCCATTTCCCTTAAAGAAGGCGAGGAAAAATTCAGGGAGCAGGCACGCACCTGCTTCAACTATGGAGCGGCAGTGATCGTGATGGCTTTTGATGAGAGCGGCCAGGCCGATGATGCGCCCCGTCGCTTAGCCATTGCTGAAAGAGCATTTCGCATACTCACAGAAGAACTTGGCTTCCCGCCCCAGGATATCATTTTCGATCTCAACATATTTGCCATTGCCACTGGCATGGAGGAGCATAACAATTATGCCGTTGACTTCATTGAAGCCACCAAACAGATCAAGAAGAAATTCCCGCTGGTAAAGATCAGTGGAGGTGTCAGTAATCTTTCATTCTCTTTCAGGGGAAATGATGTGGTGCGTGAAGCTATGCATTCGGTATTTCTTTACCATGCTATCAGGGCGGGTATGGATATGGGCATTGTTAACGCGGGTCAGCTCCTGGTCTATGATGAAATACCTGCTGATCTCAAAGAGCTTTGTGAAGATGTGATCATGAATAAGAGGCCCGATGCCACTGAACGCCTGATCAGTTTTGCAGAAACGGTGAAAACCAAGGGCAAGGTGGTAGTGAGAGACGAAGCATGGAGGAATAACTCTGTGGAAGAGCGCCTCAAACATGCGCTGATCAATGGCATTACCGAGTACATCGATGCAGACACGGAAGAAGCCAGGCAAAAATATCCGAAACCCTTAGATGTGATCGAAGGACCGCTGATGGATGGTATGAATGTGGTGGGTGATCTTTTCGGAAGCGGAAAAATGTTCCTGCCCCAGGTGGTAAAAAGTGCACGGGTGATGAAGAAAAGCGTTGCCGTGCTTACGCCATATATAGAGCTGGAAAAAGCGAGCCGTAGTTCGGCAGGCAAAATATTACTGGCTACGGTTAAAGGTGATGTGCATGACATCGGTAAAAACATAGTTGGTGTTGTACTGGGATGCAACGGCTATGAAGTGATTGACCTGGGAGTAATGGTACCGGCAGACAGGATCCTGGACGAAGCTGAAAAACAACAGGTGGACATCATTGGTCTCAGCGGTTTGATCACGCCTTCACTAGACGAAATGGTCCATGTTGCGCATGAAATGAAAAGAAGGGGTATGAAACAGCCCTTGCTGATAGGTGGTGCAACAACATCTAAAACACATACGGCGGTAAAGATCAGCCAGCAGTATGATCATGGCGTGATCCATGTACTGGATGCTTCGAGAAGCGTGAATGTTGCCAGCAACCTGTTGAACGATTTGAAGCAGGGCACGCTCAAACAAATAGAAGAAGAATACCAGCGGATCAGGGAAGATTTCGCCAATAAGAGAACCGCTAAGCAGTATATCAGCTATGAGGATGCGGTGAAGAATAAAGTGAAGATTGACTGGAGTAATTTCAAACCGTTTGCACCTGCATTCACAGGAAGGAAAGTATTTACGGATGATAAACTGGAAGACTTCATCCCATATATTGACTGGGCACCTTTCTTCATCGCTTGGGAACTGGGAGGCAAATTCCCGGATATTCTTACCGATGAAAAGATCGGAACCGAAGCCACCAAGTTGTTCAATGATGCGAATGACCTGCTCAGGACCATTGTCAAAGGAAAATGGTTGACTCCTCATGCAGTAATAGGCTTCTGGCCGGCGAACAGTAACGGTAGAGATACGGTATCACTGCTATCGGACAACGGACCTGTTCACCTGGAATTCCTCAGGCAGCAGATCAAGAAAGCGGAAGGCCAGCCAAGTATTTCACTGGCTGATTTCATAGCACCTGAGAGTGCTGGTTGTCAGGACCATATTGGCGCATTTGCGGTAACCATAAAAGGAATAGAACCCTACATCAAAAAATTCGAGACGGCGCACGACGACTACAACAAGATCCTCCTGCAAGCGCTGGCCGACAGGCTCGCGGAAGCGTATACGGAATACTTGCATGAAAAAGTGCGCAAGGAGTTCTGGGGTTATGGGAAAGATGAAACACTCAGCAACGAAGACCTGATCAAAGAAAGATACCGGGGCATCAGGCCTGCACCCGGTTATCCTGCCTGTCCTGACCATACTGAAAAGTATAAGTTGTTTGAGCTGCTGGATGCAACTCGGTCTACGGGCATTGAATTGACAGAATCACTCGCCATGTATCCTGCCTCATCGGTCTGTGGATGGTACATTGCCCATCCTGACTCAAAATATTTCGGGCTTGGCAAAATCAGCGATGATCAGTTGGTGGACTATGCGAACCGGAAGGGTTTTGATAAGGAAGAAGCGGTCAGATGGCTACGGCAGAATATGGAATAAAGTAAAAATTCAAAAGTCAAAATCCAAAAAGGATGTTGACATTTGAATTTTTACTTTTGACTTAATAACACCTTCGATGAGATTTATATCCTACAACGTCAATGGCATTCGTGCTGCAGTTAAAAAAGGCTTTTTAGACTGGCTGCAGACAGATCCTGCAGATGTTATCTGTGTGCAGGAAACAAAAGCGAATAGGGATGACGTGAACTACGCTGCCATAAATGCATTGGGTTATAACGATTACTGGTTCAGTGCACTAAAGAAAGGATATAGCGGTGTAGCTGTATTCACGAGGCTTAAACCGGACAATGTCATTGTTGGCAACGGCCACAGTTCAAGTGACGATGAAGGCAGGGTGATACAATTGGATTTCGGGGATACAAGGCTGATCAATGCCTATTTCCCCTCAGGTACATCAGGTGACCATCGCCAATCTTTCAAGTACCAATGGCTTGATGAGTTCTATACCTTCCTGAACAAGCTCAAGAAAAAGAAACCCAATATCATTTTGTGTGGCGATTACAACATTGCTCATAAAGAGATAGACATTCACGACCCAAAGGGCAATAAGAATACAACAGGATTCTTACCGGAAGAACGTGCATGGATGGATAAATTCCTGGGCAGCGGCTGGATCGATGTATTTCGGGAGTTTCACCCGGAGCCTCATCGCTACAGCTGGTGGAGCCAGCGTTTCCCGTCTGTTCGATTGAACAATAAAGGGTGGCGAATTGACTATATTACCGCAACAGAAGAAATGAGGAGCAGGCTGAAAGATGCCGAGATATATCCTGACGTGAAGCACAGCGATCATTGCCCCGTTTACGCCGAGATCCTTTAATTTTTATGATCATATACAACGTAACATCACAAGTCAATTGGAACATCCATGATACCTGGCTAGAATGGATGAAGCTGGAGCATATCCCTGAAGTGCTTGCTACTGGCCTGTTTACACATCACAGGCTACTCCGGCTGATCGATGTGGACGAGACGGAAGGACCTACTTACGCAGTTCAGTACTTTACGTCAGCAAAAGAAAAATATGATCATTATATGTCCGGGCATGCCAGGGAGTTGAGAGAAAAAGTTCTTCAAAAATGGGGGGAACAGGTATTCGCATTTCGAAGCCTGATGGAAGTTGTGGAATGAGTGTGGATAAGATAACCCAGGATACATGATTTTAATCATCTTCTGAAATCCGCTACAGGCAAGGGTTTCAGCGGACAGCCTGAAAATCAGTGCCATAGCGGGTTCCAGCGGAATTCAAATTTCAATCAATTTTCAGCCAAAACCAGTCAGAATGCTGTAATCCGCACCAGCACTGGATTACATCATGCAAAAAAATATTTTTTCAGTATCAAAACTTGGATATATTTGACTGGTTAAATTTAAAACCTCATCTATGAACAAAGCAGAATTAATTTCAAAGATTGCAGACGATGCAGGCATCACAAAATCACAGGCTAATGAAGCACTGGATTCTTTTATTGAAGCAGTTACCAAAACCCTGAAAGGTGGTGGTAAAGTTACTCTCGTTGGTTTCGGTACTTTCTCTGTTACCAAGAGGGCTGCTCGTAATGGCCGCAACCCACAAACTGGCGAAGTGATCAAAATCAAAGCCAAGAAAGTTGCAAGGTTCAAAGCGGGTAAAGAACTTACTGCTAAATTGTAATCTAAACCTGCCAAATAAAAAAAGCAAGGCATATTGTCTTGCTTTTTTTATTTTTGCAATCCACATAAAATTTATACAATGGGAAGAGGCGACAAAAAAACAAAGAAAGGAAAGATATTCAAAGGCTCTTTTGGTAAATCACGTCCTGCGAATAAGCCAAAAGCCGCTGCTGCCCCTAAGAAGGCCGAAGAGAAAAAGGCGTAATAAGATTATCGGATTGACGTATTAGCGGATTGGCGGATTCTTTTTAATCCGTTAATCCGGAAATCCGCTGATCAGAAAATTCTACGGCGCCAGCCTCCTGATCATCCACTCTCCATCCTTCAGTGTGTAAAGGATTCTATCGTGTAACCTGGAAGGACGTCCCTGCCAGAATTCGATATGAACAGGACTCACCCGGTAACCGCCCCAATGCGATGGACGGGGTATTGATGTGGAAGAAAATTTATCGGAATACAACCGGACATTGTCCTCGATCTCATCCCGGTTTTTCACTACTGTACTTTGAGGCGAGGCCCATGCGCCGATTCGGCTGCCCTCGGGTCGGGAGTGGAAGTATTCATCACTTTCCTGTGCATCCACTTTCTCAATCCGCCCTTCGATCCTTACCTGCCGTTCCAGCTCTTTCCAGAAAAACAAAAGCGTGGCATAGGGGTTTTCCTCTATATCCTTAGCCTTACGGCTTTGGTAATTGGTGAAGAATACAAAGCCCTTTTTATCATAGTCCTTCAGAAGCACAGTTCGGGCTGAAGGTATCCCCGATGCATTACATGTAGCCAGGGTCATGGCATTGACTTCACTGATATCAGACCCCAGGGCCTCCTTCCACCATCTCGTAAATTGCAGGATCGGATCCAGTTCAACATCCCCCTCACTGAGGCTTTCCCTCATATACTCCTTACGAATGTCCGCGATCGAGTTCATATGATATTTGTATATTTCACTCTCCAAGAGTCCACTCTTGGAGAGTGGACTCTTGGAGAGTGGTTGATCTCACTTACTGACTAATGTCCCAATCTCCTCGCCCATCACAACCTTCTGCAGATTGCCCGCTTCGTTCATATCGAAAACAATGATCGGCAGATTGTTTTCCATGCAAAGTGTGAAGGCTGTCATATCCATTACTTTGAGGTTCTTCTCTATGCACTCTTTATAGCTGATCTTGTCGTATTTTTTTGCCGTGGGATCTTTTTCGGGATCAGCCGTATAGATGCCGTTCACTCTCGTACCTTTTAGGATCACTTCGGCCCCTACTTCAATGGCTCTCAGCGACCCGGCAGTATCGGTTGTGAAATAAGGATTTCCAGTTCCAGCACCAAAAATCACCACGCGGTTTTTCTCGAGGTGCCTTACCGCTCTTCTTCGGATATAAGGCTCTGCGATCTGTTCCATTTTAATGGCACTTTGCAGCCTGGTATATACCCCAAGTTTTTCCAGCATAGCCTGCATAGCCATACCGTTGATCACTGTGGCCAGCATACCCATGTAGTCGCCATGAGCGCGTTCTATACCAGTCTCAGACTCGTTCATACCCCGGTAAATATTGCCGCCACCTATCACTACGGCCACCTGCACCCCCTGGTCAACTATGGATTTGACCTCTTTTGCATATTTCTCGATCACTTCGGGATCAAGACCGAAGCTTTTACTGCCCATCAATGATTCACCTGAAAGCTTAAGTAATATTCTTTTGTACTTGGGTTGCATATTATACAAATATAGAAAAAGAAGAGACGCAGTGAGGCAGTGACGCAGCGGTAGCCTCGCTTTCTAAACGTCAAAAAAAATCCCCCGATCTCTCGGGGGACTTGCTATAGAATTCTTTCTAACTTTCTATCTCTCTATCTTAACCCAGCGCTACTCTTTTGAAAGAGATAACTTCAAGGTCGCCATTCACTGACTTCAGGTAGTCGCCAACTGACTTACTACCGTCTTTTACGAAGGCCTGTGCAAGAAGGGTATTTTCTTTGAAGAAAGCGTTCAGTTTACCTTCAGCGATCTTAGAGATCATTTCCTCAGGCTTACCTGCCATTTTAGGATCAGCTTTGATCTGGTCAGTAACGATAGCTTTTTCCCTTTCTACCACCTCTGGAGCCACTGAATTGGCATCAACTGCAACAGGGTTCATAGCAGCGATCTGCATTGCTACGTCTTTACCCGCCTCTGCCGCTTCGGCACTCAATCCTACCAATACACCCATCCTGTTTGCACCGTGGATATAAGAAGCAACATATTCTGCATCAATGCGCTCGAACTTGGAGATACCGATCTTCTCACCAATGCTGGCAAGCTTATCGTTCACCAGGTCAGCGATCTTAGCGCCGTTGATCGCAACTGCATTCAGCTCATCAACACTCTTCACGTTGTTATCGATCGCAGCGTTCATGATAGATTGAGCAAATGCAACGAAATCAGCATTTTTGCTCACGAAATCAGTTTCGCAGCTAAGGCAGAGTGCAATACCGGTTCTGTTATCTGCAGTAGTTTTTGCAAGAACAACACCTTCTTTCGCATCGCGGTCACCCCTTAATGCAGCTACTTTCTGGCCTTTCTTCCTCAGCCAATCGATAGCAGCTTCGAAATCTCCGTTTGTTTCTGTCAGGGCTTTACGGCAATCCATCATTCCCGCACCAGTAGACTGGCGAAGTTTGTTGATATCAGCCGCAGTAATAGTTACTGTAGACATATCTTGATTATTTTCTGTTAATGATATGATTATCTTTTCTGGGCCGGCTTACGTCCGCCACCGCCAGGACCAGCGATCCTGCGCTTAGGCTGTCCGCCACCCTTACCACCACGCCTGTCGCCTTCACCTTTCTCCTTATCCTCATCATCAATAGAGAAGCGTGAACCTTTCTCATTTACTTCTTCTGATTCCTCAGACTCATCAGTTTTTTCAGCCTGCCTTTCAGCAAGACCTTCAACTATTGCAGCTGTGATGAAGTTTGCGATGATCGCCAAAGACTTGGTTGCATCGTCGTTAGCAGGAACGGGGAAATCCACTTTATTAGGATCACAGTTGGTGTCAACGATACCGAAGGTTTGGATACCCAATCGCTTGGCTTCTGCCAGCGCAATATGCTCATGCCCGATATCGAAGATCAGCAGTGCAGCAGGTACACGTCCCAGTTGGGCGATACCGCCAAGAACCTTCTCCATTTTCTCTTTATCACGTGCCAGTTGAAGACGCTCTTTCTTAGTGATGTTGTCAAAGCTGCCATCGGCCAGCATCTTTTCAATGCTCTGCATCTTCTTTACGCTCTTACGAACGGTATTGAAGTTGGTGAGCATACCACCTAACCAGCGCTCAGTCACATAAGGCATGTTAACACGCCTTGCGCATTCTGTGATGATCTCCTTAGCCTGCTTTTTTGTACCAACGAACATGATCTTCTTACCGCTTTTTGCAATGCTCTTCAGGGCGCCAGAGGCTTCCTGCAGGCATTCTACGGTTTTGTTCAGATCGATGATGTGAATACCCTTTTTCTCTGCATAGATATAAGGGAGCATCTTAGGATTCCACTTCTTACGCAGGTGTCCGAAGTGTACACCGGCTTCAAGTAGCTGTTGTTGTAATGAAGTGTTATTTTCCATTGTATTTCTGTATAATAATGTTGAACAATTATGTTGATCCGCTGATTAACGTTTGCTGAACTGGTAGCTCCTGCGCGCTTTCTTGCGACCTGGCTTCTTACGCTCAACACCACGTGGGTCGCGCGTCATCAGACCTGCTGCCTTCAATAAAGGCTTAAACTCTGCATTCAGTTCAACCAGAACACGGGAGATGCCGAGCTTGGCAGCTTCAGCCTGACCCTTTTTACCGCCACCGGCAGCATTGATCTGGATATCGTACTTTCCAACCGCATCAACGGTTTTCAAAGGCAACTCTACCTGGTTCTGCAGGTAAACTTGTGGGAAGTATGCTTTATAATCGAGGTCGTTCACTGTGATCTTGCCATCACCCCTTGAGATGAATATGCGTGTAACAGCTTCTTTACGACGGCCAACTGCATTTTTCTGCTTTTCCATTATAATTTGTTTGGACAGTTTTAGAATTTAAGTTCAGCAGGCTGTTGTGCTGTATGAGGATGCTCAGCACCTGCGTAAACAAATAGTTTCTTGATCATTTTGCGACCCAGGCGATTCTTCGGCAACATGCCATGGATAGCCCTTTCGATCACAGCCTCAGGACGACGCTTCAGCAGGTCTTTAGCGACTTCTGCCTTCTGGCCTCCGGGATAACCTGAGAATGTCAGGTATTCCTTCTCGTCCAGTTTGTTTCCTGTGAACTTTACCTTGTCCGCGTTAATAACAATAACGAAATCTCCGCAATCAACATGAGGGGTATAGTAAGCTTTGTTCTTACCACGAAGTATCGCGGCGATCTTACTACACATGCGCCCCACAGTTTGATTGGTCCCGTCCACAACGTGCCATTTACGTTGCACGGAAGCTGCATTCGCATGCTTTGTGGTGAAATGTAACTTGCTCATTCTTTTAAATTTTCTTTTTATTCAAACTACCGCCAACCCGGCAGTCCCGCTTCGTGCGGGGACGCAAAGGTAGGATAATCCAACTTCAAAAAAGACAAATTAGAAGGGATTTTTTCATGACACCTTTGTAACTCATTGATTTTCAATAAAAATATTGCATTGTTTTGAAGGTCATCACTGTATTGACCAGTGACTATTGTCATAGAAAGGCCCAAACCCCTGCCTAACTTTATAAATTCTAAAAAGCACCATATGAAACCCTCCATATTATTATTCCTGATTTTCTCGCTATACGCACCCGTGATCTCAGCATCTGACGTTGAAAAGAAAGGCAATATTATTACCAACAATGGTGATTCTGATTTCGGAAAGATATTAGTCAGAAAAGAACTGGGAAATGTGACATTCACCGAACTTTTTTCCCAGGTACGCTTCGTGGACAGCTCTGGCAATCAAAAAAAATACAAACCCGGAGAAATCAAGGCCTTCGGAATCGCCATGGTGAACGATTCCATCTTGTCTCTGTTTGTTTCGTTTATTGATGTTGAAATGACTGCTTCTTTCGGCTCAAAAAAAGAAAATGCATTTTTACTGAAGGAAATAGGAGGCCAGGTTGAGATATACCATTTGCTGCATTTTGTCAGTAATGTTACCTACAACGCCCAGGTTCCTGAACGCTATATTCTAGCTGATAAAACAACAAACACACTGGCCCGCATCAAACCCAAAAAGCTAAAAATTCACATGCGGTATAAAAAATCGGATATCCTGACCTACCTGAAAGATTTCCCCGAGTCAGAATCCGCAAAGATCCACGACGAACTTTCTCCTTTTGAGGTGATGGAATGCATTGTGGCTTACAACAACTGGTGGGAGCATAACAAGGCCAACAATCAATAGCCTGCTGCTGTTATCTTTGCGCCATGAATCGAATTATCTATCTGGTTGCCAGTATTGCCATTATCGGATTTACGGGCTTTGCACTTACCCGCGAAACAGAAAAAATGAAAACGGTGCAGGTAGAGCTTCCGGCACTTAAAGCCATGGAATATTTTTCCGATTCTTCTAAAATGAATGTTTGGATGGTTCCTTTCATAACCAACCCAGTTCCTTTCAAAAACGATCAAATGGTGCATGGGGACGACACCCTTACCCTGAAAAAGCTTTCCGTTCTCCAGGTAGACTTCAGAAGGTCAAGTCCAGAAGAATGTTTTAACTTCTCTGTTGCTGTGGTGCCTGATAAAGATTCTGTACTTCGCTCCTATTTCGTTCTTACTTATAACACTTCAAGATGGAGATCGATTTTTGGAAACAACAGGTTTGCCGAAGAAGCAGAAGCGAGTATGGACTCGCTCAATAAATACCTCAACAATCCGGAGAAACTGTACGGATTCGCCATTCGTGGCGACCAGGTTGAAGACACTTCTTTTCTTTTTGCTTCAAAAAAGATCCATAGGTCAAAATTCGCTGAAGAGTCCAGGTCATTGTATGATATGCTGATTGCTGAAGCCCAAAAAAGAAATGCCGGATATAACGGCGTGAGAATCTTTCATTTTACAGATGGTGCCGACTCCTCCAGAACGATTTACGCCGGCATAGGTATAACTACACGTTTGGAAACAAAAGAC
>Ga0114939_10001040_pt1 | contig 22489 bp, 28 predicted proteins | sample AshMeaCrysSpring_FD_87196 | JGI IMG/M metagenome (GOLD analysis project Ga0114939, IMG submission 87196) | Groundwater microbial communities from Big Spring, Nevada to study Microbial Dark Matter (Phase II) - Ash Meadows Crystal Spring | ecosystem: Environmental > Aquatic > Deep subsurface >...
GGCGTCGAGCGGTTCCGGGCCGCCCTGCTGGAAGCCGATCCGCCCGCCGTACTGCTGGTACAGCGCCCGGTTGATCTTCCACTGCTTGATGAACGCTTCGGCACTCTCGAGCCGGACGGCCTGGTCCTCGACCGACTCCTCACCCAGTTCCGCCGCCACCGCCGGATCTTTGCTGAGCGCTTCGCGCATGTGCGCGACGTAGGCCTCTTTCTCGGCCTGCGTCACCGTGATCCCCTGCAAGGCGGCGTAACGATCCGTAAGTTCCCTCAGCACGACGTAACGCAACTCTTCGGCGTCCTGCGTGTGAATCACCGTACCGAGCACTCGGCCCGCCACGGGCACGGCGGGATCTCCGTAGACGCCCGCTGGTGCGGCCGGGGTTTCGACCGCGGCGGCCGACGGCGGCGCCTGAGCGGCGGGCGGCGGAGGCTTGCCGCCGCAGCCCACCACGGTCACGGCGGCCATGAAGAGCACGAAACGCCGCGGCGTTCTTCCCAGGGCACGCATCGAGTCAATCTCGGAAATTATTCCACTCTGACTGGGCGCGTCCCTTGTCGGAGAAGTAGTAGTAGGTCTTGCCCTCGAATACCCAGTTGGTCTCCCCTTCCGAGGACGAATAACGCGCCTCCATCGGCTTCATGCCCTCGAACTGCAGGCCGACGCGGTTACCCGGTCGCCACGTCAGCTGGATCGTCTGGTCCGGATAGCGCACTTCGGTCCTGACTTTCTGGCCGCCGGCATAAAAATCGGTCACGCCGCAACGGTACTGGTAGTCCTTTCCGTTGGTCATGACGCCGCAGATCGTATCGAACGGGTCCTGGCGTTCGGCGGAGCCGCCGCCACCAGAGGACGCCGCATACTTGTTGCAGCTGATGTCCATCGCGTAGGCGATCGAGGCGTACCGGCCATCCGACGTCCGCACGACCACGCACTGGCCGTTCTCTTTCTCGCGCCAGTAGGTGTAGGAGTCGGTCCCGGCCTTCTCCGTTCCGAGCCAGGCATAGCCGCGCCTGTTGAGCTCCGCTTCGCCGCTGCTGGCACGGGCACCCACCAGATCCGCAAGTGACGGCGGGGTATTGCTCGACGTCCCGCCGCTGGCAGGCGGCGCGGAGCCCGGACTCCCGGTGAAGGTCAGCAGGATCTTCTTCCCGCCCTCCCACTTGAATTCCTCGGTGCTGCCGCCGGTCAACGTGCGCGTGACCTTGTTGCCCTTCTGGTCGCGATACCGTCCATCCTGGCCGGCAGGCGTGAGGCTGTAGCTGTCGCCATTCTTCAGGTCGAGGTTGATGTGCCCCTGCCGTTGCGAGAACGTGCAGGGACCCGACGCGCCCTGCTTGGTGTCGCCGTCCTTGCGCACCTCGCAGGTCGCCGCAGCCGAATCCGCTTGCGCGACCGGGATGCCGCCCAGCAACGCGACGGTGGTGCAGGCCGCCTGTGCAATCAGTCGAATCTTCATAGCGCCTCCAGGTGAGATGGGAATCGCGCCGGCAGGTTCGCAGCGAGGACGAACTCCCGCGCGACCGGTCGATTCTCGGGGAATCGGTTTGTTACGATAGCGTTCGCCGGACGACGGACGCTATCCGAAAACCGCACTTCATGCGTCGGCCTATGTCAGCTTGCGCTCGTCCTCGCGCTGGATCGTGTATCGGTCGGTCATCGTTGTCTCCTGTAGCGTTGTGCAGCCAGATTGGGGGTACTTTCCCGGGAACAAGCGGGCGGGGTCAATCCGCGGAGCGGAGTGCTGCGGCCGCCACGCTGAATTTCGCTTTCCGGATAGCGACAATTCACGATCGTCGGACCTAATGCCCGAAATGCATTTCCGCCAGGCAGTCCACCGGATATGCCGCTACCCTGCGGAGTTACAGCTGGAGCACGCGATCCGTGAGTGATCAGTCCACCCGCCCCGACACCGCGAGCACCGCGCGACTTGCGGTGCTCGAAGATTCCGAGCGTCGTCACTTCCAGCGCGTTGGTGCGCTGCTGCTGCTCGCCGGACTCGGCTATCTGCTGTGGCGGATCCTGGCACCACTGTGGCACCCGCTGGCGTGGGCCGTGCTGCTCGGCATTCTGCTGACACCGATGAACAACCGCCTTGCTGCGCGGCTCGGTGACCGCCGCGCGTTGGCCAGCGCGGTGTCGCTGATATTCCTCGTGCTGCTGGTGCTGCTGCCGCTGGGCATCCTTGCGGGCGAGTTCGCTCTGCAGGCGGCGCACCTGCAGGGCAAGCTGCCGCAGCGCGTTTCCGATCTGGACGGTCGGTTCCTTTTCGACCTGCCCTGGCTCGAGCGACTGCTGGAGCAGGCGTCGACGACCACGCGTGTTTCACTGGGCAAGATCCATGGGTGGGTACTGGATGGGTTCAGCCACGTCCTCCATCGACTTGCGGCATCGAGCGGAGGGATCGCCCACGGCGTGTTCGGGGCGCTGGTCAATTTCCTGCTCATGTTGTTCGTGCTGTTCTTCGTGCTGCGGGACGGGCCGGACGTGGCCCGTGCCGTGGTCGGTCTGCTGCCCATCGAGGAGCGGCGCCGCGAACGGTTGCGGCAGCACGCGGTTGAAGCCACGCAAGCGGTGTTCACGGGAATCGGCGTGACCGCGCTGGTGCACGGCGGGCTGATCGGCGTCGGCTGCTGGATCGCCGGGCTTCCGGCGCCAATGGTGCTGGGCTTGCTGGCTGCCTTGCTGGCGCTGGTGCCGCTGATCGGCTCGGCGCTGGTCTGGGTGCCTTGCGTGCTGTACCTGCTCGCCGAGGGCGACCACGGTCATGCGCTGTTCCTCGGCGTCTACAGCATCGTACTGGTGGCCGCGGTGGACCATCTGTTGCGCCCGATACTGATCTCCGGCCGCGCGCGCATGCCGATCGTCGTCGTGTTCCTCGGCGTGATGGGTGGGCTTGCCGCTTTCGGCTTCCTTGGCCTGTTCCTCGGTCCGATCGTGGTGGGACTGGCAGTGGCGCTGTTTCGATTCGAAGTCGAGGCGCAAAGCGCGGCGGGCGACCGTTGATATGTGGAGGGGATGAAGACGTCGTGCAGGCCGGTTGCGGGACGCGTGGCGCGATCAGCGGCGCTCGCTCTCATGGTTGCGCTGACCGCAGGTACGGCGCGGGCCGGCGAGAAGCCGCAAGCGGCGGGATACGCGGCGCAACTCGAAGCGGCGTACGGCCCACCGAGCCAGCAAGGGTTCGGCAGCGCCGTGTTTCATGAGGTACTGCGGCCTGGCGACGAGCTCGCGGCTGCAGCGCTGGCGAAGTACCGCTTCTTCGTCGGCCCGCTGTGGGATCGTTTCGGCGAGCAGGCGTGGATGGGGCCCTGGCGCGAGGTGTACTCGCGCCCTTCCGGCCCCGGCCGTAACATCCTGGCCGAGCTGCGCGCCATCGAGGATTCCGAGGTCAGGATTTCTGTGACTCTGCTGCTCGACGCGGCGGAAAACGCGGTGGCGGCGCGCGCCGCGCTGGTCACCGCCTTTGATGATCCGGCCGTCACCGAGCTTCGGGTGTTCAGCCTCGGCGATGGTGCCGCGATGTCCGGTCTGCTCGTCGCCGGCCGGCGTGCCCCCGGCGGCGATACCACCTATGTCATCGTCCTGATGGACTGATCGGTAACCACGGATCCACGCTTGATGTCTCTGCTCGCAGCCCTGGCACAAGTGATCGCCTTCGGAACCGCCCCTGTCGCAACCGTTCCGCCGCCGCCCGAACAGGTCGCGGCGAACTGCGAGGCGCCGACCTACGCCAGCGACATGCTGGTCTGTGCCGATGCCGATCTGCGCGCGCTTGATGCGCGGATGCGCGAGGCCTGGGCCGCGGTGGATTTCGCGGGCGTCGTTGCGCCGGCAGCCCGGGTCGAGCCGCAGGATGCGTGGTTTCGGCGGCGCAGCCTTTGCGCATTCGCTGAACGGCACGCGGGCTGCCTGCAGGCCGCCTACGTCGAGCGCATCGCCGTGCTCGAAGCGCTGCGGCGCATTACGCTGCGGCCGCCGCGCCAGGGCATGGAGGCCTCGTGCCCCGGAGCGCCGTGGGACCGAGCACAGGTCCGTGTCCGCGCGCCCGAGTCGGGGGCCCTGGCGATCGAGGATGGCGCTGCGCACGTGTTTGCAGCGGCGACTCCCGCGGATGCCGACGGCACGTGGTCGCCGTACGTGGGATTCAAAGTCGACGGATCCGTGATCCGGCTCGCAACGCTGGAGGGAACGACGATCGTCTGCACCCTCATTGAGCCACGTTGAGCACGCGGCTGGCCGACGAATGCGCAGCGGGGCTGGCGCTGCACCGTTGTGTCTCAGCCCTTTTTCTTCACCAGGCGGTAGATCGCGAGCAGCAGCACCGCGCCTGCAACCGCGCTGGCGAAAGCAGCCACCTTGCTGGTCAGCCCGAGAATCGACATCAGGAAACTGCCGATCCAGGAGCCGGCGATACCGAGCAGGATCGTCACGAACCAGCCGCCCGGATCCTTACCGGGCATGAGCAGTCTGGCAGCCACCCCCACAATCAGGCCTACCAGGGCCGCCAGCAGCAGTCCGATCATTCCGCCCATCACCGCTCCGACATTCGGGCCCATCTCTTGAAGCTCCATCGGTTACGAAGTGCAGGCGCCGACACGCCGCCTGCGCAATTTGACAACTCGAAGGCGGTCTCGTCTATCCGCAAAGCGTAGCTGGATTCGCAGCGGTAGTGGTTGGCGAACGTGATCATCCGTACCAGACCAGGCGGGCATCGGGATTCGAACCATCAACGATGGCTCGTGAACCACTGCAGCACCTTCCGTCCACGAATTGCCCAGGCATCCCGCAGCGCTTGCACCACCGAGCAGTATCGGCGCATCAACCGCCGGGAGCACGAAGAGGTGGTCGCGCGGATATCGATCGACGAGCCAGACGACCCGCAGCAATGGCTCCGGCCACGATCACTGCATCAGCAGCCGGTCGAGCTCCGGATCCATTTCCTGAATCAGGTCCACCGGCAGCCGCGAGAAGCGCAGCGCTGCCGCGTAGCCGCGCCGGTCGCCCCCCTGGTCGAGCATCCACTGCGCATGCTCGCACAGCAGCGCGAGTTGCAGCGAGCGTGCCAGCGTCAGCGCCAGCCGCCGCGCACTGGCCTGCAGGCGCTCGCGGTCCTGGCCCGACTCGAGCCACAGCGCAGCCCGCTCGAGCGCGCCGATCGCCTGCTTCCCGGCTGCGGCGAGCCTGGGCTCCGTGATACCACGCATGCATGAGGACGCGCGCCCCATCAGTGCCGCGAGGCCGGCATTGAGGTCGGAGCGCAGCAGCGCGTCGAGTGACAGGACGTTCGTTGTGCCCTCCCAGATCGGCAATACCTGTGCATCGCGCAACAGCGCAGGCAGCCCCGTGTCCTCGACGTAGCCCGCCCCGCCGAAGCTCTCGATCACCTCGCTCACCACGGCCACGGCCTGCTTGCCGGTAACGAGCTTCGTCAGCGGAGTAATGAGTCGCAGCAGGGCGCGCTGCTCGTCCTCGATCTCGCCGCGCTCGTGTCTGCCATTCAGCTCCACGAGCAGGAAAGTCATCAGGAACGCGCCCCACGTTTCGGCCTCGAGCGCTGCAAGCGTGTCGACGTGCAGCGGCTGCCGGGCGAGCGGCTGCCCGAACGCCTCGCGACGGGCCGCATACGACCGCGCCAGCGCCAGCCCGCGGCGCATCGCTGCGACCGCACACACGCTGTTCCACATCCGCGTGACCATCAGCATCGGCTCGATCGCGCGCGTGCCGTTGAACGGCCGCGTCACGAGTTCCGCGCGCGCCCCTTCGAGCATGAGCTCCGCAGTCGGTACCTTGCGCGTGCCGAGCTTGTCCTTCAGCCGATCGACACGCAGCCCGTTCAGGCGTCCCTCCGCGTCCCGGACCTCGACGTAAAACATCGCGAGGCCCTTGCCGCCCGGCGCGTTGCCCTCGGGCCGCGCCAGCGTCAGCGCCATCTGTGATGCGATCGCCGAAGTGAACCATTTGCGTCCGTAGAGCCGCCAGCCATCACCGTCCTGCACGGCGCGGGTCTGCGAGCGACCCACGTCCGAGCCACCCGTGGTCTCGGTCATCCATTGGCCACTGGTCCAGAAGCGCGCGGGATCGCGGGCCGTGAGGCGCGGCAGGGCACGCTCGACCAGGCGCTGGTTGCCGGACTCGATGAGCGTGCGCGCCGCACCATCCGTCATCGCGAGCGGGCAGCTGTAGACGTCCGAAGAGGGATGCAGCAGGTAGACCTTGGCAAACTGCGCGATGCGGGCGTGCCGGCCGTGGGCTGGCGCATAACCCGTGGCGACGAGGCCATGCTTGACGGTCAGCCGCTCGGCTTCGTGCCAAACGGACGTCACCTCGAGCTCGTCGACGCGATTACCCCAGGCATCCCATTGTCTCAGGCGCGGCTCATTCAGCCGGTCGGCGAGTTGCAGGCGATAGAGCGGGCCGCCCGATATGGCACCGAGCTCGTCGAGCTCCGGCTCGAGATCGCGAAGCGATTCAGCCGACAGGGTTCGGCGCAGCCACGAGACGAGCAGCGGATCGTCGCGATACTGGTTGCCGAGTTCCGGCGCCGACTGGGTGAAGAGCGCCTGCTGCCACTGCGGATCGATCATCAGCTGACCCCCGGTCGGGAAACCATGGCCGGCAGGTCGCCGGCGAGGCCGAGCGCGCGACGCACGAGCGCACGTCGTGCCAGCGGCTGCGAACCGACGAGCGCCAGGCCGAGCCGCCGCACGGCGGCGACCCCGACATTCTTCTCGCCGAAGAGGCGGTTGAGGGTGTCGGTCGTGCCGAGGAGCAGCGCGTTCTCGCTGCGTCGCCATCGCGCATAGCGGCCGAGGACGCGCCTGCTGGCGGGATCCACGCCCGCCTCCACCGCGCCCGCGAGCACCTCGACCAGCGACGCGCAGTCGAGGAAGCCCAGGTTGACACCCTGCCCCGCGAGCGGGTGGATCGTGTGCGCGGCATCGCCCACCAGCGCGAGGCGCGGCCGCACGTATTCACGCGCGTGCCAGAGCGCAAGTGGAAAGCCGGCGCGCCCGCTCGCGAGCGTGGCCTCGCCGAGCACGCGCGCGCTCGCCTCCGTGACGCGGCGTCCGAAGTCGCCGGGCTCCGCGGAGGTGAGTGCGCAGGCGTCCTCGGGCGTGGTCGTCCAGACCAGCGAGACTCGCCCGTCCCGCAACGGAAGGAACGCGAGCGGCCCGTCCGGCAGGAATCGCTGCCAGGCCGTGTGGTCGTGCGGGCGCTCAGTGCGCAGGTGCGCGACGACGGCGGTCTGCCCGTACGACCAGCCCGCTCGCGATATGCCGCAAAGTTCACGGGTGCGCGACTGCCCGCCATCTGCACCGATCACGAGCCCGCAGGTTAGCCGGCGGCCATCGGTCAGCACGACCGTCGCGGTGTCGGCATCGAATTCGAGCGCCTCGAGCCCGGCGCGCAGCATCGCCACGCCCTCGAGTTCCGGCGACTCGAGCAGCTCCCACTGCACGCGCAGGTTCTCGACGATGTGCCCGAGGTCGGGCTCGCCGGTCTCGGCGGCGGAGAATCGCAGGGCGTCGCGGGCGTCGGGCGAGCTCGCGGCATCCCACACGACCATCGCCGAATACGGGCAGGCGTGCTCGCGGATCGCGGGCCACGCGCCGGCGGCCGTCAGGATCCGCTCCGAGGCGCGCGAGAGGGCGGACACCCTCAAGTCGAGCGACCTCTCGTCCGGCGCACGCGGCGCCGACGGCTCGACGACGGCAATGCGCCAGCCCCCGAGCCGTTCCTCGCGTTCGAGCAGGGCCGCGACGCACAGCCCGACCATGCCCCCGCCGATGACGACGGCATCGAAGTCGTGCCGGCGCGAAGCGCTCACGGGGCGCCTCCGGAAAGCGGCACGCCACGGGCGAGGCGCGGCACGCGTCCCGCGGCGCCGACGCTCAGGCGCGACATCGCCGCCTTGGCCGGCGGCAGCGTGTCGAAGGCCAGGAGCCCGAGGCTGCGCAAGCCGCGCAGGGTCGCGAGCGGCGTGGCGAAGAGCCGCACGAGTCCGTCGGTGAACGCGACGATGCGGCGCCGGTCCTCTTCGCGCCAATCCGCGTAGGTGCGCAGCACCGCCTCATCCCCGGCGTCGACACCGCCCGACGCGCGCGCGTCCGCGATGACCTCCGCGAGGCTCACCGCATCTCGCAGCCCGAGATTGAACCCCTGCCCGGCGATCGGGTGCATCGCCTGCGCGGCATTGCCGACGACGGCGAGGCGCGGCGCGATGTGCCGCCCGGCACGGGACAGCGCAAGTTCGTAGGAATGTCGCACGCCGACCCTCAGGAGCCGTCCGAGTCGGAATCCGAACGCGACCTGCAGCTCCGCGAGGAACGCCTCGTCCGGCAGCGCGAGAATCCGGGCGGTCTCGTCCGGATGACGCGTCCACACGAGCCCGCAGCGGCCACCGGACAACGGCAGCAACGCGATCGGGCCCTCGGGCGTGAAACGCTCATAGGCCACGTGGTCGTGGAACCGTTGTGTCGTGAGAGTCGCAATGATCGCGGTCTGGCCGTAGGGCCAGTGCTCCGCCTCGATGCCAGCCTGCTCGCGGATCACGGAGCGCGCACCGTCGGCCGCGACGACGAGTCTCGCGCCGATGTCGAGCGTCGCCCCGTCGCACTCGATCGTGAGCCGACGCCGGTCGCCCGCGAGCGTGGTACCGAGCACCCGAGCGGGCGCGAAGGTCTCGACCCCGGAAACGCGGCGGAGGCCTTCCCACAGGCCGGCGCCGATCACGCGGTTCGGGAGCACGTAACCGAGGGCCTCGAGTCCCTGCTCGGCAGCGTCGATGCGCGCGACACCGAACCGCCCCTGCTCGGAGACGTGGATGCGCCGGATCGCGGTCGCCTCGCGCTGCATGTGGCGCCAGACCTCCAGGCTGCGGAACACGCGCACCGAGCCGTTCGCCAGCGCGGTCGTGCGCTCGTCGAAGCTCGGGTGCTCGCCGCTGCCGGGAACCGGGGCGACGGCCTCGACGAGCGCGATCCTGAGACCGAGCGGCGCCAGTGCGAGCGCGAGTGACGCCCCGACCAGTCCGCCGCCCGCGATCGCGAGATCGAAATCGTCCGGACGATGCGCCTGGCCGTTCATGCCGTGCCGGGCGGCCTCAGGCCGCCATCACCCGCTCGATCTCGTCGGGCGTGCGCGGCAGCCCGGCGGTCAGGATCTCGCAACCGTCGGCCGTGACCGCGACGTCGTCCTCGATGCGCACGCCGATGTTCCACCAGCGGCGCGGCACGCCTTTCGTCCCGGCGGGAATGTAGATGCCGGGCTCGACGGTGAGCGCCATGCCTGGCTCCAAGACGCGCCACTCCTCGCCGACCTTGTAGTCGCCGACGTCGTGCACGTCCATGCCGAGCCAGTGCCCCGTGCGGTGCATGTAGAACTTCTTGTACGCCTCTTCCTTGATCAGGGTCGGGACCCGGCCCTTGAGCAGCCCAAGCCTCACGAGGCCCTGGGTGATGGCGCGGACCGCGGCGTCGTGCGGCTCGTCCCAATGGTTGCCCGGACGGACGCGGCCGAACGCGGCCTCCTGCGCCTCGAGCACGACCTCGTAGACGGCCCGCTGCTCGGGCGTGAAGCGGCCGTTCACCGGGAAGGTGCGGGTGATGTCCGAGGCGTAGTAGCGGTACTCGCAGCCGGCATCGATCAGCAGCAGGTCGCCGTCCGCGAGCTCGGCATCGTTGTCGTGGTAGTGGAGCGTGCAGGCGTTGGCACCACCGCCGACGATCGGGTGGTAAGCGATGTCGGCGTCGTGGCGGTGGAACTCGTGCAGGAGCTCCGCCATGACCTCGTATTCGTGCATGCCCGGGCGCGTCGCCTTCATGGCCCGGATGTGCGCCCCGACCGAGATCCTCGCCGCGTGACGCATCACCGCGAGCTCGGGCCGGCTCTTGAAGAGGCGCATGTCGTGCAGCAGGTGGTCGAGAGCGACGAAGTCCTGCGGCGTGTGCATGCCCTGCTTCGCCTGGCCGCGCAGCGCGTTGACCCAGCTGATCACGTGCTGGTCGAAATCCGGGTGCACGCCCATCGTGTAGTAGACCCGCCCGCACTGCTCGATCAGCCCCGGCAGGATGTCGTCGATGTCGCCGATCGGAAATGCGTCGTCCGCGCCGTGGTCGCGGGTCGCTCCTTCCGGGCCCGCCCGCCTGCCATCCCAGGTCTCGCGCGTCGGGTCGCGGTCGCGGACGAAGAGGATGTACTCGGCCTGAGCGCGGCCCGGCACGAGCACCGCGACGGCCTCCGGCTCGTCGAAACCGGTCAGGTAGTGGAAGTCGCTGTCGGGGCGATAGTGGTAATGGACGTCGCTGTTGCGCTGCTTCTCGGTGGCGGCGGGCAGGATCGCGATGCCGCCCTTCCCCATCATGCGCATCAGCTGCCGGCGGCGGCGGGCGAATTCGTCTTTCTTCAAGACCATGGTCCTGTCAGTGATCGGCCCGGGGGTCAGGCTGCGCGGCGCGAAGCGCGGCGAGCTCGTCGAAGACGAGCTGCACTCCGACGCGCAGGAACTCGACGAGTTCGGAGTAGGCCTCTTCCTCGACCTCGAGCGCCTCGGCGCCGACGTCCCCGGCGTGGGACATCTGCGCGAAGTCGCCGAGGACCTCGGTGACGTCCCCGGGCAGCGCCGCCCGGTTGGCCGTGCCGGCCGCGCCGAAGCCGTAGAGGAACCCCTGACACCAGGCGCCGAGCGCCTCGACCCTCTCGGTGAGCGGTTGCTCGTCGTCGGGTAGCAGCGGCTGGAAAGCCAGTTCGTCACCGGCGAGCGCGGCCAGGGTCACCTCGCCGAGCCGCACGAGCGGACTCCCCTCGCCGACCTGCGCATCCGGCAGGACCTCGTCGAACCACTCGGCGCGGCCGTAGCTCCGGCGGACGCAAAGCGCGCCGCAGAGGCAGCCGTGCGCCTCGGCGGCGTGCACCGTGGAGCCCGCCGCGGCCAGCGAGCGGGCCACGTCCGCGAAATCTACCGTCGAACTCATCGCGTTTATCGTAACATCGCGCGCCCGACCGCCGCCGTCTCAATTGATTCCACTGGGGGGCGGCTCTATAGTTCCACGCATGAGCGAGAACGCTGCAAGATCAGCCGTGGACGCGGAACTCCGCCGCCTCGAGCGCCGCTTCGACGAACTCGTCGCGACGATCGGGCAGCTGAAGGAGGAGAACCGGGCTCTGCGTCAGCGGCAGGACACGCTCATGTCGGAGCGCGCCAACCTCCTGCAGAAGAACGAGCAAGTGCGTGCGCGCGTCGAAGCGATGATCGGCCGCCTGAAGGCGATGGAGCAGGGAACGTGAGCGACGATCGGGTCTCCAGGGTCAGCGTGCGGTTACTCGATCGCGAATACCAGGTGGCCTGCCCCACCGAGGAGCGCGGGGACCTGCTCGACTCCGCCGAGTACCTCGACGCGAAGATGCGCGAGGTGCGCGACTCCGGGAAGGTGGTGGGCCTCGACCGGATCGCCGTGATCTCGGCGCTCAACCTGGCGAACGAGCTGATCAAGCTGCGCCGCCACGGCACCTCGCTCGACGGCGACGTCGGCGCGCGGTTGCAGCGGCTGCGCGAGCGGGTCGAGGCTGCGCTCGAGCGCGGCCAGCAGATGGAACTCTGAGGAGCGGGACCGGGTCCCGATCCTCGACGAATTGGCGCCGCCTGCGGTGTTCGACACGGTCCGGGTTACCTCTCGACCGTAAGTTAAATACCCAGGGGAGCCGGCCAGCCGGCACCGTTGTGCAAGTCCGCCCCCGAGCGGGAAGCCTGAGGTGACGTGGCCTTCCCCGCCTATTGCTCCATGTCGAGAGCAATGGTTCGTGACGGCACAGGCGGGTGGCGCCATCCCTTACTTCGACTTCTCGTCATCGAGCGCATGGCGCAGCCAACCCCCGAAACACGCGCCGCGCGCCGCAGGCTTCGCGCCCAGCGACTCGCGCTCCCGCCACCGGTCCGGGCGGCCGCGGAACGCGAGATCGCGGACGCGCTGCGCCGGATGGGCGCATTCCGTCGCGGACGACGCATCGCCATCTACCTCGCCATGCCGGGCGAGGTGGATCCGGCGACGATCCTGCGCGACGCGCGGCGGGCCGGCTGCGAGATCTTCGCGCCGCGGGTGGCGAGCCGCCGTCGCGGCCGGATGAGCTTCGTGCCGCTCCGGCCGGACACGCGACTGCGGCCGAACGCCTACGGCATCGCGGAACCCGTGGCTCGCGCCGGCGAGCGGGTGCGCCCACTCGAACTCGACCTGGTGCTCATGCCGGTCGTCGGCTTCGACCGCGACGGCAACCGCCTCGGGATGGGGGCCGGCTACTACGACCGCGCGCTCAAGCACCGGCGCGACGCCGCTCGTCACTGGCGCAGGCCGCGGCTCATCGGCCTCGCCTTCGCCTGCCAGGAGCTCGAGTCGATCGTGCGCTCGCCCTGGGACGTTACGCTCGACGCCGTCGTAACCGAGCGGGGCGTCGTCCGGCCACGCCGGCCTCAATCCTTCACTGCGCGGAGCTCGGGATGAATTACTGGCTCTTCAAGTCCGAACCGTCGACCTTCAGCGTCGACGATCTCGCCCGGGCGAAGAACGCGACCACGGCCTGGGACGGCGTGCGCAACTACCAGGTGCGCAACTTCCTGCGCGACACGATGAAGAAGGGCGACCAGGGTTTCCTCTACCACTCGAGTTGTGACGTGCCCGGCATCTTCGGGATCGTCAGCGTCGTTCGCACCGGCTATCCGGAGCCCGGCGCGCTGGACCGCAGGCACCGTTACTTCGACCCTAAGAGCGATCCCGCGAACCCGACCTGGTACGCCGTCGACGTGCGACTCGAGCGCCGTATCGACCCGCCGGTGACCCTCGAAACCTTGCGCAAACATGCGCGCGGAGCGCTCTCGGAGATGCTGATCCTGCGCCGCGGCAACCGTCTGTCGATCACGCCGGTGACGCGCGATGAGTGGCGCTTCGTGCTCTCGATCGCGTGAGCGAATGCCTGCAAACACAGTGCGAGCGCATCGCGGCGCCTGCCCGATGCGCGACGCGTGGAGCACGAACTCCTGACGGGCGCAAGAAGAATTCGTGACGTGCCTCTTGCAATCCGGTTTTTATTTCTGTAAATACTGCGCCCGGACTAACCCGACATGGAGATATGACAATGGCTGCGAAGAAGAAGGCGAAGACGAAGGCGAAGGCTAAGGCTAAGAAGGCCCCGGCCAAGAAGAAGTAAGCTTCTCGCCTGAAGCTTGACGACTGTGCCCGCGAAAGCGGGCACAGTTGTTTTCGGAGGATGCAAATCGTGAGCCAGGACCTGAAGAAGCAGCGGGCCGCCGAGGCAGCCCTCGCCTACGTGCCGGACGACGCCGTCGTCGGCGTCGGTACGGGATCGACGGTGAATTTCTTCATCGACGCGCTGGCCGGCCTGCGCGGCCGCATCGCCGGCGCCGTCTCGAGCAGCGATGCGAGCACCGGGCGGCTGCACCGCCACGGCATCGAGGTCCTCGACCTGAACGCGACCGGCGAGCTCGCCGTCTACGTGGACGGCGCCGACGAGTCGACCCGCTCGCTCGCGCTCACCAAGGGCGGCGGCGGCGCCCTGACCCGGGAGAAGATCGTCGCCGCGGCCTCGCGGCAGTTCGTCTGCATCGTGGACGAGCAGAAGCTCGTCGAGCGGCTCGGCCGCTTCCCGCTCCCGGTCGAGGTCATCCCGATGGCCCGCGCCCACGTCGCCCGGCAGCTCGCGCGCCTCGGAGGCGACCCGGTGTTGCGGCAAGGCTTCGTGACCGACAACGGCAACCAGATCCTCGATGTACGGGGCCTCGTGATCGAGGATCCGGCTGCGCTCGAGGGCGAAATCAACCAGGTCGCCGGGGTCGTGACCGTCGGGCTCTTCGCCCGCCGCCCGGCAGATGTACTACTGGTCGGCACGGCCACGGACGTCGTAACGTTGAGGCGTGGCAGCTGATCCCGTCCTCGTCCGTGCACTCAGCCAGTCTCTCGGCTCCGACGCCGTACTGACCTGCGCCGAATCGCGGGTCGCCTTCGAGTGCGACGCCCTCACCGCTCACCGACGCGTCCCCGATCTCGTCGTGCTGCCCCGCAGCGCCGACGAAGTGCAGGCCGTGCTCAGGATCGCCACCACTCACAGCGTGCCGGTCGTTGCGCGCGGCGCCGGGACGGGCCTGTCGGGCGGCGCGCTGCCGGTCGAGGGCGGCGTGCTCCTCGTGCTGTCGAAGCTGAACCGGATCCTCGAGGTCGATCCGCGCCGCCGCCTTGCGCGGGTGCAGCCGGGCGTCACGAACCTCTCGATCTCGGAGGTTGCGCGCCCTCACGGGCTCTTCTACGCGCCCGACCCGTCGTCCCAGGTCGCGTGCACCATCGGCGGCAACGTCGCGGAGAACTCGGGCGGCGTGCACTGCCTCAAGTACGGCCTGACCGTGCACAACCTGCTCGAGGTGAAGCTCGTCACGAGCGACGGCGAAATTCTCACGATCGGGTCGCCCATTGGCGAGGAGCCCGGGTTGTCGCTGCTTCCGCTCGTCACGGGGTCGGAGGGAATGCTCGGCGTCGTCGTCGAGGTCACGGTTCGGCTCATGCCACAGCCCGAGCGCGTCGAGCTCGTGATGGCCGCCTTCGACGACGTCGCCCGCTGCGCCGACGCGGTCAGCTGCATCGTGGCCTCCGGCATCCTGCCCGCCGGACTCGAGATGATGGACGGGCCGGCGCTCCGCGCGGCGGAGGCCTTCGCGCATTGCGGCTACCCGCAGGATGCCGAGGCGCTGCTGCTCTGCGAGCTCGACGGGCTCGAGCACGACGTGGCCTGCCAGCTCGAAGCCACGGCGGCGCGGCTTCGTGACTGCGGCGCGACCGGCATCCACGTCGCGGCCGACGCCGCCGAGCGTGCCCGCATGTGGTCGGGCCGCAAGTCCGCATTCCCGGCCGTCGGACGCCTGGCGCCCGACTACTACTGCATGGACGGCACGATTCCGCGCCGGCACCTGGCGTCGGTGCTGCAGCGCATCGGCACGATGGCAGGCCACGCCGGGCTCGAGGTCGCCAACGTTTTCCACGCAGGCGACGGAAACCTGCATCCGCTGATCCTGTTCGACGCGGGCCGCGCCGACGAGCTGCACCGCGCCGAGCGGCTCGGCGCCGACATCCTCGAACTCTGCGTCGAGGTCGGCGGCACGGTCACGGGCGAGCACGGCGTCGGCGTCGAGAAGCTTGGGCCGATGTGCACGCAGTTCGGTCCGCAGGAGCTCGAGACTTTCCACGCGATCAAGCGCGCGTTCGACCCTGCGGGACTCCTTAACCCTGGCAAGGCGGTCCCGACGCTCGCGCGCTGCGCCGACTACGGCGCCCTGCGTGTGCACGGCGGACGGCTGCCCCATGCCCACCTGCCCCGCTTCTGACCGATGAGCGACCGCGACGCCACCGTCGAGCTGGTCGAGCGCGTGCGCGACGCGTCGGAGCGGCGTGTTGCACTCAGGATCGTCGGCGGCGATACAAAGCGCTTCCTCGGGCGGGAGGTGGCGGGCGAAGCGCTCGACGTCGCCGCCCACCGCGGCATCGTCAGCTACGATCCGGCCGAACTCGTGATCACCGCCAGGGCGGGCACGCCACTCGCCGTGGTCTTGTCCGAGCTCGCGGCCCACGGGCAGCGATTGGCATTCGAGCCACCGGCCTTCGGACCCGCGGCGACCATCGGTGGCACGGTCGCCTGCGGCCTCGGCGGTCCCGCGCGCGCGTTCGCCGGGCCGTTGCGCGATTACGTGCTCGGCGTCCGGGTGCTCACCGGCGACGGCCGGGTATTGCGCTTCGGCGGCGAGGTGATGAAGAACGTCGCCGGCTACGATGTCGCGCGCACCATGGCGGGCGCCTTCGGCACGCTCGGCGTGCTGCTCGACGTCTCGTTCAAGGTGCTGCCCGCGCCGCCCGCAGCTCGGACCCTGGCGCTGGCGCTCGACGCGCCCGCCGCGCTCGTGGAGCTCGAGCGACTCGCACGCACGGCTTTGCCGCTCACGGCGAGCGCCTGGACGGCGGGTAACCTCTTCCTGAGGTTCGAGGGCAGCCCACGCACCCTCGACGAGGTGCAGGCCAGGATCGGCGGCGACGTCGTGGCCGATGCGGCAGCGCCGTGGTTCGCGATCCGCGAGCACGCCCATCCGTTCTTCGTAGGTGATGCGCCGCTGTGGCGGCTGCACCTGCCGGCGGACGCACCGCCGGACCTGTTGCCCGTCGAGCCACTGATCGAGTGGAACGGCACGCAGCGCTGGTGCGCGCTCGAGTCCGACTCGGTCTTCGCGACGGCACGGGATGCGGGCGGGTACGCCACGCTGTTCCGCTCGCCGGGGCCGCGCGATGCCGTCTTTGCAGAACCGTCCGCTCCCCTGCGGCGCCTGCACGGGGCCCTCAAGCGGATCTTCGACCCGGCCGGGATCCTGAACCCGGGGCGGATGTACCCGGATCTGTAGCGCGATGTACGCGAAACCGTCGCCCTCGCTCGAGAGCACGCCGCGCGGACGCGAGGCGCAGGAGCTGCTGCGCAGTTGCGTGCACTGCGGATTCTGCCTGCCCGCCTGCCCGACCTACCGCGTCGAAGGCAACGAGCTCGACAGTCCGCGCGGGCGAATCTATCTCGTGAAGCAGCTCGTCGAGGGCGGACCCGTCGGCGAGTCGACGCTCCTCCACCTCGATCGATGCCTGACCTGCCGGGCTTGCGAGTCCGCCTGCCCCTCGGGCGTTCAGTATGGACGCATCGTCGACCTGGGTCGCGAACTCGCCGGGGAGCGGATCGCGCGCCCGCTGCGGGACCGGGTCCTGCGCGTGGCGATGACCGAGGCGCTCGGTCGCCGGCCACTGTTCGAGTTCATGCTCCGGATCGGTCGATGGGCGCGTCCCCTGCTCCCGGCCGCGCTGCAGGCAAAGGTGTCGGTGGCAGGGCAGGACGGTCGCGAGCGCCGCACCTCGTCGAGTCACGCGCGGCGCGTAATCCTGCTCGAAGGCTGCGTGCAACCAGGACTCGCGCCGCAGATCAATGCCGCCGCGGCCCGCGTGCTCGATCGGCTCGGCATCGCCGCGGTCACCGCGCCACATGAGTCGTGCTGCGGCGCACTCGGCCACCACCTCGGGCGCACCGAGCGGGCGCTCATGCAGGCGCGAGGCAACGTGCAGGCGTACACGGCGCTGCTCGATGACGGCGCCGAGTGCGTCGTGAGCACGGCAAGTGCCTGCGGCCTCATGGTGAAGGACTACGGCCGGCTGCTCGCCGACGATCCGGTATTCGCAGATGCGGCGCGTCGCGTGAGCGAGGCGACGCGCGACCTGAGCCAAGTGATCGCGCCGGCCGACCTCGCTCGCGCCGGGCTCGCACCGGGCTCGGGTCCACGGGTGGCGTGGCAGTCGCCCTGCACGCTGCAGCACGGTCAGCGGATCAACGGCAGCGTCGAGGCACTGCTGGTGGCGGCGGGCTTCCGCCTGACCGCGGTCACCGGCGCGACGCTCTGCTGCGGCTCGGCCGGCACTTATTCGCTGCTGCAGCCCGAGCTGTCGAGGGAGCTGCGCCGCCGCAAGCTCCAGTCGCTGACGGCCGACGGCCCCGAGTTGATCGCGACCGCAAACATCGGCTGCCTCACGCACCTGGCGGAGACGAGCCCGGTGGCCGTCCGCCACTGGATCGAACTGGTCGACGAGGCGCTGCGCCGCTGACAGGTGGCCGGCCGCCTCAGCGCGGGAAGGCCGCGATGCACTCCACTTCGACCCGAGCCCCGAGCGCCAGCCCGTTCGCGCCGAAGGCGCTGCGCGCGGGGTACGGTGCCGCGAAGTGGCGCTCGTATACCTCGTTGAAGGCCGCCCAGTCCGCGATTTCGGCCAGCATGACCGTGCACTTCACGACGTCGCGCATCGTCAGGCCGAGCGCCTCAAGGGTGGCGCGGATGTTCTCGAGCGTCTGCTGCGTCTCCGCCGCGACTCCGCCGGGCACGAGCTTCATCGAGCCGGGGACGATACCGAGCTGCCCGGAGAGGTACAGCGTGTCGCCCACCCGCACCGCCTCCGAGAACGGCAGGTTGGTCGGGAGCACTTTGCCGGAGTTCAGGAATTCGATGCCGGTCGGAGACTGGGCGACCGCGGCCGGGATGACCGCGGCCAGCATTGCCACGGTCGCGATCGTCGAGCGGAGGTGCATGTCAGGCCCTCCCCGACATCACGAGCTGCGTCTGGGTCACCACGGCGCAGAGCTTGCCGTGCTCGTTGGTGATGGACGTCTGCCAGACCATGGTCGTGCGTCCGCGATGCAGCGGGACGCACTCGCCGCGGACTTTCGACCCGACTTTTGCCGACGCCATGAAATGCGTGCTCGAATCGACCGTCGTGGTCGTCGCGCCCGCCGGAAGGTTCAGGACCGTGCCGACGGCCCCGAGCGTGTCCGCGAGCGCCATCAGGGCGCCGCCGTGGACAATGCCGCCGGTCGTCGAGACGCTCGGGCGCACCTCGACCTCCGCGACGACCCGCTCGGGCGACATCTCGACCAGCCGCACGCCGACCTGCCCGGGGAAGGTCGAATCGAGCAACGATTGCACTGCTGACATTTCGTACATCTTTTCTCCCCCCGATCTGCAGGATCAGCCGGTGACTTCGATCTCGACGAGCTTGCCGAGCAGGACCAGCGACTCCTGCCAGCCGAGGTAGCAGGCCTCGAGCGGTATGGCGGCTGGAATGCCGTCCTGGACGACCGTGAGCGCCGTGCCGCAGGACACCGGCTCGAACGTGACCGTGGTGACCATCTCGCCGGGCAGGTTCGGGTCGTCGAAGACGTCCGTGTACCTGAGCCGCCGCCCCGGGGCGACCTCGAGGTACTTGCCGCCGAATGCGTGCGCCTGGCCATTCGCGAAATTCGTGAACGACATGCGGAACGTCCCGCCTTCGCGCACGTCCATGCGGTGGGCCTGGCAGGTGAAGCCGTTCGGCGGCAGCCGCTTTGCCATCGCGGCGGAATCGGTGAAGGCACGAAACACCCGGTCGGGCGGCGCGCGAAGCACGCGGTGGAGGCGAATCGTCATCGCTCGCTCTCCTGCAAGCCGGCATGACGCCGTTTGAGTTCCGCGACCGATCCCGAGACCAGCCGCTCGAGCACCCTGGCATCCAGGTCCGCCAGGCGCCTGAAGTAGAGGCAAGCCTTGCCGATTCTATGCTTGCCGAGCTGCTTCAGGAGCTTCGTCTGGTCCTGGCCTTCGGCGGCCAGGTAAACCACGAAGTCCTTGCCGCGGATCGCGAATCCCGTGAGGCACGACTCACCCATCTTGCCCTTCGCGAGCGGGTATCGGTACGACCCGAAACCGACGATGCTCGGGCCCCACATTCGCGGCGGCTGCCGGGTGACGCGCCCGAGCAGTGCGATCAGTGCCCTGCAATCCGGCAGTTGTTCGGCGGATGCCCGCGACACCAGGTATTCGTCGATGTCCGCCCCGGTAGGGCGGGTCTTTGCTTCGGCCATGAAACGTGTGCTCCGGCGTCGAGGCTCGCGGCGTGCCGTGCGGACGGATGATCCTGCTCAGCCACCGCGTGGCAGCACGGCCAGCACGGCCGCACCGACGACCAGGCAGACGAGCGCGACGAGGTCTGCCGCGAACACTCGACCGACCTGCGCGTTGTAGCCGCCGACCGACCAGGCGAGGTACAGGAAGCTCAGCACGCTGGCGAAGCCCGCGACGAACGCCAGCGGCTGCAGGGCCGGCCGGAACGCCGCCAGCAGCAGGAACAGGCCGAGCAGGCCGAAGAGCACCGCGCGATGCCGCATCAGGATGACGAGGTTCGGGTCGTCGAAGTTTAGCCCGTAGAGAGCGGCGAGACGCGCGCCGCCGAGGACGCCCGGCAGCGGCAGGAGGTGGATGATGCCGACGACGACCAGTGCCGCGGAGGCGATGTATCGCATGCGCCTGTGCTCCGAGTGTGACCGACAATTGATGCCGACGATCGTTTCGATCAGGATGTCGGCAATGTAGCCTGCTGCATCGACCGCTCCCACTGCTGTCCGTCGAACGGCTCGACTTTCAGCTTCTCGACCGTGCCTGGGTCGAGGCACCGGGCGTTGACACTGTAGCCGTCCGGATGCGAGCGAGGCACGTAGAACGACTTGACGCCGCACACCGCGCAGAACAGGTGCCGCGCCGGCGCCAGGACCTCGAAGCGCACGCGACCGCAGTGGCATCCGCCGCTGTGCATGATCAGCCCGGTCATGGTTTTCCTCCCCTGCCGACAGTCCCACCCTTGCGTGCCAATGCCCACGGCGCCAACGCCATTAGCGCGACCAGCGCGTAGTACACGGCCCCTGAGACGGGGTCCCTGCCGCCGAACACCTCCGCCATCGTCATGCCGCGCAGACCCACGCCGACACCGAGGTCGGCCAGGAGCACGAGTCCCGCGGCCAGCGCCCCGATCGCAAGACGCGCGCACGCACCGTAACCGCTCCGAAGGTGTCCGCCGACCCATCGCCCGGCGAGGACGGTTGCGAGCAGCATGAAGGGCGCCTCGATCAACTGGGCAGCCCGCTCTCCCAGTCGCGGTTCCAGCCAGAGGACCCGGATCGGCCCGAGCAGGAATCCGACGCCGAAGACCGCACCAAAGTAGATCCCCGACCAACGCAGGATACCGGCAGATCCGGCGGAGCGCGTATCGCCCTCGTCCGACCTCATCCTTACTCGCCCCCGATGACCCGCAGGTTTTCCAGGATCGCGCGGTTGTTGCTGGTCAGGTCGACCAGCCGGGTCTCGATGTCGGCAATGCGCAGGCGCAGCAGCGGCAGCAGGGTCGGATTGGACCGCAGCGACTTTGCAGATTCCGCGATGACCGGCCCGGACAGCCCGGAGGCGCATGGATAGTCTAGATTGCCGTGTATGGCGGCGAAGTCTCCCGTGCGAATGTAGCGGTCGCCGCAGTTCCTGCTGAGCGCACGTTGCACGTCGTTCGGCAGGCTCATCCGGAAGGCCTCGCGATAGCGCGACTGCATGCCCTCCCGCACCAGGTTCTCGATGGTCGGCGAGTTGTACAGGCGCATGGCGGTCTCGCGCAGCGTCTGGTCGCGAATCAGGCCGATGCTGCCGGTGGAAATCAGCTCGTCGTAGGTTGAGCGTCGGCGCAGTCGCTGCTTGTACTGCGTGGCGCGATACGCGCTGACGAGGAAGGCCTCGTCCTCCAGCGCGTCCTTTCCGTCGAGCGCCCTCGCCGCCTTCTCCGCGTTCTTCAGCACCTCGCCGTTGTAGGCAATGAGGAGCTGGTAACCCCAGTACTCCTCGCGGAGATCGGCGATGAGGTGATTCGTGAAGACCTCAGCCTGCTGGTTCTCGATGCGTTGCTGGTTCCAGTTCGACACCTGCATGCCGATGAAAACGCCGAGCACGACGACGGCCAGGTCTAGGGCGATGGCGGTCCAGTGCTGGCGTTCGAGGTGACCGAGGATGCGTCGCAGGATCACGGTCTACCTCGACCTCACGGACCAACGCAAAGGTTCGGTACCGTCAGGCGCTCGAAGAGGTGTGGCGATGCCGCGATGCAGCTGGGTCGAGATGTAGCCCGGCTGCTGTTTCATCCAGTTCGCGTCCGCCGACCACGCCGCGAGCAACGCCGGGCTGTCTTCCGGAGTGACGGTGAAGATATTTGCCAGGACGACGGGCGCCTGCTCGATCTGAATCTGCTGAAAGATCGGCAGGGCCGCGTCGAGCGGCTTGGGCTGCAGCATCGGTCTTCTCCATGCGTGCGGGTTATGGGCGGAGGCGGAGGTGGCCCTCGCTTCATGGGAGGCCACTCATCACGATGCGGTAGCCGTCCGGATGACGGAGGTTGGTTCGCGCGCGTCGACCGACCCAGCATTGCTTTCGAGGCTCGTAGATCGAAGCGGCTGGCGGCGGACATCGGCGATTACTTCGGCCGGAACAGCGCGCACAGCTTGTTGCCGTCCGGGTCACGGACGTACGCAAGGTGCATCACCCCCATCTTGCCCTCGCGCCGCCCGGGCGGGTCCTCGATCGAGGTGCCGCCGTGCGCCAGGGCCGTGTCATGGAATTCCTGCACCTGCTCGGCGGAGCTGCACTTGAAGCCGATCGTTCCGCCGTTCGCAGCCGTTGCCGGCTGGCCGTTGATCGGCTCGCTGACGCCGAATGTGCCGCCTTCGTGCAGGTAGAAGAGACGGGTCTGGCCGGTGTTGTTCTGGTTCCTGAGCGACTCGCCGACGCCGAGCACTCCCAGCACTGCATCGTAGAAGCGCCTGGACCTCTCGATGTCGTTCGACCCGACCATCACGTGACTGAACATGCACTCTTCTCCTCTGCTACTTGCAAATCACGTTGAGGCGTCGGCGACAGCTGACCGCCAGGCGGCCGGCTTACGGCTCGAGCCTTGAAAACGGGCTTTCCAGCATGGCGGTTCGGCGCGCGTCGCACCGGTCGTCAATGAGTTCGAACTTGATGGACGCCTCATCGGCGCTCCACCGGTACTTCCCCGGGTTGGTATCGCCCTTGCAGCCATAC
>Ga0114939_10001041_pt1 | contig 22467 bp, 14 predicted proteins | sample AshMeaCrysSpring_FD_87196 | JGI IMG/M metagenome (GOLD analysis project Ga0114939, IMG submission 87196) | Groundwater microbial communities from Big Spring, Nevada to study Microbial Dark Matter (Phase II) - Ash Meadows Crystal Spring | ecosystem: Environmental > Aquatic > Deep subsurface >...
AAGAGGGTTGGTCTTCACTACAACGAGTTTTCGAAGAGCCCCCCTGTATTTATGCGGCTCGGCGGGACACGGAGGCCAGAAAATCGCGAAAAATCGCCTCCAGTTGAGAAAGTCGGGTTAGGCGGGCGGGCGGCGGCTGGGAAGGCAGGCGGGTATGCCCGGCTGGTTATGGCGCAAAGCGCTGATGCGAAAGCACGCGCCATTTGGAGAGCGGGTCGAGCGGGGTGGAGGCGATGGCGGAGAGGGTGGACGGATAATCCGGGAGGGCGGGGTCGGCGGGGTCGATGTAGCGCTCGATGGTGGTGTGGCCGCGGTAGTGGCTGAGCGGGGAGAAACGGGATTCGTCCCATGTGTTCTGGGGTTGATTGGCGGGGATGCGGAGCGCTTGGGCGATGAAGTGGACGGTGTAGGTATTCGAGCGGGTGGTGAGGCGTCCGAGGAGGTTCGCGTAGGGGCGCTCGCGCGTGTTGTCGCCGACCAGCGCAAAGTCACCGCCATACCACGCGGCGCGGGCGGCGGCATCGGAGGCCCAGGATTGACCGACCGGGACGAGGAAGATGTCGCAAATCTCGGTGGGCGAGCGGAAGACGCCGCCGGAGGCGAATTTTTCCTCGAACTGGCGCAGGGTGCCGTCGGTGTTCGAGAGGTTGAGGGGGAGCCGGGCGTCGCTGCCGAGGCCCGAGTCGAGGCGTTTGTAGCGGTCGGCGGAGGTGGTGGCGACGGCGGCGACGCGCTCGGAATCGAGAACCGAACCGAGCGCGGTGGAGCGTTCGATATATGTGAACGGAAAGATCCGGTAGTTCATGTTGACTTTGCCCGAGGTCGAGAATGGTTCGCTGATCGCGTAGGGTTCGGCGACGGGCATCCAGAAGAGGTCGAGCAGGAGGTGGTCCGGTGGGGACTGCGCGCCGGGGTGATCGGAAGGCGCGGGACGGAAAAGCGGGGTCAGCCACGGAAGGCCGGAGACGGTGCCGACGGGGAGCGAGCCGAGCATCGCGGCGGAGGGAATCATGCGGTTCGGCGAGAAGAACGTCGCGCCGGTCTCGGTTTGATTCCAAAACGCGGCGTCGAAATACGGGTTTGTGGTGCCGGTGGGCCGGGAGCCTTCGTCGGCTTTGTTGATGTAGGGTCCGTCGGGGACGACGGAAAAGGCATTGTCCCAGTCGCCGGGGGTGGAGCCGTTGTTGGCGGCGGTGACGCCGTTGAGGCCGGACGGGATGGCGGGGATGGCTGTGCCGTTGTTTCCTTCATCGGTGATGTTGCCCGAGAGAAAATAGGGGGCTGTGGCGACGAGATTTCCGCCCGGGGTGGCGCCGCCGAGGTAGCTGTTCCACCACGGGGACGTAAAGGCGCGGTTGACGCCCGCCGCGACGGCGGAGTGTGGCTGGAAGGCCGCTGCGGGAGGGGACGCGGAGGCGAGGAGGCGGTAGTCGCCGGAGAGGCCGGCGCCGGTCGGCACAAGGCTCCAGAGCACGTCGCCGGGCTGGACGACCTCGGATTTGTCCGCGGTGCTGCCGGTGAGGCCGAGGTAGGCGCGGTCGAGGGCGGCGCTTTTGGCGGCGGTGCTCACGCTCGTCGGCAGACCGAAGCTGTTCGTTTTGTTTTGCGCGACGGTCGGCACCGGCATGTCGGTGGCGGACAAGGATCCGAAATCGAAAGAGTAGGTGGAGACGAGGTTGGCGGGGTCGGTGTTGGTGGCGTTGCCGGAGAAGACCTCGACTGTCACAGGTCCCGATGAAACGAGGCGCATCGGCCCGGTGGCCGGGATCGAGAGGATATCGCTGTAGAGCGGGTATCGGTTGGCGGTGCCGACTGTGTTCGGGCCGAGCGGAAGGGAACGTCCGGCGTCGGCCCACGCGAGCAGGTCGCGGAAATTGCGCACGCCGCCCCAGCGGCGACCGCCGGGAAGGTTGCCGGCGTTGGGTTGCAGCTTTTGGCGCATCACGGACAGGGCGGGCATGTTGAGCGGGTAGGTCGTGCCGCCGACTTGCAGGGACAGGTTTTCCAGGCCGGTGACTCTGAAATTCGGCCCGCCGATGGTGATGCCCGTCCAACCCTGCGCGGGGTCGAACTGGCTGATGACGACATACGCCTGGACTGCGACGCGGTCGGCGGCGGGCTCGAGCGCGGAGGCCCAGAACGTGGCATTGCCCGAGGACGCCTTCGTGCCGACTTGCTGGGCGTGGACCGGGATGGCGGGCGCCGCCGGGGTGGTGGTCGCGCCGCGTCCGAGCGCGACAAACCAGATCGAGATTTCGCTGATGACCGGGAAGCGGCCGAGTCCCTGCGCGCCCCATGTGGCCCGGCGGGCCGGCGCGACGACTCCGAGCGGGGCGTAGCGGTCGGCGCTGGGGAGGTTCGGGTCCGAGAGGTTCGTGCAGCGGATGTAGTCGAAAATTTTGACGAGCAAATCGCGGCGGTCCTGCGGGTATTTGGCGTCGAACGCCCCGCCGAAGCCGGGGATCGGGCGCGAGGTGAGCGCGTCGAGGTAGTCGAGCAAGTTGGCGTTGCGGGTGAGGGCGATGTCGGCGGTCGGGCTGTTGGGATCCGACCGTGTGAAATGGTAGGCGCGGTTGTTCACGCTGGCCGCGAAGGCGAGCAACTTGTCGGTGGCAGTCCGCTTGGCCGAGTCATCATGCACCGGCCACACACTCACGCGCGGGGTGCCGAAGAGGGTCGTCTCGGGTGCCCGGCTGTGCGCGGTGAGGAAGAACCTCGCGCTTTCGATTTCCTGTTCGCTCAGAGGGCCCGTCGAGCGGTTGCCGGATTCATCGACGGCGAACAGCAACTCGCCGACCGAGTTGTAGAGGCGGGTGGTCTTAGGGGCGACCGGGCCGGTGGCGATGACCGTGCCATCCTCGGATCCGCCGAACCGGTAGCGGGGCGTGAGGGCGAGAAGTTCCTGGCTTGTGAGATCGGGAAAGACTTTGGAAAGCGTGGTGGTGGCGGGGTGTCCGGGATAACGCGGGAACTCGCGTGTAGCGGGCTGGCGCAGTCCGAAGAGCCGTTCGTCGGGGGCGTCGAATCGCGGGGTGTCCCAGAAGATGCCCTCCGATCCCGGCGGGTTCGCGTCGCCGCCCGCAGTGTTGATATTGAGCCGGCAGGTCTCGTCATCGGTCCAGAAGGCGATGCGGCCGACGACGGGGTTCGCGGACGAGGCTCCGGCGATCGTGACCACACCCGGCTGGCCGCCTGCCGTCGGGGGGACGATTTGCCCGTCCTGCAGGACGTAGAGCCAGCGAACCGGCATGGGGGCGGGTTGGGTGGCGGTGGCTCCCGGCGGGCTGGTGAGCGCGAATCCTTCGATGGGGTTTGTGGCGGACGGATTTGCGGGGTCTCGGGGGTCGAGGATCGGGAAGCGCAGGGTGTTGTTGCCCGAGACGCCGGCCTCCGGCGCATTGAGGTCCACCCAGAGTGCCGGGTTGGACGCCCAATCGGCGGGGGGCAAGTCGGCGGCCAGCTCGGCGGGCGCGCTGGCGGTGAGCGCCTGCGCCGAGTAGAGGCGGTAGAGGGTTCGCAGGTTTCCGCCGGAGTCAAAAAGGCGCACGAGGCCCGGCTGGGAGGTCCATGCGGTGCCATTGCCCATGATGGCGGCATGGTCGATCTGGGCCTGAACGAGATTCACGGCGGTATCCGAGAGCACCCGCGCGGCGTCGGACGCCCGATCATTGGCCGAAGACTGACGCAACCGCACGGTCCGCGCAAAAAATCCGATGGCCGCCACCGCGACCAGCAGCAACATCGCCAGAACAATAATCAGCGCCGCACCCCGGCGGCCTTGGTCGGTGGATTTCATGGGCGATAAACGAGCGGACGCGCGGTGTCGGGGTTGAGCTGGATAGTCACGTAATTCTCCGGCGTGCCCGGGCGGTCCGGCGCGATGGTGAGGAACAACTCCGTGCGCGAGGCGGCGGCGGGCGCGGGGTCGAGCATGCCCGAGGGCCGGATCGAAAAGGCCCGGTAGGCGGCGCCGCCCCACGGTCCGCCGGGTGGCAGTGTGCCCTGCCCCATGTTTGCGATCCATGGCGAGAGTGTGTTGTCATCCCGGATGACCACGCCCTGCGGCAGCCGGACCGCTTTGGCAGCCGGCGCGGGATTCGTGCCCGCCCACCAGACCTGCACTCCGGAGAAACCAGACCCGTCCGGGTTGTCCAGCAGGCGAACTTCGACCGGACGCCCGCGCACGTCGGCCAATTGGCGGGCCGACTCGAATTGACCGGCTACGGTATCGCCGCCCTGCGTGATCGCGGCGGAACCGGTGAGCGAACTCATGGCCGGCACAGCCAGCGCGGCGAGGATACCGGCGATCGCAACAACAACGAGCAGCTCGATCACAGATAAAGCGCGGAGGGACGGCGTCTTCATTGGGCGGCGCTCCAGTTCGATTCGCGCAGGGTCACCGGCGCGCTGAACACGCGGTGGTTGATGCCGGCGGCGTCGAGCGCCGCGCGGACTTCGCGGAGATCGTCCTGAAAATCGGCCACGTTTTGGAACCGGTTTTCGAAGGCGACGCGCACTGCGGCGGGTTCGGTCGATCCGTTGGCGATGCGCGAGGCCGTGGCCTCGTCGGTCACGATCATCGTGAGGTCCAGGGTCGGGGGCAGTTGCGCGCGCTGGATGCCGGAGGCCGAGCGCGAGTCATAGGAGAAGTCGGAGGTGAGCGCGGATCCGACCGGATCCTGCGCGGCGGGTTTGCGCGGCCAGACCACGACGGCCAGCACATTGTCCGCGACAGGGAACGCTCCTCCGGCGATGGTTTTGAGGGAGTCGGTCCACCCGCTGCCAGGCTGGGAGAAAACGGTCAGATCGGCGCTGGGTTGGGTGCCCTGCATGAGGCGGTAGCGGTAGCGCTCGGTGCCGACGTGCCCCGGTTTCCATGCGGCATCGCTCCCGAATTCCACCCAGAATCCCGCGGCATTGAGGAGACCGCCCGGCGGGCCGTCCGAGAGCGGCGCCTGGAAGAAAACTTCGCTGCCGCCGTTGGTTCCGGGCGCAACCAGAAAGTGCAAATCGGAACGCCGGTTGTAGCGGGTCGGGCTCGACGGATCGTCGTAGTCCCAATACGTGTTGAGGGTGGCCTGGGAAAGCGCGGCCGCCATGCGGTCAAACGCCGCGCGCCCGGCGCCGAACTGGTCGATCTTTGACTGGGCGCGCCGCACGGTCGAAAGCGTCGAGGTGGTCGCCGAGGAAAGCAGCACCACCAGCAAAGCCAACACCGCCGAGGCCACCAACACCTCGATGAGCGTGAAACCCCGGGGCTGGATTTTTCCGAGTCCCATCGCCGGTCAATTTGCCGCGGCCTGCCCGCTCTGACGCGAGGCCAGCAGGCTCACCACGCGAACAGTCTGCGCCGCCGCCGGAGCGAAGACCGGGGCACGCATGGTGAGGGAAATCCGCCGGGCACTGCCCTCCATCCCTGAAGCCGCCCCCGGGAGGCCGGGGATGCCCGATGCGAATCTGACCTCGTAATGCCGCTCGGCCTCCAGCTGGCCGTCCGGCAGCCGGATCCCCGCCGCGTCAAAATACCATGTCTGCCCGGCGAGCCCGGTCGCCACATCGTCGAAATGGGCCTGGTTCAGCTCGGCACGCACCCGCCGCACGATCGCGGAGCGCGCCGCCTCGTCGGCGGATTCCTTCACCGTTGTAAGCCCCGCCGGAAGAAGCGTCACCACGCCCAGCAGAGAAAATGTCACCACGCCCATCGCGACGGCCACTTCGACCAGGGAAAATCCCCGACGGGGGCGAAGGCGGGAGATTCGGTGGATCAACAAGAGGCAGTAAAACCGTTTTTCCTTTTGATCTGCAGGCTGGCTTTTCATGGGGGGTTGGGATGCTGCGTGAGGGCTGGGGGGATTATCCCCGCCTTTTGAGGTAAAAGGCGGCTGTCGAGGGGTCCTCGGAGTTGGCCTCGCCGGGGACGAGTTCCCGCACGCCGCCGTCGAGGAAGAGGTAGAGGGCGGAGCGACCGCCGATGCCGTCGGATTTCATGCCGATGCGGAGGCCGTGGCGGACGTTTGTGGATTTCGAGTCGCTGAAGCGCTCCGGGTTCACCGTGCCGTCGGGCTGGGGCAGGAACTCGTTGTAGTAGCCCGGGCCGAGAAAAATGGTTTTGGTGATTTCGTAGCGGGATAGGCGGGTGCGGGTATTGTCCGAGCGCACGGCCTGGGTGGGATTCGGGGCGCGCTTGAGTTCGGCATAGGCGGAGAACCCCATGCGACGGTTCATGGCGTAGCCGCCGAAATATTTCTTCTCCCGCAGCCCGCAAATTTTCAGAAAGACAGGGTCGGCGAAAACCGGCATGTCGCCGACGGCGCCGAGGCCGGGATTCGACACGGTGGACCCAAGGTAAGGGGCGAGGTCCATCTGCCACCAGCCGGCCCCACCGCCCGCCCAGTCGTTGGAATTGTTGACCGACAACTCGGGATCGGTGGTCGGGTTCGTGCGCGAGCCGGGAATGAGGCCGTTGTTGTCGCCCGCATAGATGCCGACCGCCGCCCCGATCTCGCGGAGGTTGCCGGTGCTCTTCGCCACGGCGGCGCGCACCATGCTGTTATTGATGGTCGGCAGAAGCAACGCCGCCAAAATGCCGAGGATCGCCACCACCACCAATAACTCGATGAGGGTGAAGGCGTTACGGGCAAAATGGGGACGAATTTCTTTGGGGGGCATGAGGGAAAAGTAAAAACGGTTTCTCTGATTGTCAAGTTATGAGTGTATGAAAGTGGCCGCGACTTCCAAGTCGCAGGTGCTGCGGGCCGCCGCGATGAGGACATCGCAGCCACGGTGCGGCGACTGCCATGCCGCAGGGGCGGGCGAAAAAGAACTGGCGAAAGAAAAACGTTTTTTCTATTCTCGCCGGATGGATCGTTTTCCCCTGCTGCGCATTTGCCTGAGCGTTGTGGCCGGATTCTGGCCGGCGGTCGCTCCGGGATTTGCAAGCCCGGAGAGCGAGGGGCTGGCCCGGCTTGGACCCGACGAGTCGGCGGAGGTGGTTTTTCCGTCGAGAGGGTCGGCGGTGGTGGATTTTTGTCCGGGCGGGGCTTTGCGACCCATCAAGGGAGGAGGCAGACCGGGGAGTATTTCGCTTTTTTCCACGCCGTTGTTCGATGCGGGCGTCGAGGTGGCGGGCTCGCATGTGGCGTTGCAGTTGGAAATCCGGCGCAAGGCGCCGCTTCCGGCGCTTCCCAAGACGCTCACGAAAGTCCTGCTCGCGCGGCTGGATGCGGGCAAGCGTTACCAATTTGTTTTTACGTGGGACGTTGCGGGCAACCGGTTCGACGTCTGGCTCAACGGCGCCCTGCAGGAATCGGTGACAGAAATCCGAATTCCCTTTTGGGAGGATGGAATGCCGGAGCTGGCGGGAAGATGGACGGCGGGGGCGGCGACCGGCGGGGCGCGCCTTTATGACCGGGAACTCACCGCTCCGGAAATTGCGGAGCTTGCGCATTTGCTGCCGCCGCTTGCCGGCGAGGGGCGCACGTTGATGGAGGGGCCGCTGGATGTGAAGGCGGGAAAAAGCCTGTTCCATGCCGATTTTTCCAAGCCGCTCGATGTGGTGGCCGAGGCGTCGCTTTTCGATAGCGACCGGCGGGTGCGGGAACCGGATGCGGAGTGGGTGATCGAGGGCGAGGGAAGGGCTTTCACCGAGGGGGGAGAGCTGGTCATCGAGACCGACCGCCCGACGCCGCCGAGCCGGTGGGAGGGTGGCGGGGCGGTCTGGGAGACGCCCGGACATGTCGTGCTCTGGCTCAACAAGCGGCTGCCCGAGCGGATTCTGGTCGAATACGATCTCACGGTCGAGGATCCCTCCCGCGGGCTGCAGATTTTGTTCTTCGCGGCGCGCGGCCCGGATGGCGGCTCGATTTTCCAGCCCGGGCTTTCGATGCGGGGCGGGCGGTTCGACAAATACATCCGGAACCCAAGCGAATTTCTGAGCTATCATGTTTCGCTCTGGGCGGCGCCGTATGGGCTGCCCCGGCGTTCGTCGAACCTGAGGAAAAACGGCGACTTCCTCCTGCTGGCGGCGGGAGACGACCGCATTGCTCCGAATGGCAGCGGGCCGCACCGCATCCGCGTCCTGCACGATGGCGCGCGCATCGCGGCCGAGGTGGGCGGAGTGCGGGTGATCGATTTTCAGGAGGATCCCGCTCTGAGCGGACCTCCGCTCCCGGGCGGGTATGTCGGGCTGCGCATGATGGGTGACGCACGGCGCATCCGGATCTCGAATTTTTCCATCAGCGAACCCGCCCCATGAAATCCCCCGCCAGGACCAATCCCGCCGACCGTGTGCCCCTGCCCGAAAAAGTCAGCTACGGGGTCATCCAGATCGCCAACAGCCTGAGCAGCTCGGTGCCGCACACGATCGGGAATCAGGTCTTCAACATGACGCTCGGCATCGCGCCGACCTTTGTGACCGGCGCGCTGGCGGTCTTTCGATTTGTGGACGCCTTTACCGACCTGCTCATCGGGTGGTTGTCCGACCGGTTTCAGAGCCGGTGGGGTCGGCGGCGGCCGTTCATGCTGGTCGGTTTGCTGGGTATGGCGGTGCTGCTGCCGCTGCTTTTCCATTTCGGGAGGGACTGGGGAACGTTTCAGATCATGGCGTGGTTTGTTGTGATCGGACTCGTCTATTACGTCTTCGACACGATGCTTAACGTGCCGTATCAGAGCCTCGGGCTGGAGATGACGCCCGACTACCACGAGCGCACGAGCATCCAGGCGTTCAAGGCGGTGATCGCAAAGGTTGGCATTATCGCGATGGGGTGGATGTGGTTCTTCACCCAGTTGCCGATTTTTGCCGATCCGGCGACCGGCCAGCCCGACACGCTGCGCGGGGCGCAGGGGCTCTCGCTGCTTGTGGCGGGTTTGATCCTGCTCTTCGGCATCCCGCCGTTGTTCCTCTGCCGGGAGCGGTATTATCAGACCGCCAAGAAGGGCAAAAAGGAACCTTTCATCCACAACCTCAAACTGACCTTGGGGAACCGTCCGTTCCGGCTGCTGCTGCTCATGGTCGCCTGCATGCAAATCCCGAACCTTGTCAACGGCCTCGGCATGTATCTTTCGACATATTATGTTTTCGGCGGCGACCAGAAAAGCGCGGCATGGATCGGCGGGATCGGGAACACGGTCTCGAGCGTGCTGGCCTTCGCATCGGTGCCGGCGGTCTCGTGGCTTTCGCGCCGCTTCGGCAAGGAACCCGTCCTCCGCTGGATCATTCTGGCGAACGTGTTAGTCGCGATTTCGACCGTCTTCATTTACAACCCGCATTATCCGTATCTGATGCTCATCAAGTTCGCGCTGGCGGCGCCTCTGGTCACCGGGCTCTGGATGTTGCTGCCCTCGATGCAGTCCGACATTGTCGATTACGACGAATTGCTCACCGGCGAGCGGCGCGAAGGGTCGTTCGCGGCGGTGTTCTCGTGGCTCATGAAATTCTGCGCGACCTTCGCCTACGGGTTCTCGGGAGTGATCCTCGACCTGGTGGGCTTCGATGCCAAGCGCGGCGGCGACCAGGCTCCCTGGGTTTTTCCCGTGCTCATCGGGCTGCTTGTGACGATCCCGCTGGTCGTTACCGCCGTCCAATACGCCATCCTCCGCCGTTACCCGCTCAACCAGGAAACTGCGGCGGCCAACCGCGCCGAGCTGGAAGCGCGCCGCGGAAAAATCGGGGCCGGCTGAGTTTATGACCGACCAGACTTACTTCGCCGAATCGCAGGGCTTCTCCTACGAGCGCAGGCCGGTGCGGCTGCAATCACTCTGCTGGAGCGAGTTTCTCGCGCGCAAGGAACGGGCCGGACGCGCGGCGGATTTTTGGGCGCCGCCGTCGGCGGGCCGGGACTATCCCGTGTTGCTCGGAGCCGGCGACCCGCTTCCCGTGGATGCCCCGGGAATCTTCGCCCTCGTGCGCCCGGACGGGCCTTTGCACTTTTTTTGCGTCGATCCCGATTCGCTGGCCAATCCGCCCGACACAGCCCATGCCGCCGGGGCATTCGGCATCGAGCCGGACACCGGCAGTCCGCAGACCAGCGCCATCAACGCGGCGTTGGCGGAAATATCCGCCGCCGGGGGCGGAACGCTGCGCCTGCGGCGCGGGATTTACGACGTGACCACCGTGCGGCTGCAAAGCGGCACCACGCTCTGGCTCGACGAGGGGGCCGTGCTGCGGGCCTCGGCCGAGGCCGACGATTATCCGCTCGCGCCCGCGGAATCCGTATATCCCGACCTGCCGCCTTCGTTGATCCCCGGCGCGCGGCGGCGCGTCATCGAGGCCGACCACGTCGAGGGCGCTGCGGTGCGCGGGCGCGGCGTGATCGACGGGCAGGGCAGCGAAATCCGCCGCCGCACGATGGCGGCGGGGCGCCCCCTCATCAACCTCGTCTATGCCGTGGGTTGCCGGGATTTGGTTTTCGAGGGCGTCACGCTTCTCGACAGCGAATTCTGGAACACCCACCTCATCCTCTGCGATGACGTGCGGTTTTCGTTCGTCAAGATCATCAACGAAATCCCCCCGCCCGCATGGGCCGCCAGCCTGGGAAATGGCGCCGCCAAATGGACGTGGAACAACGCCGACGGCATCAACCCCGATTCCTCCGAACGGATCCTTGTCGAGAATTGCCTGCTCCATACCGGCGACGATTGCCTGCCCGTGAAGAACACCGGCACCTACAAAAACATCCTGCGCAACGTGCGCGACGTGACCTGCCGCCGGTGCGTGATGGCCACCCCCGTCACCGCCATGAAAATCGGCACCGAAACACGGGGCCAGCTTATCGAGAACATCCTCTTCGAGGGGAATCTCGTGGTCGGATGCGGGCGCGCCATCGGAGCCGAACTCAAAGACGGCGCTGCCGCGCGAAATGTCACCTTCCGCAATATCCGCGTGCGCGAATGCAACCGTCCGTTCGATATCCAAATCCTCCGCCGCCAGGACCACCCGCAGCAAAGCTCCTTCTCCCGCCTCGAGTCCGCCCGCATCGAGGGTCTCATCATCGACCGCCACGCGATCAACGGCGAATGGTTCACCTCCCACGTGCACGGCCTCGACCACGAACACCCCGCGCGCGGAGTGGTCATCACCGATTGCTCGCTCTCCGGAAACCCCCTCGCCTCTTGCGGACCCGAAAATCTGGAGACCAACGAGTTCGTGGAGATGCGGATTGTTTGATTCGCCCGCCCACAAATGCAGAGCAAGATATGTCGCACGTGCGACATTTTCTGCTGTGATAATACCCGGACGGTTTGTCGTTTGAGACGAGCTTTGCGGCCAGTAAAAATTCTAGTTGCAAAAACGATTTCACAGTTTATTGTTTTCGAAGTTGCTTTTCCCCGCTCCGCAAAAATGACCCCTCTCACCCATGTGTCCCGGACTGCGCCGCTGACTCTTGGAGTTTCGCTTGGCATGGCGTTTGGTGTTGGTGTGGCTTGCGGGCAGACCGTCGATGGGTTCCTGACCGGGTCGGACCCGGCGGCGGGGCAATACGTGGCCGGCGCGGCGGCCTCGGGGACCACGAATGGCGGCAGCGGGTGGGCGACCACGTCATGGTCGAGCGCGGGCGCGCGACATTTGTTCGGGCGGGCGTCCGGGCTCACCTATGAGACCGGCGGACGCCGCCTGGTGACGACGGCGGGAGCGATCGAGTCATTGAGCGGGTCGGGCGCGGCGGAATACCGCCGGGACTTCACCGCGCCGGCGGCGGGGTCGGATTTTTGGTTGAGCTTCCTTGTGGACCGGGACGCGATCGGGGCCGGGTATGAAGACCGCTTCGAGCTGCGGTTGACGAGCGCCACAAATGACGTGAAATACGCGATCCGCGCGGTGGATAACTCCCAGCTCTGGCACGCCTCCTATAAGCCGCTGGGCGGTTCGGCGGTGATCGAGCCGATTCCGGGCGCGGCGTATGATGCGCCCACCTTCTTCGTGGTGCAGATCACGAAAGTTGGCCAGGCGGATTCTGTGATGAACGTCTGGGTGAATCCGGCGGATTTCAACAACCTCGGTGCGCCGACCTACACGTCCGGCGACTTTGCGGGTTCGGGGGAAAATTTCAGCCGCATCGCGTTGGTGACCGACGGCGGACGGACGGGGATCTTCGATGAAATCCGGATGGGCGCCTCGCTGGCGCAGGTGCTTCCGCACGAAGCGGTGCCGGTGCCGCCGCCCGAACCGGCCTGGCTTTACGAGGGGTTCCAGACCGGCTCGGGCGCGGCGGGCGGCTATTACGTGAGGGATGCGGCGGGGGCGGCCACAGCCAACGCGGGGATCGGCTGGACAACGCCGTCCTGGACTAGCGCGGGCACACGCGACCTGCTCGGCTCGGCGTCGCGCCCTGGCTACACCGACGGCGCCGGGAACCGGCTGGAAACAACCCCCGGCGCGCTGGCCTCGGGGAGTGGATCGGGCCTCGCGGAATACCGCCGCGACCTGCCCCAGCCGACAGCAGGCAGCACGGTGTGGTTCAGTTTTTTCATGGACCGCGACCCGATCGATCCCGGTTTCGAGGACCGCTTTGCCATCCGGTTGATGAGCGCCACGAACGATGTGAAATACGAGTTCGGCGCGAAGGACGGCTCGACGCAATGGCATGTTTCCTACAAACCCTCGGGCGGCACGCTCACCGCATCCGCGATCCCGGGCACCGACTATGCGGCGCCCACCTTCTTCATCGGGCGCATCACAAAAATCGGCCAGTCGGGATCCGTGCTCGATGTGTGGGTGAACCCGCCCGACCTGACCAACCTCGACGCGCCGGGCACGACTCGCTTCACCTCGCCGGCCTTCACGAGTCAAAACTTCGCCCGCATCGGGCTGATCGCCGACGGCACACGGGTCGGGCTTTTTGACGAAATCCGCGTGGGCACGAGCCTTGGTTCGGTGGCACCGCTCGCAACGACGCCGCCCGAGACACCCGTGGCCGGGGGCACGCCGAACATCCTTTTCATTTGCGTGGACGATCTCATGCCCCGGACGGGCTCCTACGGCCACCCGGAAATGGTGACTCCCCGCATGGACACGCTGGCCTCACAGGGGGTGCAATTCAACCGGGCCTACGTGCAGCAGGCCATCTGCTCGCCCTCACGCGTGAACCTCCTCACCGGGCTCCGGCCCGACACCACGCGCATTTACGACATCGGCACCGATTTCCGCTCGACCGTTCCCTGGGTCACCACCCTGCCGGAATTCCTCAAATCCCGCGGCTACCACACCACCGCTCTCGGCAAGGTCTATCACACCGCCACCGACTACGACAACGCCCGCTCGTGGAGCCCGAGCGACCCCGCTTCGGGAGGACAGGGCCCCGACTATGTGAACCCGGACAGCCTCGCCGCCGAGGGCACGCACGGACGGGGGCCCGCCTACGAAAGCGGCGAGTCGGGCGGCGCATCGGTCGCCGACGACGCCTATATCGACGGCAAAAACACAAAGGATGCCATCCGGCGGCTCGCCCACCTCAAATACAAGCAGCCATTTTTCTTCGCGGTCGGCCTGAGCCGCCCGCACCTGCCATTCAGCGCGCCCAAGCACTATTGGGACTTGTATCCGGCATCGGTGATCGACGCGGCACTGCCCGCGCGCAACACCCCCGCGGACAATACCTCCCACTGGTCCTACACCGAGTCCGGCGAATTGCGCCAATATTACGGCGTGCCCGCCAGCGGCTCGGGCACGCCGATTTATTCCGATCCCGCGCTGGTGCGCAATCTCGTGCATGGGTATTATGCGGGTGTGAGTTATTCGGACAAGCTGGTCGGCGACCTGCTCGATGCGCTGGCTGCGGAAGGGCTCGCGGACAACACGATCATCGTGCTCTGGGGCGACCACGGGTTCCATCTCGGCGAGCAGAACCAATGGACGAAGCACACCAACTTCGAGCGCGCGACGCGCATCCCGCTCATCATCAAGGCGCCCGGCACGGCATCCGGCCAGCAGAGCAACGCCATCGTGGAAACCGTGGATATTTACCCGACCCTGCTCGACCTGTGCGGCTTCCAGCCGCCCGCATGGCTGGAAGGCCAGAGCTTCAAGAGCGCGCTGCTCAACCCCGCCACCGCGCCCGGACGCCCGAACGCGCTCAGCCAATACCCGCGCTTCACCTACGAGCGCGGAGCCGACGGCGTGAAATACGCGCTCAACGTGATGGGTTACACCCTCGTGACCTCCTCGAACTTCCGCTACACGGAGTGGCGCAGGCAGGACTCGAACCAGGTCATGGCGCGCGAACTCTACAACCACGCAACCGATCCGGACGAAAACTCCAACATCGCCAACGAGCCCGCCAACGCCGGCCTGGTCGCCGCGCTGGCCGCCGCACTCGAGGCCCGCATAGCCGAATCCAAACCCGCCTCGGGCGGCGCGGCCTTCGATGTCACGGTCAATGGCGGCTTCGATTCCGGCTCCGGCGGCCTTGCGAATTGGTCGCTTGTCACGTCGGACGGGGCATCCGTTACGCCCTCGCAGGTGAGTGGCGAGAGCGCCCCCGGTGCCGAACCCGCGCTCTTCCTAGATGTCGCCTCTCCCGGCAACAGCGCCGACGACACCCGCCTCAGCCAAACTGCCACGATCAAACCCAACCGCATTTACACCCTCCGCTTCCGCGCCCGCGCCTCCGCCGACAAAACCCTCCAGGTCCGCTGGGCCAATGGCGCCACGACCTACTTCCAGAAAGATTTCCCCGTGGGCACGACCGCCGCCGATTTTGAGGTGAGCGGGTTTGTGCCGGACAACGTGACGGCCACCGACCCGGCAGCCGTGTTGGCCTTCCATCTCGGAGGTAGTGCCGCCGACCTCTGGCTTGATTCCGTCGAGCTGCTCCAGCAAAGCGCGATGGTCCTCGCTTTTCAGGAATACGGCATGGCGGGAACCTCGCCGACCGAGGACTCCGACGGCGACACGGTAAGCCAGCTCGCCGAATATGCCTCGAACATGAACCCCGCGCTCGCCGACTTGCGCCCCCTCAACCCGGCAAGCCCGTCCGCCGGGCTGCCGACCGGCGACATCAACTCCGGCGGAGACAGGCTCCGCCTGCACTACCTGCGCCGCCGCGACGCCGCCGACCTCCTCTACCATGCCGAATTTTCCAGCGACCTCGGGGTCACCGACCCGTGGGCGCCGGATGGAGCTTCCGAGGCCGTGACCCCCATCGATGACGACTGGGAAATGGTCACCGTCGAGGATTCGCTCGACGCCTCCCCGAAACGCTTCGGACGCCTCCGATTCCAATACAATCCATGAAAAGACACATCCGCCACATCGCCCTCGCCGCGCTCGCGCTCGGCTCCACCCTCCACGCCCAGACCATCTACGACGGCTTTGCCACAGGCACCGCAGCCGGTCAGTATCCCCCCGGAGACAATGCCTCGGTCGCCGTCGGAAGCGGGACCGGCTGGAGTCAGGCCAGTTGGGTGGACAGCGCCCCGCGCAAGTTTCTGGCTGTCGCCGACGGGCTCACCTACTCCGACGGGACCAACGAGCTGGCCACCACCAACGGCGCGGTCCACTCGCCGAATGCCGAGGGCAACGCGGAACTCGAGCGCGATTTCCAGACGTTCGGCGCCGGGAACGAGGTCTGGTTCAGCGTCCTCATGCACCGCAAGCCGGCGGCGCACGGTTTCGAGGACCGTTTCGCCTTCCAGCTCCGCAGCCAGACCGGCGGCCTCAAATACTCGATCCGCGCCCTCGACGGCTCGAAAGAATGGCACGCCAGCTACGTGCCGCAGGGGTCGAACAACGAAGTCACCGCCGCACTGCCCGGAGCCGCCTACGACGAGCCGGTCTTCATCGTGGGACGCATCAGCACGATCGGATCGCCGTCGGCCTCGTTCAGCGTGTGGGTGAATCCCGGCAATCTCAAAGAGCTTGGCGAACCCGCATGGACCTCGCCGGGCTTTCATGCCCAGGGCATCGGGCGCGTCTCGCTTGTCACCGACGGCACCCGCGAGGGGCTCTTCGACGAAATCCGCATCGGCACGACCCAGGAAGATGTCGTGCCGCTCAAAGGCGGCGCACAGTAACCCATCTGCCGCAATTCCCTCTCCGCCATGCGCCCTATCCCGCTGCGTCTTCTTTCCGCTTTCCTGCTCCCGGCCCTGCTGCTGGCGTGTTCAGAGGAGCATTCGTCCAAGCCGGTCCCCGAGAAAACGACCGGGTCGCCGGCGGCGGAGTCGGTGCCCGTCGAGTCGGCGGAAACCCAGCCCGCAGCCGCCGCTGAGCCATCCGCGGCACCGTCTCCAAGCGTCTCCCCCGCCCCGTCGAAGCTCTGGGGCGAAGCCGGCGAGTTGTGGACCCCGCAAAGCCGTCTGCCGGATTTCTCCCATGCCGGATACAAAGGCGGCGAGCCGGTTCCCGACGTCCCCGTCGCCGCGAATGTGAAGGAATTCGGCGCGGTGGGAGATGGCGTGGCCGACGACACCGGGGCGATCCGGAAGGCGATTGCCGCAGTCCCCTCGGGCGCGGTTCTCCTTCCCGCCGGACGCTACAAAATCACCGACCGCCTCGTGATCAACAAGCCCGGTGTGGTGCTGCGCGGCGAGGGTCCGGATGCCACGACCCTCTACATGCCCAAGTCGCTGCTCGAAATCGAGCGCGGGGCGGCCTTCGAGGGCCTTGCGCCCTTCAAGAACCCGTTTTCCTTCGGCGGCGCCTTTGTGGAAATCGAGGCCACCAGCCCGGCTCCGCCCCTCACGAAAGTCACCGCCGACGCCCTCCGCGGCGACCGGACCCTCACGGTCGAAAATGCCGCAACCATCAAACCCGGCATGCCTGTCCACCTCTGGATGGCCGCCAATCCCGAACTCGGACGCCACCTTCACGCGGATATGATGGATATCAGCCGCAACGTCTTCGGACGCGGCAAAAAATATTACACCGACTGGGTCGCCAACATCACCGCAGTCGAGGGCAATACGGTCACGCTCGACCGTCCGCTGCGCACCGACGTGCGCGTGCGCTGGAGCCCGGAACTCCGCGCCTTCTCGCCGAAAATCACCGGCTCCGGAGTCGAAGGGATGACGTTTGAATTTGCCGGACGCGAAAAGCGCGAGCACCTCATGGAAGAAGGATTCAACGCCGTCGAGCTTCAAACGGTCGCCGACTGCTGGGTGCGCAACCTCCGCATCATCGACGCCGACATCGGTGTGCTGGTTTCCGATTCCCGTTTCTGCACCATCGAGAATATCGAACTCACCGCCGACAAACGCCCCGGCATCGTCGAGGAAGACGTCACCGGCATCACCGGCCACCACGGCCTCTGGGCCACCGGGTTCGCCCAGGACAACCTCTTCCAGAACTTTGTCTTCAAGACGAAATTTCACCACGACCTCTCGGTCGAGAATTTTGCCAATGGCAATGTCTTCCGACGCGGGCGCGGACCCATGATCAACCTCGACCACCACTGCCTCGCGCCCTACGAAAACCTCTTCACAGATATTCAGACCGACGACATCTCCCGCATCTGGCGTGCCTCGGGAGCCGCCCCCCGCCTCCCCCACACCGCCGCCCGCACCACCGTCTGGAACCTCCGCTACGAAACCGGCGTCCTCCGCTACCGCGGAAAAACCGAAAAACCGTTCCCGCCCGAGTGGCCCCAGCTCAACGTCATCGGCTTCCGCAGACTCCCCGAAAAAGCCGGCGGCGAAGGCACATGGATCGAGCCCCTCCCCGGCGGCGTCCTCCCACCCGATCTCTACGAGGCCCAGCGCGCCGCAAGGATGAAAGCCCAACCAAACGATACTCCGTAGCTTGAAGCGGACGGATGACCCACCTGCTCGGCGCCACCGCCCTGAGCGAAGGCGACCTGCAAGGTGTCACCGATTCGTGGGTCGCGATCATACCGATGGAAAGGGAATAGCCGAATGAGATACCTGCCGGGAAGATTATGCCTCAACGGTTGGTGGGATTATGCGCCTGCCCGTCATCCAGATTGCGAAGCATCCGTGCCAGTCTCGAACTGGGTGGAAAAGCACTACCTCGTTCCCTCGCTGGTGGACAAGTCGCTGGCGGGCGTTCGGCGCAAAGGGGAGACCTTTTACCACGAGCGCCTCAACGCCGATCCCGCCGCGTTCTGCGATGGGGAGCACGAGTTTCTTTTCGACAATCACAACTACCCGGTGGAGTGGATGGCCGCACGGTCCGGGTGGGCGCGGCGCGAATTGCCGGCTCTGGCGCCGGGACGCCGTCGCTTCCTTCGTCTCGATGCGGTCGCGGGCCGCAGCGAGGTCTGGATCAATGGCCGGCGTGTGGCCGTCCATGACGATGCATTTTTGCCGCAGGAAATCGATGTCACGACCCTGCTGCATGAAGGTGGGAATGAGCTGGCCGTTCTGATCCGGGATTATGAGCGGCTTCCCGACGATCCGAAAAAAACGCTGACCCCGTCGGGCAACATGATGACCGCCCACATGCGAGGCATCTGGCAGGACGTCTGGCTGATCGAACGCGGTGAGGTCTTTGTCGGCGATGTGACGGTGCGCACTTCGGTCCGGACAAAGACCCTGACCGTGATCGCCGAGGTGACCAATGCGGGCGACAAGGCAGCGGATGTGGATCTCGTCATGGATGTCGCCCCCTGGGTGCGGGGCGGAGAGGCTTTTGACGGACCATCCGAGCTGGCTCTGCCGGTGCAAAAGCTGACGGTTCCCGCCGGGAAGACGGTTGCTGTGGAAATCGAGGTTCCTTGGGCCGGTGCAAAGCTTTGGCAGCCGGAATCGCCGCATCTTTACTGGCTGCGGTGTCAGGTGATGATTGAGGGGAGCTGTCTCGATCAGATGGCCGAGCGGTTCGGGTTTCGCGAAGTTTGGATCGAAGGCCCCGATTTGCTGCTCAACGGATTCCCGGTGCATTTGTTTTCCGACTGGGGCCACAAGCTCAACCAGCTCCACCACACCGAGGCATGGAACCGGTGCTGGTTTGCGATGATGAAGGCGGAGAACTTCAACCACTCGCGTTTGCACACGCACCCGCATCCGGAGTTCATCCTCGATCTGGCCGACGAGGAGGGCATCCTGATCACGGGCGAGACCGCGATCCACGGCTCGGGCGGCGAGCAGGCGGCCGATGAGGACGGCTATTGGCGCGCTGCCGAGGCGCACATCCGGGCGTTTGTGCGCCGCGACAAAAACCACCCGAGCCTGCTGCTCTGGAGCGTCGCGAACGAGATGCGGTGGAATCAGGACAAAACCGACCTGACCAAGCGCCGCCTGCCGGAGTTGCGCGAATTGTTCCACCGGCTCGACCCGACCCGCGAAGCCTACCATGAGGGGGACAGCTCGCTTTGGAACGAACGCGGGCAGGCGATCATGAGCCGCCATTACGGCAAAGAATGCGGCGGCTACGGCTGGTGGGACAAGCGGCGTCCCCTCCACGCGGGCGAGATGTCGGCCTACCACTACATGGGGCCGACCACGAACTTCCACACCGGCGGAGGCGACGGTCTCTGGGCCGATTACCGCCGGGTCGTCGAAGCCGCCGCGCGGGAGACGGCCTGGATCATCGAGGCTGGCCGCACGCAGGGCGTCGCGGCCTTTGGCCCTTGGAATATCTCCTGCCTCTGCAACCTGCGCATGGAGCCGGAGCCTGTGGTGCTGGATTATCCGGACTGGACCGCGCCCGGCGCAAAGCCCCGATTCATCCGGCCCCATTCGTCCGAGTTTGCCTTTTGGAAAAAGGACGGCCCGGCTTACACGCCGTTCGGCGGGACGAACGCGATCCAATCGCGCGCATTCCGGCCGTTCGCGGTGATCGATCTCTCCCACCGCCGGAGTTACTTCGGCGGCAAGCCCGTCACGCGCGCTCTGCACATCGTCAATGACACGCCGGGCGAGGTGAGCGGATCTCTGCATGTGACGATCGAAGTGGAGGGTGCCCCGGTTTTCGAGCAGCGTTTCGAGGTCGCGGTCCCCCGTGGTCGTGTCGCAGTCCGCGCGGTGCGTGTGGACCTGCCGGATGTCCCGCGATCCACGCCGGCGGTTTTTTGCGCAGGATTCATCGGGGCCGATGGGCGGCAGGCGGACGGGCTTTCTCAGGAATGGATCCTGCACCCGTTGGTGCCGGAATGCCGGGCCGCACGGGCGTCCCGCATTTTGCTCATCGGCGACGGCCCGTCCTGCGGATGGCTTGAGGCGATGGGCTTTCGCGTCGAGCGGATGGCTGCGTTCGATGGCCCGCTGCCCGCCGGTTTCGACCTGGTCGTTCTTGAGCGCGATGTTGTGACGCCCGGTTCGCACCAGAATCGCTGGGTCGAAGATTGTCTCCGCTGCGGCGGACGGGTGCTCGTCTTGGAGCAAAAGCACAGTCTTTTTCCGGGCGTCGCGCTCGAGGGCAAACCGCAAATCCACGGCTTTCCCCGTGCCTACGGACATCCCGTGCTCGCCGGTTTCACGCAGGAGGATTTGCAATTCTGGGGCGAGGACCCGTATGCCTCGATGAATTCCGATGCCCACATCGCCCACCGGCTCTATCAGAAGGGTGACGAGTGCCTGCTGCAACCGCTGGTTGATGCGGGCGAAGGCGGTTTCGGACTCAAGTTGCCCGAATGGATCGCGCTCGGCGAACTGCGCATTGGCTCCGGCCGCCTGCTTGCCAGCCAATTTCGGTTTGCCGAAAAAGGAGCCTCGATTCCCGAGGCGGGGCGACTTTTTGCCGCGATGCTCGATTACCTGCTGGCGGATATTGCAAATGAGCTGCCCCGGTTTCTCGAGGCCGAGGCCACCGATATCCCGGCGCTGGATAATGCGCTGGCCGGCGCGCGGGAGGGTGGAGCGAGCTGGATCCGCCTCAGAAATCGGGAAGGCATCACCACCTTTGCCGACAAACTGGGCATCAGAGTGACCGCCGTCGAGGCGCCCCGCTACCATGCGGTGCGCGAAAGCGACGACCCCGCGCTCTCGGGCATTTCTCATGTGGATGTGAGCGGGTTGGACGGGATGACGTATTGTTTCGGCGCGGAATCCCTGCCCGTGGCACGCCTGGCCATCGAGCCGGATGCCGCCATCGAACCTTTGCTCGTGACCCCGACCGCAGCCTACCTCGAGGAACAACACATTCACGGCCAGCGCGTCGAAGCGCTGCGCGCTCACGGGGCCTCGCGGTTCCTCTTCGCCGAGGCACCGCGCAAACGCATCCTGCTCGGACGCATCCGCCACGGAAAGGGATGGCTTTACTTCGACACCTTCCTCAAGCCCGCCGAATCCCACCCGCGATTGCGCCGCTTTGAGTCCATGATCCAGCGCAACTTCGGGGCCGAGCTGCCTGTCAATGTCCTGACCGGCGACGCCGTGCCGACCGCGATCCCATCCAGCCCCGGATTTCCGACACAAATCTGCCTGCAATCCGCCGGCCCGCCCGAACGCCGGGCGGCGTTCATTGCAAGCACGGCATTGCCCGCCGAGCGCATGGCGCCGAGCACGATGTTCCGATTGGGAGGATGGAGGGTGCTCCACGGCGAGAATGGAGAATGGCCGTTGGAAACGCCCGGCGAAGCCGCCCTTTTCACCTGCCTGCACTCGCCGCGCGCCCGCAAGATCGTCATGGAAGACAGCGGCATTCCCAACCCGGAATCGCTCACGTTTCTCGACATCGCCGCCCCGCGCGGCACCGTCGAACTCGTTATCAACGGAACTTCCCTCGGCCGGAAAGCCATTGAATCCGGCCGGGCGACTTTCAGCGACATCGAGCTCGCGCAGGCCTTCAACCAGGTCCTGCTTCTGTGGAGCGGCGGTCAGCCAGGCGAGCGGCTTCATTTCCGCTTCCGCGACATCATGCAAAACCCCGAAACCGATCTCCTCTTCCTCCGCTGCAACACGGAAGCCACCCAATGGACCCAGCAGGAATTTTAACACCAAAGACCATGAAACCACCCGTATTCGTCACCGTCCGTTTCCATTCGCAGCCCCACAAAGTCGCTGAGATGAAGACGCTGCTTCAAGAAATCATCTCCAACACCCTGAGCCAGGAGCCGGGGTGCGTGTCCTACACCTACCTGCAAAGCATCGAGGACCAGACCCTCTTCACTTCGCTCGAGGTCTGGCAGGATGCCGCCTCCGAGGAAGCCCATTGGAAAATGCCGCACCTCGCCGATTCGCTGAAAAAACTGCCGGACCTCATTTCCGGAGAACCCGACATCCGGAAGTGGCACCGCATTTGATCCGCTCCGCGCCAATCACCAACCAAAACAAATCAACCATGAAAACCATCCTCATCACCGGCGCGGGCTCCGGCCTTGGCCTTGGAACCGCCATCGGGCTGGCCCGCAACGGACACCGCGTCATCGCCGGGGTCCACCTCTGGGAACAAGTCACCGCATTGCGTAAACTAGCCGGCGAGTCCCAGGTCGCGGCGAACCTCGAAGTGATCAAACTCGACATCCGCGACGCCCGCGACCGCGAACACGCATGGCGTTTTGAACCGGACATTCTCGTCAACAATGCCGGCATCGGAGAGACCGGCCCGGTCGCCGAAATCCCCGTCGATCTGCT
>Ga0114939_10001042_pt1 | contig 22465 bp, 14 predicted proteins | sample AshMeaCrysSpring_FD_87196 | JGI IMG/M metagenome (GOLD analysis project Ga0114939, IMG submission 87196) | Groundwater microbial communities from Big Spring, Nevada to study Microbial Dark Matter (Phase II) - Ash Meadows Crystal Spring | ecosystem: Environmental > Aquatic > Deep subsurface >...
ACGAAGGAGCCGAACACCGCCATGCCGAGCACCAGCAGCAGCACCGCCGAGATCAGCGCCACGTAGGCGAGCAGCAGTGCATCGCGCAGCCGCTCCGGCCGCGGCGCGTACGGCACGCTGCGAGCGGTCAGCAGCGCCTTCTGCCGCCGCCGCACGGCGGCGTAGATTAAGAAGGCGACCACCGCCGGCACCAGCAGCACCAGGCCGACCACCGCGACCATCGAGAAGTTCTGCTGCCCGACCACCTGCTTGTAGATGTCGATCGCCAGCACCGAATAGTTGCCGCCGATCACCTTCGGCACGCCGAACTCCGAGACCGCCATCGTGAACACGACCAGCGCCGCGGAGATCAGCCCGTAGCGCGCGCCGGGCAGCGTGATCGTCCAGAACTTGCGCCAGCCGGGCGTGGCCATCGAGTCGGCCGCCTCGTACAGTCGCGCGTCCGACAGCGCCAGCCCGGCGAGCAGGATCATCACCGCGTGCGGGAACGAGGCGAAACTCATCGCCATCACCATGCCCGGCAGGCCGTAGACCGTCTTGAGGCCGAACCACTCGATGACAAACTTCAGCCAGCCCTGGTTGCCGAACAGGTAGATGAACGACAGCGCCGCCAGCAGCGACGGCGCCAGGATCGGGATCATCGCGATGTTGCGCCAAAGGCCCTTGAACGGGATGCAGCTGCGCTGGATCGCGTAGGCGAACAGGAACGCCTGCGGCACGGTGACCAGCGTCGTCAGCGCCGCGAACACCAGCGTGTTGGACGCCGAGTTGGCGAAGGCCGGCGAGCTGAAGTAGGCGACGAAGTTGGCCGCGCCGACGAACCCGCCGGCGCGGTCCTGCAGCGCGCGCACCAGCAGGCTCGCCAGCGGCATGGTCAGGAACACCAGCAGCGACGCCGCCAGCAGCACCACGCCGCCGCGCGCCACCGCGGCCTCGGTCCACAGCGACAGGCCGCGTGGCAGCGGACCGCGCTGCGCCAGCGCGCTCATCGCGCCCCCTTCGCCCTGCCCGACGGCCCGGCGTTCATGACCTGGCGAAGACGCGCACGCGCTCGCCGCGCAGCGCGAACGGGATCCGCGCCCCTTCGCGCACGCCGAGTTCGAGCGCCTGGTTCAGCGAGAAGTAGACGAGCAGCGGCTGGCCGTCGAAGCCGTCGACGTCCATCGTCGCCAGGCAGAAGGTGCCAAGGAAGTCCAGGTTACGCACCGCCCCCTGCAGGACATTGGGCCGCCCTGTCAGCGGACCGGAGTCCGCCAGCACGCGGTCCTCGGGCCGCAGGTACAAGCGCACCGGCTGCCCGGCGGCCACGCCGTTCGAGGGCGTGGCCAGTTCGACCCGCCCGACTCTGTAGCGTCCGTCGCCGAGGCTGGTCGCCGACAGAACGTTGACCTTGCCGATGAAGTCGGCGACGAAGGGCGTGGCCGGCCGCTCGTAGACCTCCAGCGGCGCGCCGACCTGCTCGATCACGCCGTGGTTCATCACCACCACGCGGTCGGCCATCGACAGCGCCTCTTCCTGGTCGTGCGTGACCAGGATCGTGGTCACCCCGACGCGGCGCTGCAGCTGCCGGATCTCGCCGCGCAGCCGCTCGCGCTCCTTGGCATCGAGCGCCGACAGCGGCTCGTCGAGCAGCAGCAGGCTGGGCGCCGTGGCCAGCGCGCGGGCCAGCGCGATGCGCTGCTGCTGGCCGCCGGACATCTGCGCCGGGTACTTGGCGCCGGAGTCGGGCAGGCCCACCAGCTTCAGCAGTTCGGCCACGCGGGCGTCGGTCTCGGCGCGGCCGCGCCGCCGGTTGACCAGCCCGTAGGCGACGTTGTCGCGGATCGTCAGGTTGGGAAACAGCGCGTAGGACTGGAAGACGATGCCGTAGTCGCGCGCCGCCGGCGGCGCGTGCGACACGTCGCGGCCGTTCTGGACCACACGGCCGCGCGTCTGCGACTCCAGGCCGGCGATGATCCGCAGCAGCGTGGTCTTGCCGCAGCCCGAGGGGCCGACGAAGCAGACCAGCTCGCCACTGCCGATCGTCAGGTCGACCGATTTCAGCGCGACGAAGGCTCCGAAGGCCTTGTGCACGCCTTCGAGCCTGAGCGCTTCGGCCTCCGGCGCCATGCCGGTCCGATCCCGGTTCGCTGAGTCAGGTGGCCGACGGTGCCGGCGTCCGAACCGACGGCGGCCGGCGGCGCGGGCGTTCGCCGCCGGCCGCGTGGTCCGTCACGCGCCTACTTCGGCGCCGCCTTGCTCTCGTAGCGCTTGCTCCACTCGGCCAGGATGCGCTCGCGGTTCTTGGCCGCCCAGGCAAAGTCGTTCTTCACCAGCAGGCTGCCGTAGTTGGCCGGCACATTGGGCAGCGGCTTGTTCAGCGCCGGCACGGCGACGATGGCGAAGTTGTTCGCGTACAGGCCCATCGCCTCGTCGGAGATCGCCCAGTCGAGCAGCTTCTGCGCCGCGGCCATGTTCTTGGTGCCCTTGTGGATGGCGATCGCCTCGAGGTCCCAGCCCAGGCCCTCCTTGGGGAACACGAGGTCGATCGGCTTGCCCTGCGCCTTCTCTCGGTTGGCGCGGTACTCGAACGAGATGCCGACCACGTACTCGCCGTTGGCCGCCGAGGCGCACGGGCGCGAGCCGGAGTGCATGTACTGGGCGATGTTCTCGTGCAGCGCGTCCATGTACTTCCAGCCCTCGGCCTCGCCCCACAGCTGCAGCCAGGCTGAGACGTCGAAGAAGCCGGTGCCGCTGGAGGCCGGATGCGGCATCACGATCTGGCCCTTGTAAACCGGCTTGGTCAGGTCCTTCCAGGTCTCCGGCTTCGGGATCTTGCGTTTCTCCGCCTCGGCCGTGTTGAAGCAGATGGTCGCGCCCCAGACGTCCATGCCGACCCAGGCGGGCGGGTTCTTCGCATCGCGGTACTGCGCGGCGACCCGCTCCAGGCCCCTGGGCGCGTACGGCTGCAGCATCCCTTCCGTGTCGAAGATGGCGAGGCTGGTGGCGGCGACCCCCATCACCACGTCCGCCTTCGGGTTGGCCTTCTCGGCCAGCAGGCGGGCGGTGATGATGCCGGTGGAGTCGCGCACCCAGGTGATCGCGATGTCCGGGTTGGCTTTCTCGAAGGCCGTCTGGTAGGCCTTCAGCTGGTCGGTCTCCAGCGCCGTGTACACGGTGAGACTGGTCTTCTGCGCCGCGGCCAGCCCCGCGGCAAGCGCCAGGGCGAGGCCGGCGGCGAGCGCGGCAACACGTCGAGTGAACATGCGGACTTCCTCCTTGAATGAACACCGCGCGGCGCGGCGTCGAGCCAACTGCCTGTCCCCGTCTGCCCCGGCGCCGCGGCCGGCCAGTGTGCTCGACACCGATGACGGCGGCGTGACGGATCGGCGGCGATGCGCCGCCGTCGTGGCCCGCTTCCGCAGCTGGCCCGGTGCCGACGCCTGCGTCCCCGAGAGCGCGGCAGTCTAGGGAGCAAGCGCGAGCAACGTCAATTGTTTTTTGCAGATTGTAGACAGTTCACCGCAGGCCGCTTAGACTCGCGGCCATGGCGAACCGACCCCCTGGCGGCGCAGTGGTGCTGCCGCATCCGACGATCACGCTGCTGCGCACGGCCTCGCTGGCCAGCGCGGCCCAGCAGGAGATCGAGCGGATGATCCTCGCCGGCGAACTGCAGCCGGGGGCCAAGCTCACCGAGGCGATGCTGTCGGAGCGGCTCGGCGTCTCGCGCGGGCCGATCCGCGAGGCGTTCCGCCGGCTCGAGGAGGCCGGCCTGGTGCGGCAGGAGAAGAACCGCGGCGTGTTCGTGCGCGCGATCGAACTCGACGAGGCGGCCGAGATCTTCGACCTGCGCGCGGCGATGGACGAGCTGGCCGGCCGCCGCCTGGCGCAGCAGGTCACCGCCGAGCAGGCGCGCGCGCTGCGCGGCATCGTCGAGCGGATGGAGCAGGCGGCGCGCGCCGACGATGCCGATGCTTACCACCTGCTCAACCTGGAGTTCCACCAGCGCGTGGTCGAGTTCGCCGGCAACCGCAAGATGTCGTCGATGTACCGCAAGCTGGTCAAGGAACTGGCCCTGGCCCGCCGGCGCAACCTGAGCGAGGCGCTGGCCCTGCCCCACTCGGCCGCCGAGCACCGGCAGATCGTCAAGGCGATCACCTCGGGCGACCCCGAGGCCGCGGGACGGGCGCTGTTCGAGCACGCCGAGCACAGCAAGCAGCGGATGCTGCGCAACGAACCGCCGGCGGCGCCCGCCCGCGCGCGCGCCGGCCGCAAGGCAAGCTGATGGTGAACGTCAACGGCCGCAGCTACGCGGCACCGAAGCAGCCGACCATTGTCATCTGCGTCGACGGCTGCGAGCCCGACTACATCGCGCAGGCGGTGGCCGCCGGGCTGATGCCGACGATGAAGCGCTGGCTGCGCGACGGCACGGCGCTGGTGGCCGACTGCGTGGTGCCGAGCTTCACCAACCCGAACAACCTGTCGATCGTCACCGGCGCCCCGCCTTCGGTGCACGGCATCTGCGGCAACACCCTGTTCGACGCCGCCAGTGGCGCCGAGGTGATGATGAACGACCCGAAGTGGCTGCGCGCGCCGACCGTGCTCGCCGCGCTGTCCGACCGCGGCACGCGGATCGCCGTGGTCACCGCCAAGGACAAGCTGCGCAGGCTGCTCGGCCACGGCATGCGCGGCATCTGCTTTTCATCGGAAAAGGCGGGCGAGGTGTCCGAGGCCGAGAACGGCATCGACGCCGTGCTGCCGCTGGTCGGCATGCCGGTGCCCGACGTCTACAGCGCCGAGCTGTCCGAGTTCGTCTTCGCCGCCGGCGTGAAGCTGCTGGCAACGCAGCGGCCGGAGCTGATGTACCTGTCGACCACCGACTACGTGCAGCACAAGCACGCGCCGGGCGACGCCGACGCCAACCGGTTCTACGCGATGTTCGACCGCTACCTGGCCGAGATGGACCGGGCCGGGGCCGTGGTGGCGGTGACCGCCGACCACGGCATGAACGCCAAGGTGAAGCTCGACGCCTCGCCCAACGTGATCTATCTGCAGGACCTGCTCGACCGCTGGCTCGGCGAGGCCGCCTCGCGCGTGATCCTGCCGATCACCGACCCGTACGTGGTCCACCACGGCGCGCTCGGCTCGTTCGCCACCGTCTACCTGCCGCCGGAGGCCGCCGACTACGTCGGCGCCAGGCTGGCGGCGATGGCGGGCATCGAGACCGTGCTGCCGCGCGAGGCCGCCGCCACGCGCTTCGAGCTGCCGGCCGACCGCATCGGCGACCTCGTCGTGGTGTCGGAACGCAGCGTCGTGCTGGGCACCGGCGTCGCGCGGCACGACCTGTCGCAGCTCGAGCGGCCGCTGCGCTCGCACGGCGGCGTCTCCGAGCAGCGGGTGCCGCTGGTGCTGAACCGCCGCATCGAAGGCCTTGAAGCGAACCGGCGCTGGCGCAACTTCGACGCGCTCGACCTGGCGCTGAACCGGGCGCAGTGACGCCGCCGATGAGCGCCCCGCTTCCTCCTGCCCGGCACGAACGCCTGCGCATCGCCGGCGAGAAGGTCGCCGCCGAGCGCAGCTTCGAGGTCCGCTATCCGTACACCGGCGAGGTGATCGCCACCGCGCCGAAGGCCACGGTCGACGACGTGCGCCGGGCCATCGCCGTCGCCCGCGGCTATCGCAGCACGCTGACCCGCCACGATCGCTACCGGATCCTGATGCAGGCGCGCGAGACGATCGCGGCGCGGCGCGACGAGATCGCCCGCCTGATCACGCTCGAATCCGGCCTGTGCCTGAAGGACACGTTCTACGAGGTCGGCCGGGCCAGCGACGTGCTGCTGTTCGCCGCCAACCAGGCGCTGGTCGACGATGGCCAGGTCTTCTCCTGCGATGTCACCGCGCAGGGCAGGAGCCGCAAGGTCTATACGCTGCGCGAGCCGCTGGCCGGCGTGATCACCGGCATCACGCCGTTCAACCACCCGCTGAACCAGGTGATCCACAAGGTGGCGCCGGCGATCGCCACCAACAACCGCATCGTGCTGAAGCCGAGCGAGAAGACGCCGCTGGCCGCCTTCGTGCTGGCCGACATCCTGTACGAGGCCGGGCTGCCGCCGCCGATGCTGTCGGTCGTGACCGGCGACCCGCGCGAGATCGCCGACGAACTGCTGACCCACCCGGACGTCGACCTGGTCACCTTCACCGGCGGCGTGGCGATCGGCAGGCACATCGCCGCCAGGGCCGTGTACAAGCGCCAGATCCTGGAACTCGGCGGCAACGATCCGCTGATCGTGATGGACGACGCCGATCTGGACGAGGCCGCGGCGCTGGCCGCCGCCGGTTCGTACCGGAATTCCGGCCAGCGCTGCACGGCGGTCAAGCGCATCCTGGTGCAAGAGCGCGTCGCCGACGCGTTCGTCGAGAAGCTGCTGGAGGCCACCGCGCGCCTGCGCCATGGCGACCCGCTCGATCCCGCCACCGACATGGGCACGGTGATCGACGAAGCGGCGGCGATCGAGTTCGAATCGCGGGTGATCGAGGCGGTGGCGCAGGGCGCGCGCCTGCTCGCCGGCAACCTGCGCCGCGGCGCGCTGTACTCGCCGACGGTGCTCGACCGCGTGCGACCGCAGATGCGCGTGGTGCGCGAGGAGACCTTCGGCCCGGTGTCGCCGGTCATCCTTTTCTCCGACATCGACGAGGCGATACGCATCGCCAACGGCACCGCCTATGGTCTGTCCTCGGCGGTCTGCACCCAGCGCCTCGACCACATCACGCGCTTCGTGTCGGAACTGAACGTCGGCACGGTCAACGTGCGCGAGGTTCCCGGCTATCGGCTCGAACTGACGCCGTTCGGCGGCATCAAGGATTCGGGCCTGGGGTACAAGGAAGGTGTGCTGGAAGCGATGAAGTCGTTCACCAACACCAAGACCTACTCGCTTCCGTGGTAGCGGTGCGGCTGGCGCCTCGCCGGCCGCGCAGGTTTGCAGCATCCCGTCGGGCGGCGGTCGCGCCGCCCGACGGGCAGCCCTTTCCGGAGGCGACGAGGCCGTGCACGCGCTGCTGAACCTGCTGGCCGCCATCGCGCTGCTGGTCTGGGGCACGCACATCGTGCGCACCGGCGTGCTGCGCGTCTTCGGCGCCAGGCTGCGGCAGGTGCTGCGCGCCAGCGTCGGCCGCCGTTCGCGCGCGGTGCTGGCCGGGCTCGGCGTCACCGGTGTCCTGCAGAGCTCGACCGCCACCGCGCTGCTCGTGTCGAGCTTCGTCGGCCAGGGGCTGGTCAGCACCTCGGCGGCGCTGGCCGTGATGCTCGGCGCCGACATCGGCACGGCGCTGATGGTCCAGTTCTTCTCGCTGAACCTCGCCTGGCTGTCGCCGCTGCTGGTCGTCGCCGGCGTGGTCACCTACCTGTCGCGGCGCAACGAGATCGCCGGCCAGGCCGGCAAGATCGCGCTCGGCCTCGGCGTCATGATCCTGGCGCTGCAGCTGATCATGCAGGCGACGGCGCCGTTGACGCAGGCGGTCGGCGTGCAGGTGCTGTTCGCCCAGCTCACCGGCGACACCCTGCTCGACGTGCTGATCGGCCTGCTGGCCGCAGTGGTCAGCTACTCGGGCCTGGCCGTGGTGCTGCTGACGGCGGCGCTGGCCGCCACCAAGGTGCTGACCGTGGACGTGGCGCTGGCGATCGTGCTCGGCGCCAACCTGGGCAGCGGGCTGCTGGCGGTGCTGACCACGCTGAAGTCGGAGCCGCAGGTGCGTCGCGCGCCGCTCGGCAACCTGCTGTTCAAGGTCGCCGGCGCGGCGATCGCGCTGCCGCTGCTGGCCTACCTCCCCGGCTGGATGGCGTGGTTCGGCGACGACCCGAAGTCGCTGGTCGTCAACTTCCACCTGGCCTTCAATGTGATGCTGGCGCTGGTGTTCGTGCAGCTGACCGGCAGCGTTGCGCGGGCCATCGAGCGCTGGCTGCCGGCGCCCTCCACCGACGCCCTGCCCGGCACGCCGCGCCATCTCGACCCCACCGCGCTCGGCACCCCGGCGCTGGCCATCGGCAACGCGGCCCGCGAGGCGATTCGGCTGGCCGACGCCGTGCAGGACATGCTCGCCGGCCTGCTGACGACGTTGAAGAGCAACGACTTCGCGCTGGCCGAGCGGCTGCGCGCGCGCGACGACGAAATCGACCGCCTGTACACGGCGATCAAGCTGTACCTGACCCAGGTCAGCCGGCAGGAGCTGGAGGCGGCGGAGTCCAAGCGCTGGGCCGACATCATGCAGTTCACGATCAACATGGAACACGTCGGCGACATCATCGAGCGGATGCTGATCGACGTCGCCGAGAAGAAGATCCAGCGCGGCCTGTCGTTTTCCGAGGCCGGCATGCGCGAGATCGAGGCGCTGCACACGCGCCTGCTCGCCAACCTGAAGCTGGCGGTGGCGGTGTTCCTGAACGGGGACCTGAAGAGCGCGCAGCAGCTGATCGCCGAGAAGGTGGACTTCCGCGAACTGGAGATGCGCTACGCCGACAGCCACCTTCAGCGGCTCTCGGGCAACACGCCGCAGTCGATCGAGACCAGTTCGCTGCACCTGGACCTGCTGTCCGACTTCAAGCGCGTGAACTCGCTGTTCTGCTCGATCGCCTACCCGATCCTCGAGTCGGCCGGCGTGCTGTCGCGAACGCGCGTGTTGCCGGCGCTGGCCAACGGCGAGGCCGAGCGCGCCGCCCCGGCCGACGGCGCGCACGCGCATTGACCGCCGCCGCTACCAGCTGGCGCTGACCGACAGGCGCGCCAGCCGCGGTGGCGCCGGAAACAGGTAGGTGCCGCCCCAGGCCTCGGTCGGCGCCTGGCGCCAGTAGCGGTTGTCGGTGACGTTCTCCAGCCCTGCGGTCGCCGCCATCCGCGCACCCGCCCACGTCCAGCGGCAGGTCGCCGTCAGGTCCCATTGCCAGTACGGCGACAGCTCGACCGTGTTGTCGGCCGTCACCGGCTTGGCCGCGCTGTAGGCGAGCAGGCTCGACAGCTGCAGCCCGCTGGCGGCGGGCACCTGCCAGGTGGCCGACAGCGCGGCAGCGAATGGCGCGACGTTCGGCGTGCGCTTGTCGATGCGCGCCGGATCGACCGCGCGCGTCGTGCGCGCGTCGATCCACGCCGCCTTGGCTTGCACGCGCAGCGACGGCGCCGCCACCAGCACGCCGCCGGCCTCGACGCCGCGATGGCGCGACTCGCGCGCGCCGCCGACGCGCAGCAGGCGTCCATCGGGCTGGACGAGGTCGTCGCCATACGGCTTGTCGATCGAGAACAGCGCCAGTATCAGCGCATCGCCGCGCGGCCAGACCTGCTTGAAGCCGAGCTCGAGCTGCTCGCTCTTCAGCGCCGGCAGCACCTCGCCGGAATTGACGAACTGCTGCGGCCGGTTCGGCACCGACTCGATCTCCACGCCCTGGCCCCAGGAGACGTAGCCGAAGCCGCCGCTCCACGGCTGCCAGCCGGCGGCGAGCCACGGCACGGCGAAGTCCTGCGTGAACGCCGTCGCCTCGGCGCCGTCGCTGCGCGCGCTGGCGCGGTCCAGCCGCACCCAGCGCGCGCCGAGCCACAGCGAGGCCGGGCCGGCCCGCAGCACATCGGAGGCGGCCAGCTCGACGCTGTCGAGGCTCGAACTGGTGGTCGGCGTCGTCGGGGTCGGGTCCGCGGGCAGCAGCGGCGGCGCGTAGGCGTTGGTGAAACCGACGAAGTTGTAGGCCTGCAGCGGCGGATAGCGCTCCGTGTAGCGTGTCCTGCGCGCGCCGAGCCGCAGTTCGTGCGCCAGGCCGCCGGCGTGCAGCCGGCCGGCGAGCACGGCATCGAGCGTGCCGGTGCGGCGCCGCTCGCCCTCGCTGCGATAGTCGTACAGGTCCATGTCGCCGTTGGCGCACATGCCGGGGTAGACGTAGGCCGCGCCGGCGCTGCAGCCGTCGGGAAAGGCGACGCGGTCGTCGGTGTCGATCCGCTGGCCCGCGGCGCGCAGCTCGAGGCCCCAGTCGCTGCCGAGCTCCTGCAACCATCGCAGTGAGGCGTTGCCGGCGCGGCTGTCGAACGGCTGCGACCACGGCTGCGCGTTCAGGTTCTGTCGCGGCGAGATCGGCGCCGGCAGCGTCTCGGCCACGCCATCGCCATCGCTGTCGACGAGCCCGAAGCCGGGCACGCTCACCTGGCGCACGGCGCTGTAGTCGAACTCCGCCACCAGCGTCGTGCGCTCGTTCAGGCGCCAGTCGAACCAGCCGCTGGCGAAGCCGCGCCGGCCGTCGGCATCCTCAGCGTACGGGCGGCGCTCGCCGGCGGCGACATTGATCCGGTAGCCGAACGCGTTGCCGGCGCCGAAGCGACCGCCGAAGTCGCCCTGCGCCAGCACCGAACCGCGCTCCGAGATCTCGAGCGACGCAAAGGCAAGCGGCAGGTCGGTCGGCCGCTTGACCCGGTAGTTGACCAACCCCCCCGGCGTGCCGCCGGCGCCGATCGCCGCGGCCAGGCCGTTGACGATCTCGATCGCCTCCAGGTTCTCCGTCGCCAGCGGCGCGTAGTTCGACACCGGCAGCCCGTCGCGGCGATAGTTGAGCAGCGAGTCCAGGCGAAACCCGCGCACCACGAGCGATTCGACGAACCCCACCGTGTTGTAGCCGTCGCCCACTGAAGGCTCGGTGCGGATCGCCTGCGACAGGCTCTGCACGCCGCGGCTGCGCATCTCCTCGGCGTCGATCACGCCCGCCGACAGCGGCGTTTCCGCCAGCGGCGCGCCGCTCAGCGTATTGATCTCCGCCCGGCGCAGCCCGGCCGGCAGCGATGCCGCCTCGACGACCACCCCGGGCAGGGCCGCCGGCTGTGCCCACGCGCCCGCGGTGGCGCTCGCCAGCAGCGCGCCGAGCCAACAAGTGCTTCGCGTGCCCATCGCAGCCTGCTCCTCGATCGCAGGTCGGCGATGGCAGGGCTCCGGAGGGAGGGAAGAAGGTCCGCTGCCGACGCTTCCCTGCGCAAGCATTAACTTGGTCAGGTACCGAGGGTCTTTCTCACCCGTTCGCGCCGGCCACCGGCCGGCGCGAACCACCGCGCGTTCCGGCGCGGCGGATTTGTTCGGGACCCCTAGCGTGCGGCGCGGATTATAGGTCGCGCAGCGCGGCGATCGCCGCCTGCAGCCGCAGTTCGCCTTCGCCGCCGACGAGCGCAAACGGCAGGCAGCTGTCCTGCAGCCGCTGCAGCAGCAGCGCGTGCGACGCCGAGCGCACCGCCGGCCCGTCGCGCTGGATGCCGTCGGCAACCCAGGGCAGGTCGGGCAGCAGCAGCAGCGTGGCGTCGTAGCGCGCATGGTGGGCGATCGCCAGCGCGTGCAGCGACAGGTCGGCAAACAGCAGCTCGCTGTAGATGGCGGTGACCAGCGGCGCCGAGTCCGCCAGCACCCAGCCGAGGGCGGCGGCACGCGCCGCCTCGATCGCGCCTTCCTCGCGCTGCCGCTGCTCGGCGACGATGTGCGCCTGCTCGTCCGGCCGCGGCGTGCGCTGCACGCGGTCGCAGAACTCGCGCAGGTACTCCGGGATCCACACGCCGGGCAGGCACTCGGCCAGGCGCTGCGCCAGCTCGGTCTTGCCGACGCATTCGGCGCCGACGATCGCGATGCGACGGATCGCGCTCATCGGGCCATCCTCAGCCAGCGCCGCCAGCCGGCCACCGACAGCGCGGCGAAGATCACGTACAGGCCCGCGGTCAGCCACAGCGACTTGCTCGCGTACAGCACCACGCTGACGAGGTTCACCGCCAGCCACACCGGCCAGGTCTCGACGAACTTCAGCGCCAGCAGCACCTGGCCGATGAAGCTGCCCACGGTCGGCAGCGCGCTGAAATACGGCACGTCGGTATCGGTGAAGCGGGCCAGCAGCGCGCCGAGCAGCGGCCAGCCCGCCAGCCACAGCAGCGCCACGGCCAGCCGGCGGCCACCGCCGAGGACCGCCACGCGCAGCGGCCCCGGCGCCGTCTGTTCGCCGGCGCGGCGGCCGAACAGCCACTGGTACCAGCCCCAGGCCGACGAAACGACGAAGAACGCCTGCACCGCCACATCGCCGTAAAGCCGGCTGGCGAAGAACAGCCACGCATACAGGGCGCTGGCGGCGATGGCCAGCGGCCAGGCCCAGTGCACCTCGTAGACGTTGAGCACGACGCAGGCCAGCGCCAGCGCGAAGGCGACGATCTCCAGCCAGGTGACCCCGGCGCCGAACAGCGTGAAGGCGGTCTCCAGCATCGGCCGCGACTGTACGCGAGGCGGTCGGCGGCCCCGGCGCAGCGTCGCCGGCGGCCCGATAATCGGTCCATGGATGCGAACCTCCCTGCGACGGCCGCGGCCCCGCGCTACAGCGCGCCGATCACGGCGACCGAGCGGCGCGAATTCGTCCCGTTCATGCACACGCTGATCGGCACCGCGTTCGCGGTGATCCGGCCCCTGTTCCTGCGCGGCGTGAGAGTCAGCACCAAGGCCGACGCCTCGCCGGTGACCGCCGCCGACCGCGGCGCCGAGGCGGCGATGCGCCGGGCGATCGGCCACCGCTATCCGGACCACGGCATCGTCGGCGAGGAATACGGCGTGACGCCCGGCCGCCGCTATCGCTGGGTCCTCGATCCGGTCGACGGCACGCGCGCCTTCATCAGCCATTGCTTCCTGTTCGGCACGCTGATCGCGCTGGAGCGCGACGACGGCGCCGGCTTCGCGCCGATCCTCGGCGCCATCGCCCACCCGGCCGCCGGCGTGGCGCTGGTCGGCCATCGCGGCGGCACGCGCCTGTACGGCGCCGACGGCAGCGCGCTCACCGCGCGCGTGCGCCGCTGCGCCCGCCTCGAGGAGGCCACGGTGCTCGCCACCGCGCACTGGGAAACCGGCGAGCAGCGCGGCGGCGAAGGCGCGGCGCGGTTGATCCGCCGGGCGCGGCTGTATCGCACCTGGGGGGACTGCTTCGGCTACTTCTCGCTCGCCACCGGCGGCGCCGACGTGATGCTCGACCCGACGCTGTCGTACTGGGACGTCGCCGCGATCGTGCCGGTGGTCGAGGGCGCCGGGGGCAGGGTCACGAGCTGGACCGGCGGCAACCCGCTGCAGGCGCTGACGGTCGTCGCCACCGCCGGGCCGCTGCACGACGAAGTGCTGCAGACGCTGCACGGCGCGAGGGCGGCCGGATAATCGCGCAGAATCGGTCCTGAGCCGCCATGCCGAATGACCCGCCCGCCGCGCTGCACCTGGTCGTGGTCGAAGACTCCGACTTCGACTACGAACTGGCGCTGGCCCACCTGACGAGCGACAGCGCGCTCGCCTCGCACCGTATCGTCGCGCAGCGGGTCGAGGACGAGCCGGGCCTGCGCGCCGCGCTGGCCGCCGGCCCGGTCGACGCGGTGATCACCGACCACAACATGCCGCGCTTCGATTCGTTCAGCGCGCTGGCGGTGGCGCGCCAGTTCGACGCCGACCTGCCGGTGCTGGTGCTCTCCGGCGACCTGTCCGAGGAGCTGGCGGTGGCGGCGTTGCACTCGGGCGCCGACGATTTCGTGCTGAAGTCGCGCCTGTTCCGGCTGGCCACGGCGCTGAAGCGCGCGCTCGAGACGGCGGCCGGCCGCCGCGAGCGGCGGGCCCAGGCGCTGCGCCTGCGCGAGCTGACCGCGCACCTGCAGCGCGTGCGCGAGGAGGAGCGCCACGCGCTGGCCCGCGAACTGCACGACGACGTCGGCGCGCTGCTCACCGCGCTGAAGTTCGAGCTGTCGCACCTGGCGCGCGAACTGTACGGCCGGCCGGCGGTGGCGCCGCGCGTGCGGGCGATGCAGGAGCTGCTGGCCCAGGCCGTGGCTGCCAGCCACCGCATCCAGCACAACCTGCGGCCGCCGGTGCTCGATGCCGGCCTGCCCCCGGCGCTCGACTGGCTGGCGCGCGGCTTCACCCAGCGCACCGGCATCGAGGTCCGCTACGAGTCCAACCGCGACACGCTGCCGCTGGCCGCGGCGCAGGCCACCGCGCTGTACCGCTTCGCGCAGGAGTCGCTGAACAACGTCGGCCGCCACGCCCAGGCCGCCCACGTCACCATCACGCTGTTCGCCACCGACGGCGAAGTGACGCTGGAGATCGCCGACGACGGCGTCGGCTTCGACCCGCGCATGCTCGACACCGCGCCCGGCTTTGGCCTGCGCGGGCTGGTCGAGCGGGCGCAGTCGCTCGGCGGCTGGGCCGAGATCAACAGCGCCCCGGGGCGCGGCACCACCGTGATGCTGTCGGTGCCGCTGCGCGCGCCGGCGGCGGCTTCGGCGCCGGCCGGCGGCCCGGCCGACGAGGCCGAGACCGGCTGAGGCGCGCGCCATGGTCGCCCGCACCATCGTCGTCGATGACCACGCGATCGTCCGCCGCGGCGTCGTGCAGATCCTGGCCGACGACCCGCGGGTGCAGATCGTCGCCGAGGCCTCCGACTATCCGACGCTGCGCATCGCGCTGCGCGCGCACGGCGAGATCGACCTGCTGGTGACCGACATCGGCCTGCCCGGCAAGGACGGCATCGAGATCCTGCGCCAGTTGCGCGAGGAGATGCCGAAGCTGAAGGTGCTGGTGCTGTCGATGTACCCGGAGGACCAGTACGCGCTGCGCGCCTTCCGCGCCGGCGCCGCCGGGTATCTGAACAAGGCGAGCGCGCCGGAGCGCCTGCTCGAGGCGGTCGACACCGTCCTGTCGGGGCACAAGTACGTGACGCCGGAGATCGCGCAGGCGCTGGTCGAGAACCTGCAAGCGCCGCGCCAGGCGGCGCCGCACGAGAAACTCTCGGATCGTGAGTTCCAGACGCTGAAGCTGATCGCCTCGGGCAAGCGGCTGTCGGACATCGCCGAGACGCTGGCGCTCAGCCCGAAGACGGTCAGCGTCTACCGCGCCCGCATCCTCGAGAAAATGGGCCTGCACAACAACGCCGAGCTGACCCACTACGCGATCAGGAACGGGCTCGTGTAGCGGTGATCGGTGATGCGCGGCCGAAGACGGCCGGCGACCCGGCTGGCGCCGGCCCGCGGCGCGCGCTTCAGGCGGCTTTCAGCACCCGGTTCTTGCCGGCCCGCTTGGCTTCGTACATCGTCTCGTCGGCGCGCTTGATCAGCTCGTCGAGCGCCTCGCGGTCGCGCCAGCCGGCCGCGCCGCCGGAGAACGTCAGCACGCGCGTCTCGTTCTCGAAGCGGAACGGATTGGCGGCCAGCATCTGCAGGCTGCGCTGCACGGCGATCACCGCTTCGTCGGCGCCGGTGGCCGGCATCAGGATGCAGAACTCCTCGCCGCCGATGCGCGCCAGCAGGTCGGTCGGCCGCAGCGAGGCGCGCACCGTCTGCACCAGGTGCACCAGCGCGCGGTCGCCGGCCAGGTGGCCGAGCGAGTCGTTCAGCTTCTTGAAGTTGTCCAGGTCGATCAGCACGCCGGCCAGCGGCGTCCCGTAGCGGGCGGCGCGCGCGCTTTCGACGCGGAAGGCCTCCTCGAGGCCGCGCCGGTTGGCCACCTGCGTCAGCGGGTCCTTCTGCACCAGCGAGGAGACCTGCGCCAGCTCGCGCTCGAGGTCGCGCATCCGCGTCTCGTAGATCTCGACCTTGCGCCGCGCGCCTTCGAGTTCGTCGCGCGATTCCTTCAGGTTGGTACGCATCGACTCGGTGTCGGACAGCAGGCCGCCGACCACCTTCGACAGCGACTCGAAGTCGGTCGCTTCCTCCATCTGCTTCTGGTAGCCGCCGATCTGCTCGTAGAAGCGGCCGGTCGAGTCGCCCATCGTGCCGATGCGCACGACCAGCGTCGACAGCATCTCCTTCAGCGCCAGCTTGGCGTCCGACAGGCTGCGCCGCGCCGCCGACTGCCGTTCGATCACCGAGGCCAGCTTGTCCTCCGCTTCGTGCAGCTGCGAGGCCGACAGCGGCCCGTCGAGCAGCGCCCGGATCGGTTCGAGCTGGCCGGCCAGCCAGACCTCGTCCGGCGTCAGCGACTTCATGTTGTCGCACAGCAGTCCCAGCAGCCGCTGCAGCCCCGCCTTGACCCGGTGCTCGTCCTCGATCTGCCGGTCGATCGCCGCCACCGCGTCGACGAAGCGCGCCAGCAGGCTGTCGACCTGCGCGTCGCCGGCGTGCTGCTGCGCGAACTCGCGCAGCCGCTGCGCCGCCGGACTGGATTCGCCGCAGGCGTGCTCGAGCAGGCCGGTGGCCCGCAGCGCGACCTGCTGCCAGGCGCGCGCCTGCGCCGCCTGCTCGTCCAGCTTCGCCTGCAACTCCTCGACGCGCGCCGCAAGCTCCGCATCGGGATAGCGCTGCATGACGGTCACCGGCTCGACGGCGGCGGCATTCGCCGGTGCCACCGGCGTCGGGGCCGCTTCGCCGCGCGGCGGCGCGACCACCGCCAGCGGCGGGCCCCAGGAGTCGATCAGCTTGCGGATGCGCTCCAGCGCCAGTTCGGGCTCGGCGCCGGCGGCTTCGATCACGTGGGCAATCGCCTCGAGCTTGCGGGCGCGGGTCCAGTTGGCGTGCAGCGCGTCCGTGCTCTTCAGCAACGCCAGCGCCAGTTGCGGCCAGCCGCTGCCGGCGCTGCCGGCGCCGCGGGCGAACACGCTTTCGAGCATCGACTGCACGCCGTTCCAGTCGCTGCGGCGGGCGCGCTCGACCAGCGGCGCCAGCTCCTCGCGGCCGATCCGGTTGCTGCGCAGCAGGTCGCGCAGCAGGTCGCGCAGCAGGCCCAGCGGCGTGCCGGTGGCCACGCCGCCGTTGACCTCGTGGTAGACCTCGGCGAACGATTCCGGCGTCGGGATCCGTCGGCGCTCGGCGAGCGTCTTCAGCGTCTTGCGCGCCGCCTCGGCCAGGTGCGCCGAGCGGACCGCGGTTGCGTCGTCCATGTTCATGTCTGCAGCTCCCCCGCTTGGACGGCCAGGCCCGGCACACCGCCGGCAGCGCGTCGCAGGTAGTCGGCAAAATCGGCCGCGGGCAGCGCCTTGGCGAACAGCCAGCCTTGCTGCAGCACGCAGCCCTGTTCGGCCAGACGCCGCATCTGGCCCTCGGTTTCCACGCCCTCGGCCACCACGCGCAGGCGCAGGCTGTGGCTCATGGCGATGATCGCGGCGACGATGGCGGCGTTGTCGCTGGCCAGTTCCAGGTCGCGCACGAACGAGCGGTCGATCTTCAGCGTGTCGATCGGCAGCCGTTTCAGGTAGGACAGCGACGAGTAGCCGGTGCCGAAGTCGTCGATCGACAGCGCCACGCCGAGCTGCTTCAGCGCCAGCAGCAGCGTGCCCGCCGTCTCGATGTTCTGCATCAGCACCGTCTCGGTCAGCTCCAGCTCGAGCAGGCCGGGCGCCACACCGCTTTCCCGCAGCGCCTCCCGCACCGGCCGCGACAGGTCGGCGCGCTGCACGTGGCGGCTGGAGATGTTGACCGACACCGGCACCGGCTCGACGCCGCCGGCGCGCCAGGCGACGATCTGCCGGCACACCTCGCGGATCGCCCACTCGGTGATCGGCACGATCAGCCCGGTCTCCTCGGCCAGCGAGACGAACTCCGACGGCGGCACCAGCTCGCCGTCGCGGCGCCAGCGCATCAGCGCCTCGGCGCCGACGACACGGCCGGCGGCCACGTCGATCTTCGGCTGGTAGTGCAGCACCAGCTCGTTGCGCTGCAGGGCGTGGTGCAGCGCCGCCTCGACGCGCCAGCGGTCGGCGCTCACCGTCTGCATCGAGCTGTTGTACGTCTGCCAGCCGTTGCGCCCGGTTTCCTTGACCGCGTACATCGCGATGTCGGCCTTGCGCACCAGTTCGTCGACGTCGAGGCCGTCCTGCGGGAAGATCGCCAGGCCGATCGACACGGTGGCGAAGACCTCGTGGCCGTGCAGCAGCACCGGCTGGCGCAGCGATTCGAGCAGCCGCTGCGCCACGCGCTCGGCCACCGCCGCGTCGGCGAGATCGGTCAGCAGCACCGTGAACTCGTCGCCGCCGAGGCGCGCCACGCTGCTGCCGTAGTGCATCTCGATCGGCGAGGCGTCGTCGCCGAGGGCATCGATCCGCGCCACGGTGTCGGACTGGCGCACGGCGGCGTGCAACCGGATCGCCAGTTCGCGCAGCAGCAGGTCGCCGCGGTCGTGGCCCAGCGTGTCGTTGATCTGCTTGAAACGGTCGACGTCGATGAACAGCACCGCCACCAGCGTGCCGTCGGCCTTGGCGCGGGCCAGGCTCTCGGCGAACTGGTCGCGGAAGAAGCGGCGGTTCGGCAGCCCGGTCAGGCTGTCGAAGTTGGCCAGCCGGCGGATCTGGTCCTCGGCCTGCCGGTGGTCGGTGATGTCCTGCACGATGCCGTGCACCGCCAGAGGCTCGCCGTTCTCGTCGCGGTCGGCCTCGGCCTCGACGCGCACCGTGCGGAGGGCGCCGTCGGGGCGCACCAGCCGGCACTCGAAGTGCAGCTGGCCGGCGGCGCGCCGCGCGTGCTCGAACAGTTCGCGCACGCGCGGCCGGTCTTCCTCGGCCACGCGGCTCCACAGGAACCAGTCGGCCAGCCCCTCGGCCTGCCGGGGCAGGCCGGCGATGGCGTAGAACTCGTCGGACACGCGCACCCAGCGGCGGGCGAGGTCCCACTCCCAGCTGCCGATTCGGGCGATGCGCTGCGCCTTGTTCAGCTTGCGCTGGCTGGCCAGCAGCGCCTCGCGGGTGCGCGCGGCGCGCAGCATATAGCGCAGCCGCTCGGACAGCAGCGTCCACTGGCTGCTGGTCTTGACGAAGAAGTCGGTCGCCCCGGCCTCGTAGGCGCGGGCGATCGACAGCTCGTCGTCCAGCCCGGTGAGCATCAGCACCGGCACGTGCTCGCCGGCCGGCGCCGCGCGCAGCCGCTCGCAGGTCTGGAAGCCGTCCATGCCCGGCATCAGCGCGTCGAGGACCACCGCGTCCGGATGGGCGCTGGCGAACAGCGCCAGCGCCTGCGGTCCGTTCTCGGCCTCGATCACGCGCCAGTTGCGCTCGGCCAGCGCGGTGGCCGTCAGCAGCCGCGCCACCGGATCGTCGTCGACCAGCAGCACGCATTCGCCTGCGCCGCAGCGGCCGTCGAGCGTCGGATCGGGAGACCGGGATGGCATCGTCGTCGTGCCTGTCGCGTTCGCCGCCTGGCCTACGCCGGGGCCGCGTCGGGTTCGAGCTCGGCCAGCGCCGCGAGCGCCCGCTCGTAGTCGAGCCGCGCCACGCGCCACAGTGCCGCTGCTTGGTCGAACTGCGCGCCGCGCGCGATCGCCTCGAGCTCGGCACAGCGCCGCGACAGCGCCGTGGCACCGAGGTTGCCGCTGGCCGACTTCAGCGTGTGCGCCGCATGCCGCAGCGCATCGGCGTCGCCGTCGGCCAGCGCCACCTCGATCGAGGCGACCAGCCGGGCGGCGCTGTCGACGAACATCGTGCGCAGCCGCACCAGCAGGTCGGCGGCGCCGCGGCGCTGCATCTCGCGGATGCGGGCGATCGCCGCCGGGTCGAGCACGTCGTCGGCCGGCGCCTGCGCAGGCGGCGGCTCGCGGGCGGGCGTCGGCGCGGACGACGGCGTTGCCGGCGCCTCGCCCAGCCAGCGCGACAGCGCCTGCAGCATCTGCTCGCGCCGCACAGGCTTGGACAGGTGGTCGCTGAACCCGGCCGCGCGGCAGCGCTCGGCATCGCCGGCCAGCGCATTCGCGGTCAGCGCCACCACCGGCACATCGCGCGCGGTAGCGAAGTCGCGGCCGGCACCGCGCAGGCGTCGCACCGCCTCGAAGCCGTCCATGAGCGGCATCTGGCAGTCCATCAGCACCACCTCGAACGCCGTCTCGCGCGCCAGCTTCAGCGCCTGCTCGCCGTCGGCGGCGATCTGCAGTTCGCAGCCGGTGTCGGCGAGCATGGCGCGCACGACTTCCTGGTTGACGGCGTTGTCCTCGGCCAGCAGCAACCGGCGTCCACGCAGCCGGTCCTCGACCGGCGGCGCGCTGACCGGCGCGCTGTCCTCCCCGAGCGCCAGCGCCAGCGCGCGGGCCAGGTCGGCGCGGCGCACCGGCTTGGCGAGCCGGATCAGCGTTCCGGCCGGCGGGCCGTGCCCGGGTGCCGCCGTCTCGTCGATCGAGGTCAGCATCACCGCCGGCAGGTGCGCGAGCCTCGGGTCGGCGCGCAGCCGCTGCACCAGCGTCGCGCCGTCCATCACCGGCATCTTCACGTCGACGACGAGCAGGTCGAACTGCCGGCCGGCGGTGGCGGCGGCGCGCAGCAGTTCGAGCGCCTGGGCGCCGTGCACCGCGCTGGCCACGTGCATGCCGAAGGCGTTCAGGTGCCCTTCGAGCACGCCGCGGTTGACCGGGTTGTCCTCGACCAGGAGCACGTGACGGCCGCGCAGCGTCTCGGCCGGCGCGACGGTCTCGGCGCTCGCCTCGCCGAGCGCCAGGCAGACGTCGAAGCGGAACACGGAGCCCTGCCCCGGCGCGCTGCGCACGTCGATCCGGCCGCCCATCATCTCGACCAGCTGGCGGCTGATCGTCAGGCCCAGCCCGGTGCCGCCGTAGCGTCGCGACATCGTCTGGTCGGCCTGCATGAACGGCGTGAACAGCCGCGCCAGCGCCTCCGGCGCGATGCCGATGCCGGTGTCGCGCACCTCGAACCGCACCCGGTACTTCGACGGCTCGTCCGGAAAGGCCTCGCCGTCGACCACCACCAGCACCTGGCCGCGCTCGGTGAACTTGATGGCGTTGCTGACGAGGTTGGCGAAGACCTGGCGCAGACGCATGGCGTCGCCGACCAGCACCGCCGGCACGGCCGGGTCGATGCGGCAGGCCAGCTCGAGCCGCTTGTCCTGCGCGCGCGGCGCCATCATCTCGAACACGTCCTCGACCAGCACGCGCAGGCAGAACTCGGCGCGCTCCAGCTCCAGCCTGCCGGCCTCGATCTTCGACAGGTCGAGCATGTCGTTGATGATCTCCAGCAGCGTCTCGCCGGAGCGGTACGCCGCCTCGACGAAACGGCGCTGCTTGTCCGACAGCGCGGTGCCGAGCAGCAGTTCGGTCATGCCGAGCACGCCGTTCATCGGCGTGCGGATCTCGTGGCTCATGTTGGCCAGGAACTGGCTCTTGGCGCGGCTGGCCTGCTCGGCCGCGTCGCGCGCCTCGATCAGCGCCCGCTCCTTGGCCCGCGCATCGGTCACGTCGAACACCACCGACACCCACTGCCGGCGCCCGTCGGGGTCGACAATGGCGTTGCTGTTGCCGGCGGTCAGGATCGTCCGTCCGTCGCCGGTGACCATGCGGCGTTCGGCCAGCGGCATCGGGCTCCGCCCGCAGCCCAGGATCCACTGGCGCCGGGCCAGGACGGCATCGCGTTCGTCGGGATGGAAGCGCGTGATCAGGTCCTGGCCGACCAGTGCCTCGGCCGGGCAGGCGAGCATCGCGGCGTAGGCGGCATTGGCGCGGGTGGTGACGAAGCGCTCGTCCTGGATCGTCATCGGCACCGGCGATTCGTCGAACAGCACGCGGAAGAACTGCTCGCTCTGGCGGGCCTGCGCCTCGGCACGCCGCCGCTCGGTGACATCGGTGCACAGCAGCGAGTACTGCACATAGACGCCGTTGTCGTCCGACAGCGGCCGCCCCTCGATCTCGAAGACACCGTGCGCGCCGCCGGCGGCCAGGTCGGCCTGGCACGGCGCGCCGCGGACGATCGCGTCGCCGATCAGCATCGCCGCGCGCGGGTCGGCGGCCGACGGATCGAGCAGGCGGTACGGGCTGGCGCCGCGCAGATCATCCATGGACCTGCCGAAGCGACGCAGCACCGACGCGTTGGCCCACTCGATGCGGCCGCGCGTGTCGAGCAGCAGGAACAGCTTCTCCGTCCGCTCGGCGACCAGCGCCAGGCGGCGCACCACGGCCTGGCTCGCCGCCAGCGTCCGCTGCGCCAGGTGCCGCTCGGCCAGCCGCGACAGCTCGTCGGTGACCGTGGCCAGCAGTTCCTCGATCTCGGCGCCGGCGCCGGCCGGCCGGTCGCTGAAGAACTCGATGAAGGCCAGCGCATGGCCGCTGGCCATCACCGGGATCGCGAACGCGGAGCGCAGGCCGCAGTCGCGCGCCGCTTCGAGCCGGTTCCAGCCGGACAACTGCTCGAGGTCCTCGGCCCAGAACGGCGCGCCGGTGAGCAACGCGCGGCCGATCAGGTTGCGCACCGACGGGCTGACCGCGCGGCCGTTGGAGGTCTCGACGAAGGACGCGAAGCGCGCCTCGTCGCGGATCAGCCAGAGCGAGCGCGTCGGGCGCGCGCCCGCGCCTTCGCCCTCGAGAATCGCCACCCGTCCCAGCGGCCACTCGAAGAACGCGCCCAGTTCGTGCAGCACCGCGCGCAGCGCGCTGTCCATGTTGGCGCTGTCCGCCGCGGCCGACGTCACGCCGCGCAGCAGGCGCATCATCGCGTACTGGCGCTGCAGTTGCCGGCCGTGCTGCTGCTCGGCCTCGTGCGCCTGCTTGAGCCGCTCCGAGT
>Ga0114939_10001044_pt1 | contig 22412 bp, 18 predicted proteins | sample AshMeaCrysSpring_FD_87196 | JGI IMG/M metagenome (GOLD analysis project Ga0114939, IMG submission 87196) | Groundwater microbial communities from Big Spring, Nevada to study Microbial Dark Matter (Phase II) - Ash Meadows Crystal Spring | ecosystem: Environmental > Aquatic > Deep subsurface >...
CAGTTGTACGGGTCGCCGTCGCTGAACCACAGGGGCATCAGCTCGACGAAGTGGGCACAGGGGTTGGCTGCCTCCCAGACGGTCCCGGCGCCGACATCCTCGATGTGGGTCAGCGCGCGGCCGCCCTGCGACTTGATGTAGAGCGGGACGACCGGTTCGCCGGCCTGGACCTTCACGTCGGTCCGGCAATGGGGACAGACGGCCAGCCACACCTGCCCCGTTTCGTTCCGTTCGGCGGTGGGGATGAGCTCGGTAAAGGTGGAACTCGATGCGTGGGTGTTCATGGGGTGTCTCCTGGTTCGGGGATGGTTCAGTATTCGTCGGGCAGCAGGACCGTCGATGAGCGGCGGTCGGCTTCGGTGATGACCCAGACCTTCTCGCCCTGGATCCGGTAGCTGGAGAAGAGCCGGCCACCGTGGCGGAGGGCGTCGTCGTTGGCCTGGCGGTCCTCGTCGCTCAGGTCGCCCCAGTCGCCGGACTGGTGGCGGAGCAGCAGGGTCTCCCGGTCACAACCGCTGCGGTCGAGCAGCGCTTCGGCGCTGGTCGTCACGAACACCCGGCCGAGCTCGAAGCGCCTGGCGGCGATGGGCGTGTAGGTGTGCTCGGTCTTGAGGTTGTCGGCGACGGCCTCGTCATCGCTGTAGACGCTGATGACCGGCAGCTCGTCAAAAGGATCATGCTCCGGTTCCGTGCTTGGCAACGGTTTCTTGCTGAGGGGTAATGTGAGGTGGATCGTCATGGGGTTGTCTCCTGGGAAGGGTTTGATCGGCCGCCGCGTCCGACGGCGGCTACCGGTTGGCGGCGTCTGCTTCCGTGTCGAGCAGGCACAAGGCGATCATGCGATCATGAACCTACTTAGGCGTTGGTCTGATCGGTGTTATAATCCTCTTATCAGCAACCTTGTTGGCAACCGACGAATTTACACTTACCCGCCATGACCAGCGCCGGCATCCCTGGCGGCTTGTGGCCGCACTTCCAGGAATACGATCCAGCCCATATGGACCGCGACAAAGACGCGGACTTGATCATTCAACGCACCCTGGAGTACGGCACGTGGGATGAGGTCCGCTGGCTGTTGACGACTTACGGCATGGAACACACGCGCCAGTTTCTGCGCCTGTACGGCGAACGCTCGCTGTCGGCTGCGGCCTTTACCTACTGGCGCAAGCTGTTTGGTGTGCGCCGTTGGCGCCGTGCACCGTTTGCCGAGGAGGCGCGTCAGCTATGGCCCTACTGAAGCCGCACTGGCCAGCGCTGACACCCGCGACGCGCGACGCATTTCATCGGGCCGCCACTCTTCCGTTCATCCAGCGCTATTATCTGGCCGGTGGCACGGGACTGGCTTTGCACCTAGGCCACCGCTTCTCGGTCGATTTGGACTTCTTTTCGCCTGCCGCGGATGCCGTCGGCCCCGACGAACGGGCCGTGCTGCGAAAGGTTTTCGATGACCCTTCGTTGTCCATCAGCCATGACAAGGACATGACCTTCGTGGTCACCTGGCGCGGCGTCGGAGTTAGCTTCTTCCGTCTGGCGTTGTATCCCCTGGTTCAGGAGCCGCTCTTACTGGACGGTGTGCCTGTCGCGACGGTGGAGGAGATCGGCGCCATGAAGTTGGCAGCGATTATCGCACGGGGGACCCGCAAAGATTACGTCGACCTCTACTTCATCCTGCAACAAACGTCGCTGGAACGTCTCTTCATGGTGGCGGCCGTGAAGTATGCCCAAGTTCGTACGTTCGCCGTCAGCGCCGTGCGGGCATTGACCTATTTCGTCGACGCCGAGGCTACCGGGATGCCGCAGATGATTGAACGCGGGTCATGGGTAACCATCAAGCGCTTCCTGGAGCGCCAAGCCTTGGAAGCCGGTCGGCAGCAGCTGGAAGACCTCTGGTCGAGCTAAAAGCCGCGTTGCTCCTCAGCATGGTCGGCCAGCGCCGTGGGCCGGCAATTTGAAACAACTGATACCGATCGTTGAGTAACGAGAGTTCTCTTTCACGGGTGACAAGCAAGGACGTGTTTTCCCCTCAGTGATAAAGTGTAGAAATAGTATCCTACTATAGTTACTCCTCCTTCTCTATCAGCCTCTCCTGACACGGGTCAATAGGGCAAGGCACTTGCATCGTCCGGTCTCGTGCATTATAATTGTTTATATAATTATAGTATGAACAATTATAATTGACGCATCTCGCCAGACCTCATGAACTTTGTCGGCCGCACTCGAGAGCTAAAGACGCTGCAATCCTTTTATGAGTCGCCCCATGCCGGGTTGCTCATCCTCTACGGCCGTCGCCGCATCGGTAAAACCCGGCTTATCACCCACTTTTTATCGCAGACCCAGACAGCCCCCATGTTCTATTGGATGGCGACAACCCACAACGCCGCCTACCAGTTGCGCGATTTTTCGCAAGCAGTCCTGGACTATGACCCAAGGCTGTCCGGACCGCCCACGGCCGATTTCACCTTTGCCGGCTGGGAGGCGGCACTGCACCATCTGGCCGACATCGTGGCCTTATCCAGTCAGCCCCATCTGCTGGTGTTGGACGAGTTCACCTACCTGCTGCGAAACGAACCAGCCGTCAGCAGTATCTTCCAAAAAGTGTGGGACCATCGCCTGTCGCACCTGCCGCAGTTGAAACTCGTCCTGACCGGTTCGCTCATCGGCATGATGACGCGCGAGGTTGTTAGCTATCAGGCCCCGCTGTACGGTCGGGCGACCGCCCAGATTCGCCTGCGCCCGCTGCCCTACGCCGCCGTCATGGCCTTGTTTCCTGAACGGCGGGCTGATGAACGGGTGGCGATTTACGGGGTCACCGGCGGCGTGCCGGCTTACCTGGAACTGTTCACGCGGGCGGATAGTTTTACGGCTGCTTTGCGCGATCACTGCCTGTCGCCGGGCAGCCTGATGCTGTCCGACCCGCCGCTCATCCTCTACGAACAACTCCAAGAGCCACAGACCTATGAATCGATCCTTTCGGCGGTGGCGGGCGGGTTTCACCACTGGTCCGACATCGCTAAAATGGCCGGCCTGAACGAAACCGCCTTGGGGCATTACCTCAAGGTACTGCAAGAGCTGGAATTCATCGAACGGCGCGAACCGGTGCTGGCCAAGCCTAAGAGCAAAAGCGGCCGTTACTTTGTCAGGGACCATTTCTTGCGCTTTTACTATCGCTTTGTGGTGCCGCAGTTAGGCCCGTTGGCGCGAGGTTATCAGGAAGCGGCGGCGGCAAAGATCCAGGCGGAATTGCGGCCGTTTCTCGGCCAACACGTCTTCGAGGAACTGTGCCGCGAATGGGTGTGGGCGGCGGCGATGGCCGGGCAACTGCCCTTTGTGCCGGAAGTGGTCGGCGCTTACTGGCGCACCTATCGCGGGCAAGGAGTGCAGCTCGACGTGGTGGCGGCCGCGCCTCGCGAGAAGAAACTCCTGATCGGCGAGGCCAAGTGGGGGCGCGAGACGCTCAGACGGAATGTTCTGACCGACCTGGTCGAGCGGAGCCGGCGAATGCCACAGGTGTCAGAAGGATGGCAGACGCAGTACGTTTTGTTTGCGCGTGGCGGGTTTACGACCGCCTTGCAGCAGGAGGCGCAAGCGACAGGGACGCGGCTGGTTTCCCTGGACGATCTGGAAGGGATATTGGCTGAGGTGGGATAGATATTTTGGGTATCTTGTACCAAACAACAAATGCCACTTGTTACCTGTTACGTTATAGGTTACACTTTCGTAGGTGATAAAGAGTTTCAAACATAAAGGCTTGGAAAGGTTCTTTTTAACCGGTTCCAAAGCCGGAATTCAAGCCTCCCATGCGGATAGATTGAGACTTATTTTGGGACGTTTACATGCGTCAACCAATCCTCATGATATGAATCTACCCGGTTTGAATCTGCATGAACTAAAAGGCGACCGGCAGGGTACCTGGTCCGTGCGAGTAAGCGGCAATTGGCGGATTACATTTCAATTTGACGGTCCGGATGCAACCGTTATTAATTACGAAGACTATCATTAAGGTGAATATCATGATGCAGATGCATAATCCTCCTCATCCCGGAGAAATTATCAAGGAACTATGCTTGGAGCCTTTGGGGTTGACGGTCACGCGAGCGTCCGAAGCGCTGGGTGTGAGCCGCAAGACATTGTCGGCAATAGTGAATGGCCGTGCGGGAATCAGTCCGGAGATGGCCATCAGGCTCTCGATCGCCTTCGATACCTCGGCTGAAAGCTGGCTCAATCAGCAGATCCAGTACGATCTTTGGTTAGCCAGGCAAAAGCAAAAAGCGATCAGGGTCGAGAGACTGGTCTCTGTTCAATAAAATCGATTGCGTTTCCTGGACAAACGCGATGTAGGATCCGATCCAAACTGAAGAATTTGTCAATCGAGAACAATAATGAGAGGTTTCACAATTTAGATGAGCAAACGTGAAACGCCTATGGTAAGGCACTTCTGGCATTCTGTCGGCGGTATTCTCATAGAAGAATTTTCTGCTGTAAAAAGGTCTATGACTAACGGCCCTAGATTCATTGATGCAATTATCATCCCCTCTATGCCTACGAAGATTGCTCGATCTAGCGAAGTCAACATAGAAGGTCAAGACATATTAGTCGTCCAGGCTAAGACCGGTCGGCTTGGTATGTATCTCATGGGCCAAACGCTTTTCTCGGCTGAACTCATGAAGAAATTCAAGCCTAATTCAATACGCGCTATCGCTCTTTGCAATAAGGATGATTCAGTTTTGAGGCCTTTGCTGGAGCGCTATGCTGGAATGGAAGTTGTAATCATCCCAAAAGAACTAATTGGTAGTCTACATGATGACGTGATGCCAGATTGAGTTGTTCACCTTTTGTCGGTACCTAGTCTTATAGGAAATGTCACGACGACATCTCCTTTTTCATTAAACACTTGGTCACCCTTTGATCAGCATGAAAAGATGGACGATAGTGACAACACTCAACAACTGAACGAACAAGACTCAAGAGTCTTGGCCCACGAGGTCCAGACGCGGAACCAGGACCTGACCGCCGAGGAAGCCGAGAGGTTGGCCGATGAGATCCCGCGCCAGGCGATCGATAACCTGGTTTCTCCAGAGAAAAATCCAGTTCGCGCCGGAAGGCTTTTATCAAGAAAAAGCCGGGCCGGTCAGGAATAATCGCGAAGCCCTGTTTGCAATCATCGAACGACTACGCGAAGGGTCTGAGGGTAAGCCGGCCGACGAAATCGAGGCCGACATCGCGGCCGCAATTGCCGCCGTCAGGGATGAGCGTCGTTCATCTCCCCCGGCAGACGATTAATTACAGATGCCGTCAGGGATTCGGGAACGGTACAGGTCATGAATGATTCCGAAAAGACCTGACGCTGTGATTCGCTTTTCATCTTGGGCGCGTTACCCTGGATACGAGGTATACTGGTATGACCGACTCCATCCACGAATCAACCGGCAATGTATTCATCGATTTGGGCTTTGACCCGGACGAAGCTACTGTGTTGGCGCAGCGCGCGGCAATCATGAATGATTTGGTTGAATACTTTGTCACCAGCGGCATGAGCCAATCTCAGGCGGCCGAAGAACTCGGTCTTGACCCGGCCCAGGTATCGGACCTGGTGCGAGGCCGATGGGACCAATTCAGTCTGGAACTGTTGCGAACCCTGGAAGCCCAGATGGTCAAGTAACTATGATTACCCCTTTGTCCAACCCAATCATCACCTCGACTGATACCCAATCGAATAAGGAACGATTAGACCCCTACGGACTTTATCGTCTTGACTCCCCACCCTGCTCGGCTGACATTTCCACGCAAGGTGGCGACAATACTTATTGGCCGGGCAGACGACACCCGCGCCACCCCCTTCATCGGGGAAACAGTCATTAGCTTGAATACCGCTATGCGAAGTTTCTGTTGGGGCTTACCGGCACTTAGCAGACCTAGAACGGCAGCCCCTGCCCCGTCAGTGTTTGGTACCAGTCGGCCAGGAAGCGCGCCGCCTCGTCAAACCGCCGCGCCGGCAGCTCGCGGTAGCTGGGGATGCCGAACTTACGGTAGAACTCGCCGTAGACCGCGCCATACTCGTTGCGGCCGCTCTTCTTGCCCAGCGCCATGGCGATCGCCTTGACCGCCTGGCTGATGCTGCTGGCCTGCTCCGGGCTGATGAAGCGGCCGCGGTCGCCCAGTGTGGACTCGATCTGTTCGAGTCGATCCTCATGACTCGCCAGTTGGGCCGCATGATCGCTCAGACGAGATTCCAAAATTAGCTGTTGGCGGGCCATTTCCATGAGCGCCCGGGCCATCTTGTAGGCCTGAGCCGCCGGCGTGTCAGCTCGCAGTAGATCGTCGAACGAGGGATCGGCCGTCAGACGACCTTCCTGGAACGCTTCCGATAGAACCTTGTAGCATTCGCGCTGGTAACGAATTAATTGCTCTCTGACTTCCTTTTTGACCCGCTCGGCATTGATACCAAAGAGAAAGCCGGAGACATAGTCGAGCGGCAGGGCCAGCATTTCGCTGGTACGCGGCCGCCTGCTATCCGGATCAAGGTCCGTGGTCGTTATGGCCACAGACATCGATTCCACGCTCATAACCGGATCGCGCGTGATGCGACGGCGTTGGGCGGACCAATCTACGCCCAGCAGGTCGCAGATCGGGCGAATCGGCACATAAATGCCCCCGCCCTGCGTCCGCACGGCAATGATGGTATCACCATAGAACTCGACCTGTTTTTGCTCAACCGGAACCAATGCCTTCTCTACGCTCATGTCATTTGCTTCCTACTATTTTTTCTCAGGTGTCAGTCAAATTGACTGACCCCGGCAACCATCCGGCAATCCTGCATCGCCGGTGGCCGTTATTTCAGCGGTGATAGCCGGATCATGCTGATGCTGACCGTTTCCGGCTGGACCCCCTCCTGCTCGATGGCGTTCATGCCGTAGTCCACCAACCACCGAACGAGGTCGGTTTCGGGTACATTCAGCGATCGGGCCAGGCGCTTGATGCGCGCCAACTGTTCCGGCCGGAAGGTGAACTGCCGCCGGATATATTGACCCGCCTTGAGCGACTTGGCGACGGTCGTTCGTTCGATCGCCCCTCCTTGAAGCGCCAGGGCGGGGTTATCGAACTCCCTGCCCTTTCGGCCGGTTTTTTTCGGCTGAGCCGGTTCTTCACCGAACAGTTCGTCTAAAAAGGGATCGCTCATATGGCCTCCGCGTAGATCCGATCGACAAGACCCTGGTAGGCTACACGCGCCGGGTGGTCGGCCTCGGCATATTCAAACAAGGTGCGGCCGCCAAATCCGGAAGACTCCTTGACCACCACCGCCTGCGGGATCGGATCGGCGATCCGCCGGGCGCCGTAAGCGGCCAGCAGGTTTTCCATCATCGCCTTGTCCATGAGCTGGCGGCCGATAGCCATCGTGGGGACGACGAAACGCAACGATGCCTTGGCCCCTTCCCGGATGTACTCATCCATGTCGTTGGTATGCTGGACGCAACCGACCAGCGACAGGTGGTCCGGCCTGGTGGGCACGATGACCTCATCGGCAAACCGGTAAACGGCCGGCTTGAAGATATCGAGCTTGGGAGGTGTGTCGAGGACGATGAACGAAGCCCGTCCGAGCAGCGGGGCCAGGTAATGGGACAGGATATCCTCCAGCGCCGGGCTGCCGGCGCTGGGGTGTCGCCGGTTCTGATAATCGGCGAGCAGCAGGTACTCCGCGGCGCGCTCCAACGCCCGGCTGGCAGGGATCAGGAACAGGTTCGGTCGTGCCAGCCCATCCTGTGGCCGGTCCAATTTGACGACGGTGTCCTTGAGCGTGGCGTGCTGCGTCAGAAGCCGGCTGATACAGGCGCCGCCGGGGTTGTGGGTCTTGTCATAGACCAGATCGCGAACACCGAAGTAATCGGCGAGATTGCCTTGCGGATCGAGGTCGACCGCCACAACATAGCCGCGCATCACGCCGTCGTCGCCGGCCAGCTTACGGGCCAGGCCGTGCGCCAGCACGCCAGCGGTCGTCGTTTTGCCGACGCCGCCCTTCATATTTGTCACCGCGAAAACCTTTGTTCTGATCATCCGGTACCCTGGTTAGTTCAAATGACTACATAATGAATGATACATGAACTAATATTGAAGTCAATTGTAGTCAACTACCACAGATTCGTCAACAGGGGAAAAGCAAGCGGGAAACCGGCTGCTGGCAGAACAAAAGGCGGGCGCCAACGAAACTTGCGGATGCCGGATGACGCCTATAGGCGTCATCCGCTCATCTCCTGCCGCAGCAGTGCCGGCAGAACGAGGACCTTTTCAATTGGGAACCGTACAGGAGCTTCCGAATAGCCCAGAATTCTGCACTCATGATCCGGTATTATCTGGACTTGCGCTGTCATTACTTCTTCTCATCCGCAGAGCTACCCGTTAAGATAATCGAGAGGAAGGCAGGGCATCTCCCGGTCACCCCACTTGCTTTTCATAGGTGTAACACGTGAGGAAAGAGTCGCCTCAGAGAGGACAGCATATCGTCTTAAACGGTCGCTCTGGCCACTTCAGGACATGCTCGGAAAATCACATTTAATCGCGATTGGGATATAGGGCTGACCAGCCAACGAGACGACTATCAGCTCATCACCATAGAAGTCGATCGTCTGCTGCTCGGTAGGGATCAGGGCCATATCCTGGCATATACGGGTTGGTTAATAGAGCTGACACTTCGGGCGCCGTCAATTTATCGATCCCGTGCTCGAAACCCTTTCTTGAGGATGCGACTCCCCTCTTTGTTGACTGCAATCACCCCCGTTAAAACTCGCGCCGTTTCCCTTGGGTGCTCAGGGAAGCCAGAACCTGATCGATTTGGTCCCGTAGGGTTTGCAGGTCCTGGACGATCTCCGCGCCGGTCGGGCTATCCGCCGACCGGATCAGATCTTGCTTTGCTTTGACGTCCAGCCGCTCGATCGCCCGAAGCGTGCCGCGCACCTGCTGCCGAAACTTACTGAAATCCAGGCCCTCAGCCTGGCTCTGCCCGGTTGCCGGCGCCTGCCGGCTCAGCAACAGGCGATCCGCCAGTGCCCGCACCGACGGCACCATCGGTCGCCCCTCGCCCTCCCCGCGCGCTTCGGCTTCCTGCCAGGCGACGACCTGGTTCAGGGCTTTGAGTTGCAGGTCCGGGTAAGGCTTGAGTTTCTCGACGATGGGCCGGATCGTCGCTTCGGCCAGATTGTGGCGATCGATGATCTGCTGCGCCGCTTCACTCAGGTCCAGCACCGAGACGATGCGCAGCCGGTACTGGCGGGAGATATCCAAAGACTCTTCGACCTGCTTCCAGGGCACGAGAACGGGCTTATCAACGGGGTCTGACCCGGCAGCAGTCGAATGACGCCTATAGGCGTCATCGCTCATCTCCTGCCGCAGGGCCAACAGGCCGTGGGCCTTCTCGATGACGTTGATATCCTCGCGCATCAGGTTCTCGACGATCTGGTGGGCGCGGACGGAGATGCCCGCCGGGACGACGGTCGCTTTGATCTTGTTGGGCAGGTGAGTGATTTCCCCTTCCCGGATATTTCGCCCTTCCATGGCTAGTAGCACGTGGGCCCAGTAACGGCGCTCACCGGTGACGATTAAATAAAGATCGGGGTTGGTCGCAGAGGGGCGGATGGTGATGGGGTTGATCAGCCCGTGTTGTTCGATAGCCGAGGCCAACCGGCGCAGCTCGCGCGCCTCGCGGGACGCGGCCGAATCCGGATCGGACCCGGCTTGCTTGAGCCACTTGTGGACCGCTTCCGCCGGCTCTATCTCGCCCCGGTTGACGGCCTCGGTCAGATCGGCCGGCAAGAGGCGCCGCGGCTGGTCCGGATCAGGTCGAATATCGTCGAGTGGAAAGCGCTCGACTGCACGGGCGGCGTCGCCGACTACGACGCCATAAGGATTGACTTCGTCAAACAGGAGATCAGAGATACCGGTCGTTTTCCGCTTAGCCACGCGCCATCACCTCCCGAATCACCCGGTCAAAAGCCTGAGCCATTTCACCGTCGGGGTCATAGCCGAAAATGTCCTGGCCGGCGACATTGGCCTCGCCGACCACCACCCGGCGCGGGATGTCGGGCAGGAGTTTCTCGCCGAAGAGTCGGATCAGCTCCTCACGCGTTTCCCGCGCCAGAACCGTGCGGTCGACCATCATCGGCAGGACGCCACTGATATGCAGCTGGGGGTTAACGCGCTGAATTTTTTCGATCGTGCTGCGCAGGTACTGGATGCCGACCAGCGGGAAGACACCCGGCTCTACCGGGATGATGACCTCGCCGGCGGCCAGGAGGGCATTCATTGTCAGGACGCCCAGGCTCGGCGGGCAATCGATGAAAATAACTTCATACCGATCCTTGATCTCATCCAGCGCCGTTTTCAATTTATACTCGCGGTGGAACTCGCCCATCAATTGCGCTTCGGCTTCGGCGACCTGCAAATGGGACGGCAGGATATCGACGGTGGTGGCGGGGTAACGGGTATTGGCCGGGACTTCCACGCGCTGGATGACGTCGGCAGCCTTCATGCGCTCCAGCAGGACCTCATACAGGACGCCCACGCCGGCGCGACGCGGCCCGTTGGCAAAGGGGATCCCCAGGGCAACACCGGTGGCGTTGGCCTGGGGATCGGCATCGACCAGCAAGACCTTGTACGGACCGCGCAGGCGAGCCCAGCCATAGGCCAGATTGATGACGCAGGTGGTCTTGCCGACGCCGCCTTTCTGGTTGGCGACCGCGATGATGCGGGTCATAGCTTAAAGACCTTAAACCCCGCCGCTTCCAATGTCTTGCGCGCCTCGACCCATTGGCTGCCGCGTTCCGGGGCAACCAGCACGCAGGCGCGCGCGAAAGCCTCTTCCTGTTCATCGGTCAGCAACCCGGTCCGGCCGCTGCTGACATAGCGCTCATGGCGGGTCAATGACACTTCGGCGCCTGAGGCCGTGATCGCCCCCAGGCCTTCGCCCGGACGCATGGGCACATAACCGGCATTGAGTGCATCCTGCATCAACTGCACAATCAATGCCGTGCGCGTCATCCCGTGATCGCGAGCCAGCTCGTCAAAGCGGTCAATCAACGTTTCATCGTCGACCCGCAGCGTAAACTTGACCATTGGATCTTTCCTATTTGCCGCCTGAGGATACCGTCAATACGAATATGATACCATAGGGTGACAAATAAACAAAACCAGTGTACAATGGTGCAATCATTCGCTCCTGCCCCGCAACAGAGGTGTCGACTGGCGATAAACTGGCCGGCGAATACAGGGTTATTCGATTAAGGTCAAAGGGAAGCGAGTCGATATCACCCAAATGGGACGGTGTAGAGGAATCAACAGCCGAAATGTATTGGGAGTGAATTAATGAGGTAGCGTTCCGGATAGCTAAACTGGATAAGAAAACCCCCGTGACCTGGGCTTTGACGGGCGTGAGTCACAAGGGGCTGGGCGGCGGATAATTTCCGCTTTCATCTAGATTATGGGGCTTTTCCCTGATTTAGTCAAGGCTACCTAAGCGATCTTCTCGCTTATATCCCAGCTCTATCGATCGTCGAACCCACCCAGGGCTGCCGTTGTGGCGGTATCGCGGTGGGATTTTGTTTTCCAGGGCACTATCCGATTTGCCGTCGGTCGCAGGTTGGCCCCTGCGATTGACAGCAAAAAAGGCTAAGTGTTGGCCCACTTAGCCTTCGCTTGTCGAGGAAAACCGCACACTCAGCTGCAATTGGTGTTGGCCCACCTTTTTGCAAAAAGAGCCCCTTAATTGGGGAGGGGGGATTTGTGTCTCCCGTGCGGCCAAAAATTTGTACAGAGAGGAGTATACACGGAACCGGGTCCTTCGTCAAGCACCGGTGTTCTGGCCACGCACCTGGAGATGAATCGCCCGGCGACGTAACCTGAACATGCCGCCAGAGGCGCCGATTGTCTCGCCTGAGCCGTCAGACGCCCTGCGCCAAGCGCAGGTCCGGCTCCTGCAATTGAGAGCACACCTTGGCGTTGAGGTCCAGACCAGATCTCAACCGTTGGTTGCGGCCGCCGCGCGGACGGAGCCGGTTAACTGGGCACGCCGGAATGCCGAAGCCGAATTAAATCGACGTCGCAAACAGGCGGGGATCGCCGGGGGCGGCCTTCATAACGCACCCCCTGTCTCAGGCCAACCGGACCAAGACAGTACGAGCCAAATAGTTGCAAATGCAACGAAATCCGGCGGCGACGTTGCCGCCACGGTTGTCATCCATCCGAGCATGGGTTTGGCGATTTTGCAACAACAGCGGGAGGCCCCGGCCCGACTCTACTACCTGTTGCGCGCGATCGATCAGAGTGGGCGGGGCTGGCTGCCAATCGAGGAAATTCGCCGGAAATTGAGTCGGAAGGGCGAACCATTACGCATCTGCGGCTGGCGGCGTCTGCGTCAACTGCTGCGCGAGGGCGAGGGATTATTCTGGAGTCGGGACCGGGATCGGATATGGCTCAACGGCGCCCACAAAATCGCCCACAAAATCGGCCTGGCTCGATTACAGGGACATCCCGTCGATCTGCCCGTTCAGGCGCTCCTGGGCGGCATCCAGGCCGTTCGGGCGGCTTTCTACGCCACTTTCCACGCCGGACGGGAGAGCCGACCCATCAGCCGGGCCGCGCTGCGCGACCTGTCCGGCATCGCCGCGCGCACGCAGTTGGAATATGACCGCGTGGCCCGCGTGAAATCCAGCGCCAATTTCGCCGTCGGCGACCGTTACACCACGGAGGCCTTCCAGGAGCTTGCCTGGCGCCACGGCCGCGGCGTCTTCCGTTTCGTGGATATGAAAGGCCGGCAGGGCGGGCCGGGGGGCGCGTATGTCGCCTGGACCCTGCCCAACAGTTACCGCACCGCCTATCAGTGCCGCTCAATCGGGAGCAAAAAAAGAATCAATCGCAAACTCGCAGACCTGTTGCAGAAAGGGACAACGGGGAACGACGAGGGCGTGGTCGAGAAACTGTTCTATCCCAACGGTTCGCTGGCGGTCAGGCGGTACAATCGGGCTGCGGAATCGGATGCGTACTGGCAGACGGGCGAGACAACGCGTGCCGGGGACGGGCTATGGTGCGTGCTGGCCGGGATGAAAAGGTGACACCGATGACGACCGGGTCGGAAAAAACCTGCGGGGATTATGAGGGATAATCAAACTTAAATAAAGGGATCTTCGCATAGATGTTACCTGAAGGACGGGTGATCATCGAGAGTGACCAGGTCTATTGGCGATTGGCGCGATCGTTTAGTGGTGCTCTGAACGTGAAGCACAACCCAACAACGCGCTCAAATTAGCCTCAGTTAACAACTCAACTTCAAACGATCGCTCGAGGAAAGGCATGACATCGCCGACGGTCTGGGTCCAATTGATAGCCGCTAGTTTCCGACACAGGAAACCCCGCCAATTCTTCTCATTGAGACCGGGTTTGTCCCAACCGGTTTGCTGAAGCGCGTTCTGCAGGAGGGTGATATTCGGCTCAGGCCAATCCGGATCGCTGAGGTACCACATCAAATCATAAAGATCCCGCCCTTTCTCAAAGCGACGTTGGAAAAGGGCATGCAGCTTACCGGCCAGAAGTGAAGCCCGATCGTGGTGCTGCAGGCGCAACGTGACATGACGTCTGATGAGCGTGATATTCAGTCCGGCTCCCGCAGGCGGATTGGTATCGACCTCGATTTTGACCGCCAGGACTTCATCCCAATGGGGAGAAAGCCCCAGTTCATAAAGAAGGTTATCGAACCTGATCATCGCGGCGTTCACCGGTTTTTGGTCGTTGAGCTTGATCCCAACCCGATACCCTTCCTTCGAAAAAACATCCTGAATGTGTCTTAAATAGGCCCGAAAATCATAACCGGCGCCCGGCGTTTCCAGCATGAAGTCCAAATCTTCGGAAAACCGGGGGATGGCATACAAAAAACGGAGCGCAGTGCCGCCGTGAAATGCTAAGGGAATCATCGCCCCGGCGCGCTGCAGGCTCTCCAGGATTCTTGCTTGCAGGTATTCCCGCACGAGATTACGGCCGGTGACCGGATCGTCGACACCCTGCAGAAGTTGCGCGAGATAGGCTTTCACAAGGTCTCATACTCCTCTTCTGCACCGGCCAGCTCCCGAATCGCGGCGACGGCGCGCGCGAGCTTTGGTTTGGCGACGATCCCGGCCAATCGTTCGAGCAAAGGCCAGTCCAAACGGTTGAGATTGCTGAGTCTGAGTTCGGCCAGGTAATCGGGCGTGTCTCCGCCCGGTTCCAGGTAGATTAAGTCCAGCAGGGCTTTTTCCGGCGCGGCGATGAAGGCTTGTTGTTTTTCTCCAACGGCAATCGAACGGTAGCCGACGAAAAAGTCAACTTGAATGTGACGATAATCAAAAATCCCTAGCGGAGTCTCCCAATGCCCTGGTCGGTCGGTGGTGACACAGGTCGTCACCGGTACATGCTCAGGCAGCATGCCGTAATAAGCCAGCGCCGACTGCCGGCTAACATACGAGGCTGGCAGCAGGCGATTGGCAACGAGGAACGGATGGGGAAATTTTTTTCGAAAAGGGGGCGCCAGACAATAGAGCCCGCGGCGGAGTTGATAGATTTTGCCGCTTTGTCGCCAGCGGGAGAGCTGGCGATGTATCTCGCGGGTATTGGCATCACCGGCAAGCAGCAAGCCGGTTTCAAAGACCGGCTCATCGCCAACGATTTCAAGCAAAGAAACAAAGTTCATATTAGCAAGATACTATAAATGGCAATTAATTACAATGCAATTTATCGTTAAGGCCATAGTAGAGCGGATCGGGCTTAACTATAGCGGCCAACTGGCCCGGCTACGGCGCGATCCTGTGCTCCGGGAGGAGCAAGGGGTATGCGTTATACATACCCCCGGTGGCCGGCAAGAGGCGATCTGTATCCCACTGGACTTCTTAAGCGGTTTTCTTTTTGGCATATCCGCGGATAGGGTTAAGCCGGAGTACAGAGAGGATGTAATCCGTTATCAACGGGAGTGCTATCGAGTACTCTCCGAAGCCCTCCAAGAGGGGCGGCTCGCGGGAGATGCTACGCTAGAAAATATCTTCCAGACGGCCGATCCGGACGCGGTGCAGGCTTACCAGATAGCCCAAGCGGTTATGAACTCGGCAGTTTTTGCTCCACAGATATCAGTGCTTTTTGATCGCTCATATATGCGTGCCACCAGGTGTGGACGTTACATCCACCCCCTTCTTTTCTTGAGACAGGACAGGGTCGCGGTTGATACGCCGTCTTCGCCCTTTCCAGACCACGCCCCGCAGTTCAAAAATCGGGCGGATAGCGATGTAACTGACGACGTCCCGGATTCGCACCGTGATAGCCCTCTTACGCATTGAATACCCTAACAGATTTAACGCAGGATCACCCCGCAGAGGCAATTGTCGATGAGCGCCAGGCAATCCTGGCAGCGCAATCGAGGGATATTATCGCCTTCCCGCAGACGCGTAACCAGCAGACCGGCCGCGTGCTGAGCGCGGCATTCTAGAATTTCCCAGGCGAACTGCAGGACGTGGGCGGCAATGGTTTCGACGTCCAGCTTATCGGCCAGGGTCCGGGTGGACCGCGCTTTGGGATTCAAGCCGCCGGCCCGCAGCCAGAGTAAGCGATTTTCGACCGAGTCCTCGTAGTCGAGCTCGCCAATCAGCGCGCGGTCAGGCGCGGCCGATCGACCCGCTCGACTGCGTTCTGAGTAGCTAGTGCCGTATACATACAAGAGATCCTCTTTCGGAGGATACTTAGTAACTAGATCTAAAGTATCTGGAGGAGATCTATCCTCTTGTATAGTATAAGAGGGCGGTAATCGCCCCGTTTCGGGGAGAGCCGGTGGAAAATTGATGGCAACTTCCCCGTTTCGGGGTGAATACGGTCTGTCTTCAGACAAAACCTCCCCGAATCGGGGCGATGCAGGTCTGTATTCAGACGGAACCTCCCCATATCGGGGAAGTGCGTCGGTTGCGATATCGCCCGATCGAAGCCCGTTTAGAACCTGAACCTCCCCGAATCGGGGCGATTGAGGTACGTATTCAGACGGAACCTCCCCATTTCGGGGAAGTGCGTCGGTTGCACTATCGGATGCTATCGATCCGCTTCGAGTCTGAACCTCCCCGATTCGGGGCGATGGCGGGCTGTGTACAGACGGAACCTCCCCGTATCGGGGTGATGGCGGTTCGTGTACAGACAGCACCGCCCTATTTCGGGGAAGTGCGTCGGTTTCGATCTCGTACGCTATCAGTTCGTTTCGGGTCTGGACCTCCCCGTTTCGGGGAGGATCACCTGTGCTTTCAATCTCCACAACGCCAAAGCTTTGCCCGGCATCCGAATCCGCTTCTTCAATTGAAGGCGTTCCCGGCAACACTTCCCCGGCGTCATAGTCTTGCTCAGCTATACTGCGGAACGGCAAATTGAGCGGGTTGGTCGGCTCATACTGGTAACCGAGTGGTTTCTTTGGGTTGCCGTGCACCACGATGTACCCGGCTTGTTTGAGGACGCTGAGGGATTTTAAGATCGCATTGTCGGGATAAAGGCACCAATCTTCCAACTCAGATCGGGTCCAGATCTTCTCGGGGTGGGATGCCAGTAGAAAGACGATGTGGGCGGTCGCGCCATGAAGCGCCCTCGACTCCATGAAATTCATTCGAAACTCTCCCTGTAATGCTTCCCATATCGGCTACCGTAGGGAAGGCCGCCTTATTATCTTGCTCGTCTTTGACAGTCGGCAAGGTTATCCATGAGTACAATTACTCAAGAACAATTAGCACGTATGTTCTATTTTGTGAGAATCTAGTATATGCAGGTCGCTTATCCTGTCAAATTTATTTTTCTCCCGACCGGGTGATGGCCAAAATCACCAGACCGCTCAAAAGCACAAACGCCGTAACGACGACGACATAGACCCCGCCCGGCGAGGTGGCGAAGGCCAGCCACAGGGCCTGCAGGTGTTGGGCCGCGGCCAGCAGGGCAATGAGGGTGATGAGCCCGGCCACACCGCCCAGGGCGAGGATGGGCCGGCGGTTGCGGTGCAGGAGTGCCCGGGTCAACCGCCCCGGCTCCAGCCGCTCCTCGACCTTGACGTGGAGCTCCAGGATGGCCTGGCGCAGCTCGCGGCTCTCGCGGGCCTGCTGGTCGCGGAAGGCGGCGAACTGCGAGGTCAGGGCCACATGGGACTTGGCGATGATGCTGAGCAGCTGCTGCGGCGGGATGACGTCAGCGCTGGTCAGCAGGGTCAGCTCGGCCAACAGTTCCTCTATCGTCAGCGTCTGGGGCGGTCTGTCCATGGGGCTCCGTGGCGGCCGGGGGCAGGGTGGTCAACTCTTGCAACAGCCGGCTGATGGTGGCGTAGGGCACATTGGGGTGGGTGGCGTTCTGGACCACCTGGATGGTCGTGATGAGCAGTTGGTCGGAGATGAGATAGTCGGTCATGGTTCCTTGCCGGTCAAGAAATTTTCAGTCCGGGCATCCCGGAGTGTCGCCGCATTCTACCCGACCGGAGTGCTTTGGCTGGAAAGCCGCTGCTCCAGCGCGGCCAGGCGCTCGTGCATCTGCCAGACGGCGCCGACCAGCAGCCGGTCGAGGGCCGCGCCGTTGATGAACCCCGCCTCGCTCAGCACCCCGGCGGCGATGAGGTGGTCGCGGTTGTAGGTGACGAAGCGGTCCCAGACGCCGGCGACGGTCCCGCTGAACGTTTCCCGGCTCAACGCCCGCAGCAGGCCGACGTCATCGTGGTCGTCGTAGGCTGTGCCCGTGCCGTCGTAGTGGAAGTTGCCGTTTCCTTTGACGATGAACCGGGTGGTTAAATTGTTGCGAACGGCCAGCAGGTTGTCGTTCGGGCCGAGATCGCCGGCGCTGGTCCCGGATTTGAGAAAGCCGGAGATCTGGACCGCGCCGTTGGCGCCGGTGCCGGTTGTGGCGATCGGCGTAGACTGGTAGCCGGCCAGGTTGAGGGCCACGATCGTCTCGGTCAGCCCGCGAACGAGCAGACCGCCGGTGGCGGCGGCGTTTTTGCCGAGGGCGCCGAAGTTGCCGGTGTGGGTGACGGCCGACAGGCCGTGGTCGATGTCGCTGGAGCGCAGCTCCAGGATGTCCCAGTCATAGGCTTCCTGGGCCAGGATGGTCTTGGCCGACTGGACGATGACCCCGTTGCTGCCGTTGGCCGAGGCGTTCAGGAGGATGTCGCGCGTGGCCGTCAGGCTGAGGTCCTGCGCCGCCTGCAGGCCGATGTCGCGGGCCTGCAGGGCGATGGCGCCGGTCGTGGCCGACAGACTGCTCAGTTGAATCGCGGCGACCTGGGTGGTCGAGTTGGTGCCGTTGAGGCTCCAGGCGGCGGCGGTGCTGCCGTCGGCGGTCAGGATGGTGCCGTAGAGCCGCGACGGGCCGACCAGCAGGCGCTTGTGGGTGACCGTGGCCTCGTCGGGCAGGAACATCGCGGATAGGGCGATGCCTTCCTTGCTGAGGACGACCGCCCCCTGACCGGCCAGCAGACGGCCCGTGCCGTCCAGCTCGACCTGGACGCCGTTGTTGTAGGTGGCCAGGCGGCCGACGTTGCCGTCGCGCCAGATCTTCAGCCCCGTCGTCGGGTTGGCGAAGGTGCCGGTGCCCTGCCAGAGGCCGCCCTCGGTCGCGCCCAGGGTGACGGGGCGGTCGAAGTAGGCGCTGCCGTCGCTGCCCAGGACGATGACGCCGTTGCCGTTGGCGTTGACGAGGCGCAGGTCCGCGCCGTTGTAGCGCAGGCCGACACCCGTCGGTGAGCCGATGCGCATCTTGTACAGGTTGTCGCTGTCTCGCCCGGCCCAGATGCCGTCACCGCCGCCGACAAAACCGGTCGGCAGGGGATTGCCGATGGCCAGCGAGGGCACGGCCGGGTCGAGCTTGATGGTCGGCGTGGACAGAGCCGGGAAGTAGTCCCAGCGGAGACGAAGCTGTGCCCCGGTCCAGACGCTGCCGGCGGCCAGCTGGTTGAAGTGGGCCGTGATCGTGCCCGACGCCCCCCACCTGGCGACGACGATCTCCTCGGTGATGGGCGTCGTCCCGTTGGACCGGAACAATTGCGCCCTGAGTTCCATGTCGTCGCCATAGGTGACGGTCCCCAGACTGCTCAGATTGACGCGCACCAGGGCCGAGGTGGGCGTGCCGGCGATGCTCTCCAGGGTGAAGGCGGCCGCGGCGCTCTGGCCGGGGTTGTTCCAGAGGTAGTTGCCGTCGAGGGCGCTGAACTCCTCGTCGATGTTGCTCTCAAAGGTCGTGCCGCCGGTTTTGAGGACATTGGTGACGACCTGGTCGGTCAGCGGCGCGCGGCTGGTTGCGGTCGAGGTGTCGACCTCGGCGGCATTGATGCGCAGATACAGGTTGTCGCTGTTGACGTTACCATACAGGGTGAACGAGGCGTTGTGGAGTTCGGCCCGCTGGTCGGTGAAGAGGGCGTGGGCGTGGGTGCGGGCGCGGCCGGCGAAGACGCCGTACTCCTGACCGACGTCGGGCAGATTGGCCAGCGCCCCGGCCTGAAAGTGGACGTCATAGACGGTCGGCGCTTTCGTCGTCGCGTTCACTTCCTCGATCGACACCGAGCGCAGGTACGGCGACGCGGCCGGGTCGAGTGTGTTGGCCTCGATGAAGTGCATGGCCGGCGGCAGGCCGTAGTCGAGGATGGGCGTGCCGGGCGCGACCTTTTTGCCGCCGGCGATGTTGCCGGTCAGCAGGTAGGTCCAGGTGATGGTCCAGCTCTGCTCCCGTGTCGTGGCGTGGTTGGTGTAGCTGTTGCGATTGACGACCCCGTAGCAGATGCCGCCCATGGCCGCCGACGAGCCGATGTCGACGTAGCTCATGGCGACGATGTCGTCCTGGCGGCGGTCGAAGATGGCGATGCCTTCCCAACCGGGGATGTCGTGGAAGTAGACGGTCGTGGTCTGCCCCGTCGTTGCCGGCAGCGTCAACGGCCGCGAGACGATGCCGCGCGACTTGGTGATGCGGAAGCCGCCGGCCAGGGCCATCTCCAGCTCGGCGATGAAGGCCTTGACGTGGAACTCGTCGGCGAAGAGGGTGCGCACGTCCAGGTGGCCGCCGCTCGTGCCGTAGCTGAAGGCCCAGCCTTGTACCTGTGACTGGTACGTGCTGGACCGCACCTTGCTGTTAACTCCCCACTGGAAGACGGTGTCGCCGGCCGGGTTGAGATTCAGTTGCGCGGTGGGGGCGAGGGTCAGCGGTGTGGCCGAGCCGGTGTCGATGACGGGGCTGGCGTGGGTGAACCGCAAATGGCCCTGCAGGTCCAGCCGGTTGTTGCCCAGGCTGAACGCGGAGTTGGCGGTCGCGCTGACGTTCCAGGCACCGGCGACGGTCTGGGTCAGCGGACCGGCCGGCGAGATCTGTAAATGCCCCGGCGCCGTCAGGAGTGGCGATCGCAGTTCGCTCGTGGCCGTCAGCTTGCGCAGCGTGCCCGCGCCGGCGGTGTCGCTCTTGAACAGCTGGCCGGGGTTGGTGTCGTGGTTGTCGAAGGCGGTGACGGCGTGGCCGTGGTTGGCGCCGGTGACATGATTCAGGCTCCCGGCCGACAAGGGGGCGGGGGTGCCGAGCGCCAGCCCGGACACACCGGCCACCAGACCGCTGTTCGCTTGCAGCCGGGCTTTGAGTTTGTTGCCCAGCGATTCCAGACCGTCGCCGGCCATCGTAACCGTGGTGACGGCGAAATCGTTGCCGGCGGCGGTGATGTGTTCGCCCAACAAATCACCGGCCCTGACCGATAACGTGGAACCGGTGATGGCGATGCCGTCGCCGGGCAGATAGCTCGTCCCGCCGGTGGGTGGGGGCAGGGTGGTGCCGACGTAGGCGGCGGTGCGCAGATTGCCGGCGGCGGGGGCGGCGTTGAAGGCCTCGCGCAGTTGCTGCAGGCGAATGATCTCCGCCGCGACGGTGGCCTCGTCGGTCGGCTGGGCGGCCTCGTTGGGCAGCAGACTGGTGGAGACGGTCAGGTCGTAGAAGATGCCGTCGGGATTGACGTCGGTCGAGGCGTGGATGACCTGCATGGGCGTGTCGGTGAAGACGACGTCGAAGTCGTCGTTCTGGTAGTCCATGCGGACGATGTCGCCCGGCCGGATGAGGACGCGGCCGATCGCCTGCACCTGGAACTCGCGCGGCGAGCCGGATACGACTTTGAGGTGGTTGGCCGCCTGGCGCAGCATCATGTTGGCCGCCGCGCCCAGGTCTTCGGGGCTGGCGCTTTCGGGCAGCACATCGATGTTGAGGATGCTCTCGCGCCACACATTGACCAGCGCGGCGACGAGCTTGACCGGCTTGTAGATGTCGCCTTCCTCGCCCGACATGACGAAGGCGTTGGGCGTCAGGACGGCGTCACGGGTGGCCTGGTCACTGTCGTAGAGGGAGATCTGGTTCACGCCCGCGCCGGCGCCCTTGACGTACAGGGTGTCAACCGCCTGCCGGGGGATCCGCTCGGTCACGCTGACGATGATGGCCTTCGTCTTATCGTTCCAGGCGCCTGTCCCTTCGGCATCGGTCCTGGGTTGCACCAGCTTGATGCCCGAATCCCGGCACGACGTGCGCCAGATGATCTTCCTTTTCGGCAACAGCGAGACGGGGTCGCCGGCGGCGATGGAGGTCATGCAGTCGCTGATGAAATACTCGCCATGGATGTCGGCGATCTGCTTCAGCGTGGCGAAAATCGACGCGCCTTTGGTCGCCAGCGACGTCTTGCTGGTGCGTCCGGCCTGGACGGCGGCCGTCCAGGGCGTCAGGAAGTTCCAGCCGGCCAGGGCCGAGGTGATGTCGCCGGCCGTCGGCTCGGAGTAGTCCTCGCGCTGGACGTAGTTGCCAGCGGCGGCGCTGTCGAGCAGGCCGCGGTTGAGGGTCATGGCGTTGCCGTCGAGCTTCTCGATGAGGTAGCCGTCGTGGACGAGGTTGTTGGGGTGGTCGCGGCGGATCTTGACCACATCGCCTTCGTAGAACAGGGCCGCGCTGGTGACGGTGATCTTGCGCTTGCGCAGCCGGACTGTCTTGCCTGACCCGGCCGCGGCCGGCAGCTTGGCGGCCAGTTTGACCGTTGAGCCGTTGACTTCGGCGATCTGGGTCACGTGGATGCCGCCGCCGTCCATCGTGATGCGGACCTCGTCATCGACGCCGAAGCCGCTGAGACTGCTGACGACCACCTGCTCGGCCCCGGCCGCGGCCGCCTGCGACAGGGTGGTGGCCGTCGGCGCCGGCACGGCCGTGGCGATGTAGGTCAGGTTGGTCTTGTAGACGCCGATGGGATAGAAGAGGAGTTTGCCGACCAGCTCGTACAGGAGGCCGGGGCCGCTGATCGTCAACGTCCGGGCATCGGCGGTGAAGTTTTTCTGGATGTCCTCGATGATGAACGTGCCCAGGGGGATTTGGGTGAAAGGCGAATCGTAGTGGTGGACGGCGTAGAA
>Ga0114939_10001045_pt1 | contig 22394 bp, 16 predicted proteins | sample AshMeaCrysSpring_FD_87196 | JGI IMG/M metagenome (GOLD analysis project Ga0114939, IMG submission 87196) | Groundwater microbial communities from Big Spring, Nevada to study Microbial Dark Matter (Phase II) - Ash Meadows Crystal Spring | ecosystem: Environmental > Aquatic > Deep subsurface >...
AAAGCCGGCGGTATCCAGCGTATTCCAATTTGTTTTGCCCATAATTCCTTGCTCGTTTCCTACCCACCGTATGTCGGGGCCAATGTCGCTGAATACGATGGTGGATGGCGACAGCCCGCGCACCGTTTTTTCGAACTTGCCAAAATCGTACACCTGCTTTTTGCCGTTGGGCCCTTCACCATTGGCACCATCCCACCACAGCTCCCAAATGTGGCCATAGGCGGCAAAAATTTCCTTCATGGTGTTTATATACACATCATTGTACTTGTCGGTACCATAGTCGGGGTGGTTGCGGTCCCACGGCGATATGTACACGCCAAACTTTAGCCCATATTTATTGCAACTGGCAGCCAACGCGCCCACTACATCGCCTTTGCCGTTATTCCACTTACTCTCCCTCACGGTGTGCTTGCTGTACTTGCTGGGCCACAGGCAAAAGCCATCATGGTGCTTGGCGGTAATGATGATGCCTTTGGCGCCGGCTGCTTTGGCTATGCGGCACCATTGATCGGTGTTGAGATTGCTGGGGTTGAAAATATCTTCCGGTTCATCGCCGTGGCCCCATTCTTTGCCCGTAAATGTGTTTGGACCAAAATGGGCAAACAGGTAATACTCCTGCTCGTGCCAGGCGAGTTGGTATGCTGTTGGTTTGGGTGTTTGGGCCTGTAAAGGAACGGACGAGATTATGGCCGCGAGGACCAGGAAGTAAATCTTCATATGGTATATTTTAAGCAAGAATTACAAAGATGCCAACGCCATTGCAATTACTATTTTTAAAGTAATTGAGCAATTGAAAGTAACCCCTTTGAACTCATACTGGGTTTGTCTTTTTTTGAAGAGTTCGATCGTGGATAAATTTCCTGCTGGTGCAATCACCCGGTATCTTGGGGATATAGACTATTATGAAGGCCTACCCAATGCTGCTGAGCTACACGTCCAAATTGTTTTTGCACAAATACCCCTTTATCTGTTAAGCAAACTGCGCTATTCCTATGGTGAATGTTTTTGCCACTTACAGCCAACTCACACTACCCCAAGCAGGTAAAGAAGCGGTATCGTTTTCATGAGTGAAAAAAATCTGGTCTATTTGCAGATCTGAATTGATTTATCGTATATTTGCGATGAGATGCGGTGTAGCCGCTTTTATTTTGGGTTAAATCATCGTAAAAATACGATTATGGCTTTTGCAAAAATAAACGCTTTTACGCACGAACAACAGCAGTTGGCTGCCTTTTCCAAGGCAATTGGCCATCCGGCCAGGGTGGCCATTCTGCAAGTGCTGGCAAGTGCCAACGAGTGCGTGTGCGGACAAATTGTGGATGTAATGCCGCTGGCGCAAAGTACGGTAAGCCAGCACTTGAAAGAGCTGAAGGATGCGGATCTTATTAAAGGCACAGTAGAAGGCCCGCGCAGCTGTTACTGCATAAATTGGGAAGCATTTCAGGCGTTCCAAAAGCATTTCAATGCATTGTTCACCGCTATTAAAAGCACATGCGATACCGGTTGCTGTTAGGCAGCGATAATAGCTCATAATAAAACTGCAATCATTCTTTACATAAAAAATTGATACTTATGGAACACGATGCGGAATTGAAGGCTATGGTAAAAGAAAAGTACAGTGCCATAGCCAACCAGGATAAGGCTCAAAACCTTACCAGCTGTTGTGGCGCTACCTCCAGCTGCTGTGGCGATGATGTGTACAACCTGATGGCCGACGAATACGATGGCCTTGAGGGCTACAACCCCGATGCCGACCTGGGCCTGGGCTGCGGTATTCCTACGGCTTTTGCTCAAATAAAACCCGGTAATACGGTGGTAGATTTGGGTAGCGGAGCCGGCAATGATGCATTTGTGGCTCGCAGGCTTACCGGCGAAACGGGCAAAGTAATTGGTGTTGATTTTAGCGAGGCCATGCTGGAGCGTGCCCGGGCCAATGCCGATAAGGTAGGTTATAATAATGTGGAGTTCAGGCTGGGTGATATTGAGCATTTGCCGGTAGCCGGCAACTTGGTGGATGTGGTGCTGAGCAACTGTGTGCTTAACCTTGTGCCAAATAAAGCAAAGGCATTTTCAGAAATCTTTCGCATCCTGAAGCCGGGCGGCCATTTCTCTATAAGCGATGTGGTGCTGTGGGGCCAACTGCCCGAAAAGTGGAAGCAGGTAGCCGAACTGTACGCTGGTTGTGTAAGTGGTGCCATGCAGCAGTATGAATACCTGGAGGTAATTAAGGCCGCCGGTTTTGCCAACATTACGGTGCAAAAGGAGAAGCCCATTATAGTGCCCGATGAGATACTTGACCAATACCTGAATACCGAAGAAAAGGCTAGATACAAACAGGGTGATGTGCGCATAATGAGTATTACCGTGTACGCAGAAAAACCGGTGAGCCCTTGTTGCGCAGGCAGCGGTTGTTGCTAATGTTGTGTAATTGTCCGAAATACAAATATTGAACCGAAAAAATATGTAAACATGACAGAACACTGTGCACCGGCGCATGAGCGCAAAAAACTGAGCTTTCTAGACCGATACCTAACTCTGTGGATATTTCTGGCTATGCTGTGCGGGGTGGGTTTAGGCTACTTTATCCCTGAAAGCAGTGGATTTATTGAGCAGTTTTCGAGCGGCACTACCAACATACCGCTTGCCATTGGTCTTATTCTAATGATGTATCCGCCGTTGGCCAAGGTTCGGTATGAAGAACTGGGCAAAGTTTTCCGCAACGTAAAGGTGTTGGGCATATCGTTGCTACTCAATTGGGTTATTGGCCCTATTCTGATGTTTCTGCTGGCTATATGGCTGCTGCCAAATGAGCCGCATTATATGGTGGGCCTTATCCTCATTGGCCTGGCGCGTTGCATAGCCATGGTAATTGTGTGGAACGAACTGGCCGAAGGCAGCCGCGAATATGCGGCTGGACTCGTTGCGCTCAACAGCATTTTCCAGGTATTGCTTTACAGTGTATATGCATATGTATTCATTACGGTGCTGCCTCCTTATTTTGGCCTCAAAGGGTATCAAGTAAATATTTCCATTGGTCAAATAGCCGAAAGTGTAGCCATTTACCTGGGCATCCCTTTTGCTGCAGGACTCATAAGCCGCCTGGCGCTTCGCCGTATGATGGGCAACGACTGGTACAACAAAAAGTTCATCCCGTTTATTTCGCCCATAACGCTCATCGCCTTGCTGCTTACCATTGTTATCATGTTTAGTCTTAAGGGCAAAATGATTGTAGATATTCCTTTTGATGTAGTACGCATAGCCCTGCCGCTGCTCATTTACTTTGCCATTATGTTTTTTATAAGCTTTTGGATAGGCAGAAAAATGGGCGCCGATTATGCCACCGATACGGCAATAGCCTTTACTGCCGCCGGCAACAATTTTGAACTGGCCATTGCCGTGGCCATAGGCGTATTCGGCATCAACAGTGGCGAGGCTTTTGCCGGCGTAATAGGGCCCCTGGTAGAAGTGCCTTCGCTCATTCTGCTGGTAAATGCCGCATTTTGGCTGCGCAAAAGATGGTTTGCCCACGAAGCAAAAGCGCCAGCATAATGCACTCGATGCTTATACATTTAGCCTGTTTATGGCTTTATTAAACTCAATACAAACCGAATCATTAACCTGAACGAATTGAAATCATGGAAAAGAAAAAACTTCTATTTGTTTGTGTAGAAAACAGCAACCGCAGCCAAATGAGCCAGGCGTTTGCCAGTATTTTGAGTGGCAACGCCGTAGAGGCTTACAGCGCTGGCAGCAAGCCAAGTGGTATTGTAAACCCCAAGGCCATTGCGGCTATGAAAGAATTGGGTTACGACCTGAGTACCCACGACAGCAAAAGCCTGCAGCAAGTGGAACAGTATGCACCCTTTGACGCAGTAGTGACTATGGGCTGTGGCGATGCCTGCCCCTGGATGCCGGCAAAACGATTTATTGACTGGGAGATTCCTGATCCCAAGCACATGGAGCCGGCACAGTTTAACGAAGTGCGCGATTATATTCGGGGTTTGGTGGCCGGCTTACTGAATGATCTTGGCGTAGCAATTGAGGGCTAAATAATACAGGCGGTTGATCGTATTTTATTTTAACACGATCAGCCGCCTGCAGGTAGCTTGTGTTTGTGTGTGTGTTAGCGTGGCATACCCATCATCATCATACGTTGTCCGCCGCCTTGCATCATAGAACCAAATTTGCTCAGGTTGTAACTAAAAGTGAGCATGAAGTATTGCTGTAGTACACTGTATCGAGTATCTTCAATATAGTTGGCATTAGCAGTACGCGTTACGCCCGTGTTTTGCTTCAGCAAGTCGAACACCGTAAGCTTCAGTTCGCCCTTTTTATTCTTCAGGAATGTTTTGGCAATAGACGCATTCCACAGCCAGTAGGTGGGGCTGAAAGCTGCGCCCCTGCCCGTGTTGGCAGTAAAGTCTACATCGTTGCCAATGGTAAATCCTTTGGGTAAAAAGGCATTCACTTCAAATGACGCCGTATAATCAATATACTCGGTGTTTTGCTGTTCCTGCAGCGAGGCTTTGCGCTGGTTCCAGTTGATGCCGCCACGCAGGTTAAAATCCAGCAGTTCTTTGTAGAAGTAGCTTATAGATACGGATTGATTTACCATGTAGTTGTTGATCTTGTTTTCATCACCATTGAGGATGTTAATGGTTTTGGAGTAAGAGGCTGTCGTGGTAAGGTTGAGCTGTGCCCTGGTTTTGCCAAATTTTACGGGGAAGCCCCATGCCATATTGCCGTTAGTACTGAATACGCCGTCCACATTGTCATAGGTGGTTATTCTGCCACCGTTCCTGCCAAAGCTGTCTGCGCTTACAATGGCATTTAAGCTTTGCCTTGCATTTACAAAAATGAAGAGGCTCTTCATGGTGTAGGGGTCAAAGCTGTTGTAGTTAATGCGCACATTGTTGGTAAACTCCTGCTTCAGGTTGGGGTTGCCCACTTTCAGGTTTAGTGGGTCGCTATTATCTACCACGGGTTGTAGTTGGCTTACAGAGGGCTGTCGTGTGGTTCCGTTGTAAAACATGCGGAAGGTGCGATACCGGTTTTTGCCAATCTGAATTTGCAAATTGGGAAGCACGTTAAAAAACGACTGCGATATAGGTTCCGTTTTGCCCTGCAATATGCTGCTGAGTTCGGCTTGCTGCAGGGTGGCTCCTACGGTATAGTTCCAGCCATTCATATTGGCTTTGTAATTGATGCCACCGCCTGCATAATTGTAGTCGTTATCGAAGTAGTTGGTAAGGTTTTTATTTACCGAATCGTAAGCTCCGGTAAGTTTATTGTAATCATAGGTGCGACGGTCGCTGGTGTTTTGGCTGTGATTGTAATAGCCAAAAAACTCCATAATGGAGCGTTTGCTCATGGGCTCGGTATAGCTGGCACTCAGGTTGTAGTTTCCGGCTGTGTTGGTGGTGTTGTTGCGCTGGTTAATGGTATCGTTGCGGTAAGCTCCACCATTGTTGTACAGGTTGTTGACAGTGTATTGGCTGCCTTTGCCGTTGCTTTCGTTTTGGCCAATGGTGGCTGTAAATGAAAAGGTGCGGCCCTTTTTGGCAAAGCGGTGGCGCCAGAGTGCCGTGGTTCCAAAATTGTAGCCATAGCTTTCGTTGGCCGTAGTGTTGGAGCCTTGCGTAAGCAAGCCGCCTTTTAACCCAACCGTAGAGTAGTATTTTTCGGTTTGCGATTGGGTGTTTTGATACGAGAAAGAAGGTGTGATTTTAAGTGAATTAAAACTGTCAATCTTCCAGTCGAATGTGGCGTTGAAACGATGGTTGTAGTTGTCGCGCTGGGTTTTGCCGGGCTCAACATAGAGTTGCACCGAATCGGCAACTATCGTTTCGCGGCTCGTAACATAGTTGTTGTCAAGTTGCGTGCCGTTGAAGAAGTAGCTGGCGTTAAAATCAATTTTCTCATTCTTGAAGTTGTTGTAGTTGAGGCCTGCTGCCTGCGTAGTGGTTATGCCTTGTCCGCTGCCACCAAAACCCTGTATGGTTACGCCTGAGTTGCCACCTAAGCCCCCTACAGCGCCGCCGCCCCTGCCAGCGCCGGTGGGGCCGCCGCTAAAGCTTAAGGCATCCATCAGGCTAAAGCCTTGCTGATTGATGTTGTTGGCCTGGCCAATAAAAGAAATCTGCTCACCTTTCTTAAACTTGTTGATATTAGCACTGGCAGCATAGCGTTCTTCGGTACCCGCGCCTGCACTTGCGCGGCCAAATACGCCGGTACGTTTGTCATTTTTAAGGGTTAGGTTAATGGTAGGTTCGGTATTCCCATCATCAAAGCCGGTAAATTCGCTTTGGTCGCTTTTCTTTTCAAACACCTGCACTTTGTTCACCATTTCTGCCTGCAGGTTCTTGGTGGCAAGCTTGGGGTCATTGCCAAAAAATTGCTTACCGTCTACCAGTACCCGCTTCACTTCCTGGCCGTTGGCTTTTACGGTGCCATCGCGCTCTACGGTAACGCCTGGCAATTTCTTCAGCAGGTCTTCCACGGCAGCATTTGGCTTTGTTTTAAACGATCCTGCATTGTATTCTACCGTATCGCCTTTAATTTGAACGGGTGCTGCTGTTATGGTTACGTCGGCAAGCGTATTACTGCTCGTCATGGGTAATACGCCAAAATCATATTCGGGGTTTGCTGCCGTTATGCTAAAGGGTTTTTGCAATTTGCTGAAGCCCGTATAGCTAATGAGCAGCAGGTAACTGCCGGCATCAAGCTTGAGTACTTCAAAAGATCCATTTTCGCGTGTGCGGGCAAAGGTTACCAGCGAGGAGTCTTTGCCATCGAGAATGTTGATGGTGGCGCTTGCCAGGGGCTTTTTGCCCAGGGTGTCTACCACAATTCCTTTAACCGTGCCAATGCGGTTTTGCGCGCTGGCGCCTGTTGCAAGCAGGAGCATGGTAAGCAGGGTAGAAAGCAGTAGCTGTGTAAATGTGCGAGTCATGAGAATTGTTCTTATCTGTTGGGCAAAAATAACACCACTTGCCGGTAGCAGGGGTTAACCCACTTGGATGTATTGTTAATTAAGGTTAAACGGTTTCGTTTTCAAGCATTTTGAACTGGGTATTAAGCAGCGTGCTTATTTCTTCGGCCCGGTTCCAAATCATAAAATGTCCACCCTTTTCAATGGTAATGTTGGCTTGCACCAAGTTGTATGGTAGTAGTTTATCTGCTGTTCCGTGGATGTGTATAATACCCGAAGGCGGCTGTTTCTGCTTCCAGCAGCCAATCATACGAACGGCATGGCGCAGCAAATGGCTATTGGTTTGCTGCAACATGATACGCTTGAAGTACAATTCTTCATTGCTGCTGCGCAAATCGAATATGAAACGATTGAGCCAGTTGGTGTGCTGTGCAAAACGATAAGGCACCGGATGGCATAAGCCACTGCGCCCCGCCAGGCGTATAAACCACGGCAGCTGAGCAGCATGGCTGCAACTGCTTACCAATAAGGCTTTGCGTATCACAAACGGGTGGTTGCCCGGTGCTATAGCTTGCTGCTGCAGCAGTGCAGAAGCAAGCATGCCGCCAAACGAAACACCAAGCAAAATCACCTGTGGATGGATGATTTGTCCACTCAACTTTTGTGCATAGGTTTCCAGTGTATCGGTGGGGTCAGGTACCTGCCATTTCACATAATGCAAATCAACGCCGGGCATGTTCAATTTGCTGAACAGGCGTTCATCGGCACCAAGGCCGCTGAGGCAATATACTGGAATAAGCATGTTGCAGTCACTTTGGATATTTATGAGCAGGCAAAATAACTATGTGATTGGAGTACCTGGTTTTAAGCAAAAAGCATTGTGCCTGCTTAACATCATTTCATGGCTCAATCGTCAAACCCCGGCCGCTTAAATTTCATCGCGTCGGGAAAAAGTTGGTTGGCCATGTTAATGCATTGGTCAAGCTTGCTAAGCACTGGTAGCATCTTATCTTCTTCGCCGGGCAACAGTTCCAGCAGTTTTACCCAGGCTGCTTTGCTGTCGGTAAGGGCCACCAGGCCCACTTTGGCCGAACCGTTCCAGTCGGTCTGCAGGGGGTCGGGCCAAATTCTGGGATCGTACTCCTCCTGCTGGCCCAGCAAGGCGCGGCTAAACTTTGGGTGAGGTATGGTGCTATGCCATTGAATGACTTCTACCAGGTCGTTTACCTCTTCCAGGTGGCGAATGGCATCGTTCTCGCTGCGAATGCCCATTTCCACCTGTGGTATCTGATCTATAATGTGGTGCTGGATGGAAGTGCTGGTTCTAAAAAAATGGCGTACAGAGGCTTGATAGACATTGCACAGTTCCGTTAGCGGGTGTTTTCTTACTTCGTTGTGGCGGCGGTCGCTTTCGGCGGCGTGTGCTTCTAATTCGTCTTCGTCTATTTCATTGAGGTCTATGCCATGTTCCTGAGCCTTTTCGTGCAGTATTTTCAGTGCATCCTGCAGATTGCTCAATATTTCTTCGGCCATGTCGTCTTCTTCCTCAGCCGGGCCAATGCCAAGGTTTTGCATTTGTTGTTTGCGCCGTTCAATCGTTTCTTTTTGACGTTCGCCGGTGCGGCAGCGGTCAATAAATGAACAACGCTCACACCAACTGTTGCAGTAGTTGCAAATACCTGGAATGTATTTTGCCATGGGAGAGGTGTTGGAAAACGCCTGTAAAGATAATGGAAGGCATATACTAGTGTGCAAAGCCCTGGCATATGCCTGCTTTTTTGCTTTAGTTATCTATTCAATGCCGGTTATCGGCAACTGTAAGTTAATGGCCGGGCAACACATTCAAAAATATTGCAAAATCAAGTATTTGAAGCTTTGCGATTTTGTATGTGCTTCTTCTTGCGTTGCAAATAATCTATTGCATTTCAAAGGTTGCCATGCACTACTCATTCCATGCTACCCAACCTGTTCCTCTCTTGCTATGGAGGGCGGTATCAGCTTGTATACCACAGGAGTTACTACCCGGCTAAGCAGGGTACTCGATATGAGGCCACCTATAATAACAAGCGCAAGCGGGCTGATGAGCGGGTTGCTGCTAAGTGCAATAGGTATGAGGCCTCCTATAGCCGTGAGCGATGTAAGTACAATGGGTAGAAAGCGTATTTCGCCCGCCTCCAATATGGCTTCGTCCAATCCCTTGCCTTGCCACCTCAGTTGATTGGTAAAATCAACCAGCAATATTGAGTTTTTTACTTCTATACCTGCAAGGCCAATGAAGCCTACAATGGCTACAAACGACATGGGGTTGCCCGTGGCCCACAGCAACAGTACGCCACCAATAATACCCAGCGGTATTACAGAAAGAACAATAAGCGTACTCTTAAAAGTTTTAAACTCCAGAATGAGGATGGTGATGAAGAGAAAAACGGTAAGGATGATAACGGTGACAAAGCTTCCGCCAAAGGCTTCCTGTTGGCTTTCGGCCTCGCCTGCCGGTACCAGCGTGTAACCTGCCGGCACCCTTACCTGGCTGGCTTTGTCCAAAAACTTACCCAGCACATCGCTGGCCAACGCTCCCTTTTTGACGTAGGCGGTAACTACAGCATAGCGCTTTTTGTCAATATGGTTTATAGTTACGGGAGAGGTTTCGAACTGCAGGTTAGCCACCAGGTTAAGAGGTACCGGTGTGCCCACTGCGTTGTTCACAAAAAGGCCTTCCAGCGTTTGCAAGGTGGCATAGCCTTGTCGTGGCGCATTTACTACAATGTCATAGTCCTCATCTTTTTGCTCGTCGCTAAGGGTACCCAGTTTAAGGCCGTTAACAGCCATGCGCACCGTGCGGTCTATATCGCTGGTTAATATGCCAAGGGTTCGAGCTTTCTCGCGGTTGATGCTCACCCGGATATCGCTTTTCAGCAGGTCTATCTCGTTACGTGCATAAATGGTACCCGGTATGGTTTCCAGAAGGCTTTTGGTTTGGGCTGCCAGGCTGCGCAGGGTATCCAGGTTGTTTCCAATAATGCGAATGGCTACCGGAGCTTCTATGGGAGGCCCTTGTTCAAAATCTTTTACCTCTATGTTGGCACCCGGATACTGCAAAAAGCGGGCGCGCAACTCTTCTATCAGGTCCAACTTCTGGCTCGGGTTTACATCGTCATTTAATTGAACATATACCTGCGCAAAATCGCTCTTTTCGTTGCTTTGAATTTCGTTGTAGTAAATACGCGGGTTGCCCTTGCCGGTATTGCTGGTGTAGTACTTAATGGCAGGCACCCTGGCCAGTTCGGCCTCTACCCGTTGCACCATTTGGTTGGTAGCAGCTATGTTGCTTTGCAGGGGCATGTTAATATTTATAAGAAACTGCGGTTTTTCGCTGCTGGGAAACAGTTTGAAACCAATAATGCCAAACACTGCAAGTGAGCCGGCAAACAGGGCTGCGGCAACCAGCAAGGTGGTTACCGGGCGACGGAGTGATTTTTCCAGCAGTTTGCCATAGCTGCCTTTGATAATGCGTTGCAGTGCGCGCAGGAAAATATTGCCATCCGGGCTGTGATTGGTTTTGAGGATGCGGCTTGCCAAAAAGGGTACGATAGTAAGCGATACCAGCATGGAACCAAGCACAGCCGCCATTACCGACACTGCCAGGCTTCGTATAAATTCGCCGCTTGCTTCGGGCATAAAGGCAAGGGGCATAAAAGATACAATAAGTGTGGCAGTACAGCCAATTACTGCCAGGGTAATTTGTTTGGTGGCTTCTATAGCAGCCTGCCGCTTGGTGTAGCCTTCGCGTAGCCAGCGTTCTATGTTTTCTACCACCACAATGCTGTCGTCTACCAGCAGGCCCAGGGCTACCACCAGGCCCACAATGCTCAGTTGGTTGAGGCTAAATCCTAATGCATTTAGCGATATCAGCCCCAGCGCCAGGCTTAGGGGAATGGCTATCATTACGATAAGAGAGGCGCGGCCACCCAGTGGCAGCAGGGTAATGAGCACCAGCCCAATGGCAATTAAAAAATCGATGCCCAGCCCTTGCAAGCGATGCGTAACGTTGTTGGCCTGATCAAAAGCGCGTACCAGGGCAATATTGGCAGGCAGTTTTTGCTCAAAGGCATTAATTACCGACTGGTATTCGGTCTGTGCTTTTGCAATATTCATTCCGGGCTTTAATGCCGCAGTTACCAATACCGCACGGTGCCCGTTGATGCGTACAATATGTGTTTCCTCGCGGTAGCGCAGGTGTACGTCAGCCACATCTTTCAGGTACACAATAGCGCCATTGGCATTGTATACTACGGTATTGGCTACTTCATGGGCTGTGTTGTACTTACCGCTCGTTTTTATGTTATACGTATTGTTGCCTGCCCGTATGCTGCCGCCGGGTATATTGGCAGCCTCGCTCTGTATGCTGCCCAATACGGCATTAAGTGGTATGCGCATGCGTGCCAGTTTGTCCATATGCAGGTCTATGCGCACCTCCTGCTCCTGTACGCCCTGGTAATCCACTTTTTTAAGGCTCTTTATTTTTTCCAGTTCTTCCACCAGCACATTTGCCTGCGTGCGCAGGGCTTGCATGCTGGCATTTTCACTTATCAAAGCCAGTTGCAAAATCTTTACATCCGTTGGGGTAACCTTACGTATTTCCAGTTTCAACAGGTCGGGCGGCAGTTGATCTCGTATGCTGTTTATTTCGCGCACCAGCTCCTGGTACTTATCGTTTACGTTGCTGGTGTACACATACTCCACGGTTACTACCGCCACGCCATCATCTATGCGGGTTTCAATATTTTTTATGTCTTCCAGTTCGCTTACTTTTTTCTCGATGGGCTTCACTACCAGCTCTTCCATATCCTTGGGGCTGGTGCCGGGGTAAATAACCACTACCGGAAACATGGGCGGGTTTATTTCCGGATCTTCGGCCCGCGGCATATTCAGCAGGGTGTTTATGCCCACAATAATGATCATGGCAAACAGCACCAGGGTGAGCTGCCAGTTTTTAACAGCAAAGGCTACCATTTTCATACAATAAATGATTTAAATGTGATAGATAGGCGCAAGCATACCTGCCCTGCCTTTACTGTTTTACGATGATGGTTGATTTTTCGCTGACGTATGCACTGCCTGCTACTACCACATAGGGCACATTTTCCAGTCCGCGTAGCACCTCCACTTCGTTTGGCAGCATGCGACCAATGGCAACTTCCACGCGTCTCACAGTCTTTTTATCATCGGTTACAAATACGAAACCTGTATTTCCATCGGCCTCCAGCAGTGCTGCATAGGGAATAGTTGTGGCGCCTGTAACAGCGCCTGTGGCAATTGTTGCTTTGCCAAACATGCCTGTGGCAGGCTTTTCGCCTGCAAAGATTACGCGCAGTTCAATAGTAAACGAACCGTTGGCAGGGTCGGCTGCCAGCGACCGGTTGGTTACTGTTGCTTCGAATGTTTTGCCGGCAAATGCATCAAATGTTACACTTGCTTTGTTACCCAACTTTACAGCGGCCCATTGTGCATCGCTTACGCCGGCTTTCAGCACCCAATGGCTGCTGCCGCCTACCAGGTTTAGCACCATTACGGGCATACCGGGTCCGGCTATTTCACCTGCGCTTAGTAGTTTCTTTACTACAAACCCACTGGCGGGTGCATAAATGCGTGCATACTGTTGGTTAAATTGGGCAGCACTCAGTCCTTGCTGAGCGATATCAAGGCCCGTTTTGGCATTTTGCAGTTGCTCAAGTGTAGCCACACTGTCGCGGTACAGGTTATTTACACGGTCATAATCGCGCTGTGCTTTTTGCACATTCAGCTGCACTTGCGCCACCTGCGAGGCTATTTCGGTGTTTTTGAGGGTGGCAAGCACCTGTCCTGCTTTTACAAAGTCGCCCTCGCTTACAAACACACTTTCTACTACGCCGCCTATCTTAAACGACAGTTTCGATTCGTCTTCGGTGTATAGCAAACCGGTAGCCTGTATGTTTCCTTGCATGGTAACCGGCTGTACAGGGGCAAGGGTTACCGGTATAGCTTCACCTGCAGTGGGTATTGTGGTCTTTGTTTGGTTTTGGCTGCAGGCAGCAAATAATGCCAGTATGGTTATGGATAGCAGTAATTGTTTCATAAACAGGGGGTGATTAATTGTTAATGGTAATGGCGGCAGTTTGACGTTCGTAATCGGCCCAGGCAATAAGGGTTCGGTATTTGGTAAGCTGTTCCTGCAGTTGTACGGTGGTATACTGGTTGCGGGCATCAAGCCATTCAATAAAGCTATTGGTGCCTTCAGTGCGGCCACGGTCTATCAGTTTAAAATAGCTGGTGGAGGCTTGCACCTGTTTTTGCGCAGCCTTGTAGTTGGCAAAAGCAGTAAGCACGTTGTTTTTTGCGGTGAATGCCTGTAGCCCCAGTTGTTGATTTACCAGGTTTTGCTGGGTTTTGATTTGTTCCAGGTCTTTTTTGCTTTGCTCTATTCGGTACTGGTTTCGTTTGCCCTGAAAGATGGGAAACTCCAGTTGCACACCGGCCATATAGTAGGGGCTCTGGTCGTTTACTTTCCATTCAAACGCCTGCATACCCAGGTCGGCAAACAGGTTTACCCTGGGCTTCCAATATGCTTCGTTCATGGCTATGGCCGTGCGGTTAATGCTTTCGGCTGTTTGCAGTTGTTTCAATTCTTCGCGGTTGGCAAGCAAGGAGTCGCTGTAGCCTTGCAGTACGGCCAGTGCGGGTAAGGCAGGTTCGGTAGTTACAATGCTATCTTGCAAGGGTCGGTTGAGCAAGAAGTTGAAATATGCCCTGGCCTTTGCTGCTTCGTTGCGGGCGTTTTCTATTTGCGCTTCTACCTGCTGCAGGTCGGCCTCGCTGCGGCTTACATATGCCGGCAAGCCCTTACCGTTAACCAGCAGACTTTGGTTGGTGCGCAGGCTGCGCTCTACCACCGCCCGGGTACTCTCATAAATTTCAATACCCCTGGTAGCGAGCAGGTAGGTGTAGTATGCCGTTTTTACGTCTTTAATTAATTCTCGTTTATAAATGGCTATCTCGCCCTCGCTTAGTTGTATCTGCTGCTGCTTGATATCCCTGTTGTACCGTATATCTGGGTTGAAAAGCGGGTAAGTTGTACGCACTTTAGCATCATAAAAGTTGTTTGGCAGCAATTGTTCCTCCACGTTGCTAACGGTAGGGAACTTGGTAGTGCCTGTAAGTTGGTTGAGTGTGGCGTATACGGGGTTCAGCAGGTCGCCTACAGGTATGTATATGTCGCGACCACCGGCGGCAAGGGTATAACTGCCCGAGAAGTTAATAGAGGGCAAAAAATAGCTTCTTGCTTCCTGCAAAGCAAGCATGCTTTTATGCAGGGCAATATGCTTTTGCCGTAGCACCAGGTTGCTGTCCAGAGCCTGTTGTATATAGCCTTGCAAAACCGGGTGTGTGTCGGGTTGGGATATAGCAACGCTACTCCATATCATGCCTAACAGCCATGCCAATGTAGTTAGTTTAAATTTCATACAATCTCTTTATGTTGATGGATCGATATTTTATGAACAATGTTTAGCGGGATGTAAATTTTTTTTACATGTTGCGCAACATATCCACGTAATACCCGTACGATTTTTCAAGAATCTCTTTTTCGTTTACAGGCTTATGGTCTACGTGCTCCATCACGCCTATTCTATTTCGGCAATACAAAGCACACATACCGTGCAAGCCGCTCCAAATGGTAAAGCTTAGCTCAAGCGGGTCTTTGCCGGGCATGCGTCCTGTAGCCTGGCATTCTTTTACGGTGTGCACCAGGTGGTCAAATACGCGGTCGCCCATGGTCCAAGGGCAGGCTTCTCCCAGCATGTTCATTGGTGCGCCCATAATAAACATTAAATCGTATAAGTCCTTGTTATTGAGGGCGAAACTCATGTAAATACGGCCCATGGCCACGAGGCGTTCAAAGGCATCGCCCACGGCTTGAAGGGGCGCCATTTGCTGCAGCAATTGCCCAAATGCCTCGTTGTGCAGTTCCAGAAATATCTCATCCTTTTCTTTAAAATACAAGTAAATGGTACCGGGGCTGTACTCAATTTTATCGGCAATGGTGCGGATGCTGGTTTGGTAGTAGCCTTTTTCCAAAAAAATTTCACGAGCGGCATCCAATATCAGCCGCCGCATATTTTCCTTTTCCCGCTGTTTCCTGTCTTCAATTCCCATGGGTAATTAATTAACAGTGCAAATATAATGAACGGTGTTTAGTAATTCCAAATTTTTCGTGTAATTTATTTTTGGAATAGTCTTCTAATTGTAAAATGAATCGATGAATAAGTATTCTAAATACCTTGGTTAGGTGGTCCAGAAGAACCTCACCTGTTTACAGGCACCGTGCGACTTCAGTGTTTTGGCTGAGTATGCACTCAGTATGCACAGGTATTTTAACGCTAAGGTTGGGAATGTTGCATTACCCGTAGGTAGGAGGATCACTGCAATGGTAACAGCAAGATGGCTGAATTGCCTTTTGCATTTGACGGATGGGTTTTCTGTTGCCTGCATTTAATCCAGCAGGAATGACAGGTCATCTTCGCTCAGGTTCTTTACAAAACCTTCTTCTTCGCTTACCAGCTCTTCGGCCAGTTGCTTTTTGCGCTGCTGCAATTGCAAAATGCGTTCTTCCACAGTACCCTTGCACACCATTTTGTAGGCAAATACATTTTTGTTTTGCCCTATGCGGTGGGTACGGTCAATAGCCTGGCGTTCAACGGCCGGGTTCCACCAGGGGTCGAAAATGAAAACGTAGTCTGCTTCGGTAAGGTTGAGGCCTGCATTACCAGCCTTCAAGCTTAATAGAAAGATCTTCTCGGGTGCTTTGGAATCCTGAAACCTGTTTACCAATTGCTGCCGCTGTGCCGGTTCTGTGCTGCCATCCAGGCGCAGGTAGTCAAGGTCAGCTTTGTCAAGGGCTGTTTCCAGCAAATCAAGCATTTGGGTAAACTGCGAAAATACCAGCACCTTATGCTCAGGAACCAGGTTGGCTATTTCGGCAAGCAAAATGTCGGTTTTGATACTGTCGCTGCAAAACAGGTCTTCATTTTTTACAAGTTCACAGTGGTTGCACACCTGCCTCAGTTTCAGTAAACCATTTATCACGCTAAGTTTTCCTTTTTCAAAACCCTGTTGCTTTATGTCCAGCATTACACTACTGCGTACCTGCTCTTTTATGGTTTCGTAGGCCATGTGCTGATCGTGGCCCATGCGGCACCACAGGATGCTCTCTGTTTTGGGTGGCAGGTCGGTGGCTACCTGTTCTTTGGTGCGTCGCAAAATGAAGGGATTGGTGAGTTTGCGCAGCGCGGCTATTTTATCTGCATTGCGTTCGCGTTCAATGGGGTCGGCATATTCGCGTTTAAAGAATTCGCGGCTGCCAAACATGCCCGGCAGCAGGAAACTGAGTTGGGCAAAAAGGTCGAATGTGTTGTTCATAACCGGGGTGCCGCTCAGCGCTATGCGTGTGGTGGCTGGCAACGTCAATACGGCCCGCGTAATCTGTGCATTGGGGTTTTTGATATTGTGGCTTTCATCAAGCACCACTACCCCAAAATCTTTAAGTGCAAGCATGTCGGAATCGCTTCGTATGGTGCCATAGCTGCTGATAATTACCTGGGTTTCGTCATCGTCAAATATGCTGCGGTTGCGGTTGTTGCCATGGTAAACGGCAACAGTTATAGAGGGTGCAAATTTTTCCCATTCCTGCAGCCAGTTGTAAATGAGCGATGCCGGGCAAACAATCAGGTGCTTTTTCAGCATGCCGGCTTCTATTTGCCGGGTTATAAATGCAATTGTTTGCAGGGTTTTACCCAGGCCCATATCGTCGGCCAGGCATGCTCCGGCGCCCGCCTCGGCCAGCAGGCTCAGCCATTCGTAGCCTTTTTGCTGGTAGGGGCGCATGGTTGCCTGTACTGCGCCAGGTAATGCATACACTGCATCGCTATTGCTTTGCCATTGGCGCCAGCGCTGCCACCATTCGGCTTTTATAATGGGCTTCAGTACTTCATTTGCCGTATCGTCTTCGCTCAGCGCCATCCAGCGTGCAGCTTTCAGCACGCTGCCCTTTGCCTTGCCATGCTTCAGCAGCAACCCGTATTGTTGTATCCATCCATCGTGCAGTATACCCAGCGAACCATCGCGGAGCAACACTGCTTTTTGCCCGGCCAGCAATACCTTTTGCAGTTCCTGCAGTGGCACCAGTTCTTTTCCAAAGCTCACTTCCATATCAAGTATCACCTGCTCTCCGCTTTCTTCCACTATGGTGGCTTTGGTAGCAACTGTATGCGGCGAATAACGGAATTGGCGCAGCAAGTCCATGCCCGTTATCTCCACGTTTTCGTCAAGCAGCCTATGGTACACCTTAAAGAACCACTGCCCTTTTTGTGCTTCGGCAAAGCTGAGGTGAAAAGTGCCGTTGAGTTGCGCGGAAAAGCGCGGATGCAGGTTGCGCAAAAACTGCACAAATGCGTCTTCGTGCTGGCGGTGCCGCTGCACCTCGTACAAATCACCGTTACGCAGCAGTTCAACAGATGTTTTGTACTCACCCTCCGTTACGATGCCTTCGTACACCCATTGCGGAGTCAGCATCAAAAAGTTGTTGCTTATTTCCTGCAGCAATACGCGCCGCTGCGGCTCGGAGTTGATTACAATTTTTGGAAATAAATTATTTCGGTCCACCACGTTGTTCTCTTCCAGTCGCAGCAACACTTCCTGGACAAAGCGGGTGGTATCAAGGCCATACATGCTTGTGTCGAAGCTTTCGAGCCAATCGAGGGTTTGCATGTCTTTGTAGCCCAGCAAAAAATACTCGTTGTTTCGTTCTGCCAAAAAGTGGGTGCGCACAAACTGTGTTGCGCCAAACAGTGTACCGTTTATGTTGAAACTCGTTTCTACAAAAAGGTGCTTCTTTTGTTTTACCACTTTGAATGTCACCTGTGGCCGGTAGCTGCTCCATTTGCAGGGCGCGGTTAGTACCCCACGGCCGGGCACGGGTTTTTGATGGTACCATTTTGCCAGGTGGGCATAGGGCTTCAGGCGGTCGAATACATCGTAATGGTGCCGTATCATGGCCTGCGCCAGGTAGGTGGTTTCTTCCATGCCAGAGCGCTGCATTTTGAAGCGATGCCGGAAAAGCTGCAAATGCTCCTGGTTAATGGTTTCGCCAAACTGGCGAAAAAAAGGAGAGACCGATTGGGGAACCCCTTTAATGTACCGGTGAAACGATGCCCCTTCGGGACTGTGCATGGTATAGTCGGGAATACCGTTTGTTTTGGTAATGACCAATACCGAAGCAAGGTCAAGGGTTTTGCTAATGCGGTCGGGATGCAACATGAGGCCTGTGCGTACCTCTTTATTCACTTTCTGATCGGTGGTTGCCATGGTAGTTCCTGTGGGGCGCTTTACGCCTTGCGGCAAACTTAAAGGCCATGCACCTTGCACCGTGAGCCCTGTGGAAATCGGGTTATCCGCCTATGGATAAATTTTTCCGGAAGTTGAATTAAAAAGTGCATCACCTGCGGTTTAGGAATTTCTTACCAATTACTGGCAGGGCTTTTGCGTTTCAAAAAGAAAACCACACCTATGAAGTTCACATTTGTTCTTGCTATTGCAGCGGGTATGCTGCCTGCTTCCTTTGTTGCTGCCCAGGGCCTCGATTTTGGCTTGAAAGCCGGTGTAAACGGCGTAAAAATGGAGGGCGTACCATTTGATGAGTCTTTTCGTTACGGCTTTGTGGGCGGGGGCTTCCTGCACGCCAATTTCAGCAAGAAGTTTGGTGTAGGAGCCGAGTTGCTCTTTAGCGAGGCTACAGTAAAAACGGCCGGGGCCTTGGGTGATATCGGCGAAGGCATGTCGATTAATGATATTACAGATATAAAGCTCAATTACCTGGGTATCCCGCTTTCCTTGCATTATGGTAATAAGTTCAAGTTGCAGGGCGGTGTGCAGTTCAATATCAAAACCAATGAAGAAACCAAGTTGGGCGGCAGTATTAAAAACGCGTTTTCAAACAACGATATTCAAGCGCTCGCCGGCTTCCACTGGAACCTGCCCCTGCATTTATTCATCAGCGGCCGCTACCTGGTGGGCCTTACCAATCAAAACGAACTGACCGCCAACGGCAAATGGAAAAGCCAAATGGTGCAGGTAACAACAGGGTTGAGGTTTTAGAATAGTTGTTCAAAGGCCAAATGGCATTTATCACAGATGAAGATGCGTGCGATGGCATGCTTTGTTGATTTGCACCGGCCAAAGTACATTGAGAATAAGACGAGATGATTTGGAATGATCAAGCCGGAAAACCTATGGATGTAAATAATCTGTCTTAGGTTTTCCGCTTGTTTACCAGAAATCGTCATTATTCCCGTTCTATTGGTATAAATATCGTTTTTTTTACAATTGTATTGGTAAAAATTACGAAAACGCCCTTTATCCAGTGCCCAAATCCTTCTGGTAGCATGCGGTGCAATCGACCTGCGTTTCATCCAAACGACTAAAGCTCTGTAAGTTCCTGGTAATGATTATTCTCCAAAAATTCAGTGGAAGGCGCTACTAAGTGGCGTTTCATTCTGTTGCGGGTTTCATACAAACGCTATAACAAGCAAAGGAGTTGTGCAGGTGGTAAGTTGTTGCACAGTGTTTCGCACATTGGCCTTTTCACACTGCATTCACCCGCTCCTTCAGCCAATCCTGCAGACCTTCAAAATTCAGTTGGCCGGTGCTTACGGCTATCATAGTGTCGTAGGCGTCTTGTTCAGCGGCTACCAATTGTAGCCCGCTCAATTCAAGTACTGCGAACATGGCAAGAAATCCGGTTCTTTTATTACCGTCTATGTATGGATGATTTTGCACGATGCTTGCTGCGATAGCGGCGGCTTTGTCAAAGGCTGTTGGGTACAATTCTTCCGCTCCAAATGTTTGAAATGGCCTTGCGATGGCTGACTTCAGGAGGCCCTCGTCGCGTATGCCCATTGCGCCACCATATTGGCGAATGGAGTGGGCATGGAGCCTATCAATAAACTGCTTCGTAATCATTTACTGAGCCAGTTTATGCAACACGGTATGGTACCTTTCAACGGCTTTAGCAAATACTTCGTCTGCCTTCTCTATGGAGTCTGCTTTCCCAATAAGCCCCAATTCTGTTGTTTTGCCATTTTCAAGCTCATGGAGAAAACGCTCCACTTCCAGAAGTGCCTTCTCAGATTGAAGTTCATCGATCTGTTTGATGATGGCTGTTTTCAATACTTGTAAATCCATGAATACCATGTTTTACTCAAAGTTATAAAAAATAAATGCTTTGATATGTGGGATGGCCGCCAATTTCTGTTGATTGCGCACATCAACTAAACAAGTACTCAATATCATCCCTCGTTAGCTTCTTCACAAAGCCGGCATCGTCCGAAATCAGTTCTTTAGCCAGCAGGCGCTTGCGTTCCTGCAGTTGAATGATTTTGTCCTCTACCGTGTCTTTGCATATCATGCGGTAGGCAAATATGTTGCGGGTTTGGCCAATACGGTGCGTACGGTCTATGGCTTGCTGCTCCACGGCCGGGTTCCACCAGGGGTCTACAATGTACACATAGTCGGCAGCGGTCAGGTTCAGGCCCACACCGCCGGCTTTAAGCGAAATGAGGAATACGCGGCATTCAGCATTGTTTTGAAAATTATCGATGGCCCGCTGACGTTCCTGCACGGTAGTGCTGCCATCAAAATATTCAAACTGTACACCCAGGTGTTTCAGTTTTTCGCGTATGAGGCCCAGCATGCCCAAAAACTGCGAAAAGACCAGCGCCTTATGATCGCTGATGTTTTCGGTTATTTCGCGGGCCAGTTCTTCCAGCTTAATGGATGCGTTGGGATATTTATCCTGTTCGTTCATAATGGCCGGGCTGTCGCATATCTGCCGCAGCTTCATCAGGCCCTGTAGTATAGTAAGCGTGCTCCGTTCCATACCCTGGCTATCGATGGTGCCAAGTACCTTGTCGCGAAATTCGTTTCGGAAGGCATCGTATATGCGGCGCTGCTCTTCTTCCATTTCGCAAAACAGGATAGTTTCTGTTTTTTCGGGCAGGTCTTTAGCCACCTGTTCCTTGGTGCGGCGGAGTATAAAGGGGTACAGCAACTTGCGCAAATGGTCTTTTTGTTCGGGTTCGCCAAACTTGTCGATGGGGGTGGCAAACTCGTTGCGGAAAAACTCGGTGCTGCCCAGTAGCCCCGGGTTCAGGAAGTTCATTTGAGCGTAAATGTCGAAGGTGTTGTTTTGCAGCGGGGTACCGCTCATGCACAGGCGGTGCTTGCTCTGCAGCAGGCAACTGGCGCGGGCCACCTTGCTGTTCGGGTTTTTGATGGCTTGGCTTTCATCAAGTATTACATAGTCAAAATCTAATTGCTGCAGCAGCAGTATGTCGCTGCGAAGCGTACCGTAGGTGGTAATAATAATGTGATGGGGCATCAAGTCTTCAACAAGGCGGGTACGTTGCCCGCCGTGATGAATGAAGTACTCAAGGCCCGGTGTGAACTTCTTTATCTCATTTTCCCAGTTGTACAGCAGGGTAGTGGGGCATACCACTAGGGCTTTAAGCCTTCCAAACTTATTTTCAAAATGCTCCAGCATGGCCAGTGCCTGCACGGTTTTGCCCAGGCCCATATCATCGGCCAGTATGCCGCCGCATTGCGTGTCCATTAAAAAGTTGAGCCAGTGAAATCCCGTTGTTTGATAGGGACGAAGCACTTCGGCAAGGTGATTTGGAGGAGCAATCTTTTTAATCCGCTTAAACGAACGTAGCTTATCGAAACGCTCTTCCAGGTCTATTTGCAGTTCGGTATCGTCTCGTTGTTCGTACAATTCATCTATTACGCCAAACTGGTAGCGGCTCAGGCGCAGGTGGCTTCCGCTGCCTTCGCCTACTTTAAACAGCAGGCTGTATTTTTTCAACCATTCCTCTGGTAGTATACCCATGGAGCCATCGCTCAGCTGTACTACACTTTGCTTGTTGGCTAGTGCTTTCTTAATATCCGGTATGCGCACTTTCATGTCGCCAAAGGCTACATCTACGTTGGCGTCAAACCAGTCTACGCCGCTGCTGATGCGTACCTGCGTGGTAGGCCTTGCCGTATTGAACCTGAAGTTTCGCAGACTTTCAAAGCCCAACAGGGGTACATTCCATTCCTTCAAAGTTTCTACAAACAGGAAAAACCAGTTGTTTTTAAGTACTTCGCTTCCTTTGAGCACCAGCTGGCGTCCACGGTCGCTGCGAATAAAGTTGGTGTGCAGGCCTTCCAGTTTTTGAATAAACTGTCGCTCTTTATCCAGCATACGGTGGACTATAAGCACCTGCCCATCGTGTACCATGGTTATAGCGCCCAGTTCGTCTTGTGGCGCAGGAATATCGTTGTAGGTAAAGAGGGGGTTGAAAACCAGGAATTCGCCTTTTTCCACCAGTTGCAC
>Ga0114939_10001046_pt1 | contig 22389 bp, 16 predicted proteins | sample AshMeaCrysSpring_FD_87196 | JGI IMG/M metagenome (GOLD analysis project Ga0114939, IMG submission 87196) | Groundwater microbial communities from Big Spring, Nevada to study Microbial Dark Matter (Phase II) - Ash Meadows Crystal Spring | ecosystem: Environmental > Aquatic > Deep subsurface >...
CGCGCCTGGTCGGCGATCGAGCGCGTGATGGCCTGGCGGATCCACCAGGTCGCGTAGGTCGAGAACTTGTAGCCGCGGCGGTACTCAAACTTGTCCACCGCCTTCATGAGGCCGATGTTCCCCTCCTGGATCAGGTCGAGGAACTGCAGGCCGCGGTTGGTGTACTTCTTGGCGATCGAGATCACCAGGCGCAGGTTCGCCTCGGTCATCTCGCGCTTGGCGCGCCGCGCCTTCGCTTCGCCCGTGGACATCTGCTTGTTGATGTCCTTGAGGTCCTTCAGCGGGATGCCGATCTTGTCCTGGATATCGCGCAGCTTCTGCACCTGCTCGAGGATGTTCGGCTCGACGCGCGCGAGCTGCTCGCTGTAGGCGTTCGCCGCGGCGATCTCGTTCTTGATCCAGCGCAGATTCGTCTCCGAGCCCGGGAACACCTTGATGAAGTGCGCGCGCGGCATGCCGCCCCGGTCGACGCAGAGGCTCTGAATCGTGCGCTCGTGCCGGCGGACCTCGTCCACCATGCCGCGCACGTTGTCGCAGAGTCGCTCGATGATCCGCGCGGTGAAGCGGATGTTCATCAGCTCGTCGGAGATCTGGTCGCGGAGCTTGATGTACTCCTTGGAACGGTGGCCGAACTTGACGAGCGCCTGCTTGAGCTTCTCGTAGAGCTTCGTGATCTTCGCGAAGCGCTCGAGCGCACCCTCCTTGAGCGCGAGCAGACTCGCGGTGAGCGCGGCGGCGCCGTCGTCACCTTCCTCCTCCTCGCCCTCCTCGTCGCCGCCATCGGCCTCCTCGGCGATCTCCGGCAGCGGCTCGTCCTTGGCGTTCGGGTCGATGAGGCCGTCGACGAGCTCGTCGATGCGCATCTCGTCGCGCTTCACCTTCTCCGAGAGCTCGAGGATCTCGCCGATGGTGGTGGGCAGCGCGGAGATCGCGTGGATCATCTGCTTCAGCCCCTCCTCGATGCGCTTGGCGATCTCGATCTCGCCCTCGCGCGTGAGTAGCTCCACCGAGCCCATCTCGCGCATGTACATGCGTACCGGGTCGGTGGTGCGGCCAAACTCGGGATCGACGGTCGAGAGCGCCGCCTCGGCCTCCTCCTCGACGTCCTCCTCCTGCGCGGCGACCGGGTTGTTCTCGGAGAGGATCAGCGTCTCGGCATCCGGGGCCTCGTCGTAGACCTGGATGCCCATGTCGTTCAGCGTCGTGATCATCGACTCGATCTGCTCGGCGTCCACGACGTCGGGCAGGTGATCGTTGATCTCGGAATACGTCAGGTAGCCGCGTTCCTTGCCGAGCCGGATGAGGTTCTTCAGGCGCGCGCGGCGGGCCTCGGCGTCCTCGGGCTTGGGCGCCGGCGTAGCGGCGAGCCGGTCGCCCTTGCCGCGCTTCTTCTCCGCGTCCTTCGCGGCGCGCGCGGCGAGCAGCGCGGCCGCCGCTTCCTTGGCGCTCGACGGCTTGGCAGGAGCGGCGGGCGCGGGCTGTGCCGCGTCCGGCTTTCCGCCCTTGGCGGGCGCGCTCGGCTTCGCCGCGCCCTTGGGCGGCGGCGCCTTCGCGGGCAGCACAGGCTTCGCAACAGCACCGCCCTTCGTCGTGACGGCCTGCTTCGCCGGTACGGTCTTGGTGATTTCCTTTGCCGCCTTCAAGAGCTTGGCGGGCACGGGCGTTTTGGCCGACTTCGTCAGCGCGGCCCGGGAAGGACCGGACGTCCTGCCGGCGACCTGTTTCGCCTTGACGGGCTTCGACGGTGCCTTCGCGGCCGGCTTGCTCTTCGGGCGCGCAGTGCTGCGCAGCGTCGGCGCGGCTTTCTTTGCCGCCGCGCGCGCGGCGGTCGCCTTCGCAGCCGGCTTCACCTTGGTCTTGGGCGCCTTGCGGGCTCCCGCGCCCGACTTGGCTTTCGCTTTCGAAGTCGCCATCTGGTGTTCCCGGCTTGAAGGGGTGAAATCGTGGACAAAAGCTTGCGATGATAACACGTTAACTTGGGGTTCCTGGCGCGGTACGCAACCCCTGCGGCTCGCCGTGGATGGCGCGCAGGAGCTCGCGCAGCTCACCACGCTCCGCCTCGGTGAGGTCGGATGCCTTGCGGCCGAGCTCCTCCCGGCGCGCCTTCAGGCCCTCGATCCTCAGCTTGTGCAATGCGCCGCGGAAATCGGCCTCCGCGGCGGCATCGTCGGTCCCGAGCTCCATCACCTCAGCCTCCAGCTTCCGCAAGAGCGGCGCGAACGGCGCCTCGCGGAAGCGCTCCGCAAGCGCCGAGGTCGTGAGCGGCTGCTCGCCCGCCACCGCCCAGTCGGCGAGTGCCTGCAGCGCCGCGCCCACGTCGCCGCTCGCGTCGATGCCCGTCGCCGGCAGGTCGCGTGCCAGCGAGGGCGCGGCCACCACGCAGCGCAGGAGCACGTGAGCGAGCCGCTGATCCAGGGCGCCGGCCGGCCGCGCGGCCGGCGGTCGAGTCGGTGCCCCGCGCGCGACCGGCGAGCGGATCCCTGCAAGGCGCGCAAGCTCTACAGGCGTCAGACCGGCCGGGTCGGCGAGCAGTTTCAGGAGCTGCAACTGCAATGCCGGAGCCGCGATGCGCTTGAGCAGCGGTGCCGCGTCGTGAGCAAGACGGGCCCGGCCCTCGGGCGCATGGGTGTCGTGGCGCGCCCGCAGCTCGCCGGCAAGGAACGCCGACAACGGCTCCGCCTCGCGCAGCGCGTTCTCGAAGGCTTCCCGGCCGTACTCGCGCACGTAGCTGTCGGGGTCGTGCTCCCGCGGCAGGAAGAGGAAACGCAGGACCTTCGCGTCGCTGACGAGCGGCAGGCCGACCTCGAGCGCATGCCACGCGGCCTTGCGGCCCGCGGCGTCGCCGTCGAAGCAGAAGACGATCTCGTCGGTGAGCCGCAGCAGCTTTTCGAGGTGGATCGGCGTGGTCGCGGTGCCGAGCGTCGCGACCGCGTTCCCGACGCCATGCTGCGCGAGCATCACGACGTCCATGTACCCCTCGACGACGAGCACCCGGCCTGCGGCACGAATGGCTTCGCGGGCCTGCGGCAAGCCGTAGAGCTCGCGGCCCTTCTCGAAGACCGATGTCTCGGGTGAGTTGAGGTACTTGGGCCCGGACTCTGCCTCGCCCGGCGCGGGCGCGAGCGCGCGCCCGCCGAAGCCGATCACGCGGGCCCGCGCATCGAGGATCGGGAACATGATGCGGTCGCGAAAGCGGTCGTAGCGCCGGCCCTCGTCGTTGACGATCACGAGTCCGGCCGCCGCGAGCGCCGGCTGGCTGTAGTCCGCGTAGACCGCTTCGAGGCTCTGCCACCCGGGCGGCGCGTAGCCGATGCCGTAGCGCGCCGCCGTACGGCCTTCGAGGCCCCGGCCCTTGAGGTAGTCGATCGCACGCGGCGCCGCCTTCAGGCTCTCCTTGTAGTAGGCCGCCGCGCGCGCCAGGACCTCGTAGAGGTCCGGCCCGGGCCGCTCGGCGCGGGGGCCGGCGCCACGGGCCTCGGGGACGTTCATGCCCACGGACTCGGCGAGCTCCTTCACCGCATCGACGTAGCCCAGGCCGGCGTACTCCATGAGGAAGGAGATCGCGTTGCCGTGTGCGCCGCAGCCGAAGCAGTGGTAGGTCTGGCGCGTGGGGCTCACCATGAACGACGGGGTCTTCTCCGTGTGGAACGGGCAGCAGGCGCTGTAGTTCGCCCCCGCCTTCCTGAGCGGCACCCGCGCGTCCACCACGGCGACGATGTCCACGCGCGCGAGCAGGTCGTGCTTGAAGCTCTCGGGAATCACGGGCGCAGAAACGGTGGTGACGGGTTGGCCCGCGAGGCACATGCCGCCGCGCCGGCACGCCGGGTCACGGGCGCACGGCTGCAGAGCGTCGGCGCGGCGGGAATGTCTCTTTATAGGCGATTTCGGCCGCTGCACCAACCGCCTTCCGGATGGCGGGCGATCGTATGCCCCGCGCGCCCCGTGCGCCCCGTGCGACCCGTGCGAGTGACGCTCCAGACGCGCGACCGGTGTGGATCGCCGGTTGCGGCTCGGGCGCGCGCGGCGCGGCGGATCGCCTGCCCGGGCTCCGTGTCAGCCCGCCAGCCTCGCCTTGACTGCAGCCGACACCTTGCCCATGTCGGCACGACCGGCGAGGCGCGGCTTGAGGATCGCCATGACCTTGCCCATGTCTTGCGGGCCGCTCGCGCCCGCAGCCTTAATGGCGTCCGCGACTTCCGTACCCACCTCGGCGTCCGAAAGCTGCTGCGGCAGATAGGCAGCGAGGACGTCCGCCTCGGCTTTCTCCCGGGCGGCCAGCTCCGCCCGGCCGCCCTGCTCGAAGGCGGCGATCGACTCGCGTCGCTGCTTGAGAAGCTTCTCGATGAGCGCCAGCACCTCGCCGTCGCTCAGGTCCTTGCGCTCGTCCACCTCCCGTTGCTTGATCGCGACGAGGATCGACTCGAGCGCGGCCTTGCGCGTCTCGTCGCGCGCCTTGCGTGCGGCGATGGAGTCCTGGGCGAGCTGGCTCTTGAGCGTCATCGGCTTCCTCCTCGCGCCTCCGCACCGCCTCTGCAGAAACGCAAAAAGGCCAGGCGGGGCCTGACCTTGCTGGACACACTCGGCATCGCGCGGGAGCGGCCCGCGCCCTTCCGGTACGGCGCGTCGATACGCAGCCGGGCGGCTGCGACCGGGCCGCGTCAATACATCTTCGGCGGCAGTTGCTGGCTGCGGATGCGCTTGAAGTGGCGCTTGACCGCGGCGGCGCGCTTGCGCTTGCGCTCCTGGGTCGGCTTCTCGTAGAACTCGCGGGCGCGAAGCTCGGTGAGAAGCCCCATCTTTTCCACGGTGCGCTTGAAGCGGCGCAGCGCCACCTCGAACGGCTCGTTTTCCTTGACGCGAACGGTCGGCATGAAGCGGACTGCCTCCTTGGACGGAATCGGTAAGTTTAGCCCTTGGCAGGGGAGCAGGCAAATCCGGCCGCGATGTCGGGATGGCACCGCGTCTTGCGGGAGGGAGCTTGGCGCCCGGGCAATGGCTAAGTCTCGGCCTGACCGCTCGGCGATGCCCCGGCGCCTGCGCCCGCGCGGCGGCGGCGGAACCGCAGGAACGCCACATAGAGCGTGGGGAGGACGATCAGGGTCAGGAGGGTCGCGCTCACCAGGCCACCGATCAGCACCACCGCGAGCGGCCGCTGCGTCTCGGACCCGATGTCCCGCGACAGGGCCATCGGCGCGAGGCCGAGCATGGCGAGCGAACCGGTCATGAGCACCGTGCGCATCCTCACCAGCGCGCCCTTCATGACCGCCTCGCGGGGCGGCATTCCCGTTCGCCGAAGCTGGTCGAAGTAGGTCACCATGACCACGCCGTTCAACACCGCCTGCCCGAAGAGGGTGATGAACCCGATCGCCGCCGACACGGAGAGGTAAATCCCGGTGAAGTAGAGGGCGAGGATGCCGCCGATCAGGGCGAACGGAATGTTGAGCAGGATGAGCAGCGCCCCGCGTACGGACTTGAACGCCTGCACGAGCAGCAGAAAGATGATGAGCACCGAGATCGGCACGATGATCGCAAGCCGCGCCATCGCACGCTCCTGGTTCTCGAACTCCCCCGACCAGGTGATGGAGTAGCCCGGGGGGACGCGCACCTGCTGCGCGACCCTCGCCTTCATGTCGGCGACCACGCTGCCCATGTCGCGGTCGCGGATGAAGATGCCGATGGAGAAGACGCGGATACCGCCCTCGCGCGCGATGTTCTGCACGCCGCTCACCGTGTCGAACGCCGCGATCTGCTCGAGCGGCACGTAGGCGCCCTCGTGCGTGCTCACCGGCACGCGCTTGATGCTCTCGATCGCGCGCTCCGGCTCCTTCAGGCGCACGGCCACGCCGAAGCGCCGCTCCCCTTCCCAAAGGTAGGTTGCGGGCCGTCCGCCGAGCGCCATTTCGATCACGTCCTGCACGTCGGCGACGTTCACGCCGTAGCGCGAGGCCTTCTCCCGGTCGATCGAGATCGTAAGCTGCGGCAGGTCACCCAGCCGGTCGATGAAGGCGCGCCGTACCCCCTCGACGTCGGCGACCGCGAGCAGGGTCTGCTCCGCCAGCGCGCGCAGGACCTTGAGGTCGTCGCCGAACACCTTGATCACGATCTGCCCGTCGATCTGCGAGATCGATTCGAGGACGTTGTCGCGGATCGGCTGCGAGAACGACGGCTGCACGCCCGCGAATGCCGACAGCTGGCGCTCCATGTCGTCGAGCACCTGGACCCGCGTCAGGCCGCGCGTCCACTCCGACTCGGGCTTCAAGTCGACCAGGAACTCGGCCATGTTGACGAGCTTCGGGTCGGTGCCGTCCTCGGGCCGCCCGGCCTTCGACATGACCCGGGCCACCTCGGGGACGTTGCGGATCGCCGCGCGCATCGTGCCGGTGGCCTCGCGCGCCTCGGACACGGAGACGCTGGCGGGGAGCGGCACGTTGATCCACACCGACCCCTCGTTCAGCTCGGGAAGGAACTCCGAGCCGAGACGCGGCACCAGGGCGAGGGTCGCGGCGAGCGCGACGAGGGCGGTGCCGATGACCAGCGCTGCGTGGTCGAGCGCCCACGCCAGCACCGGACGGTAGACCGCCTTGCAGGCGCGCACCAGCCAGTTGTCCTCGTGCGATCCGGGATTCAGGAAACGGTGGCACAGCACCGGCACCAGCGTGAGCGAGAGCACGAGCGAGCCGACGAGCGCCGACACGACCGACCAGGCCATGGGCTCGAAGATGCGGCCCTCGTGCCGCTGCAGCCCGAAAATCGGCAGGTGCGCGCAGATGATGATGAGCATCGAGAACAGCGTCGGCCGGCCGACTTCGACGGTCGCGTCGAGCACCTTCTGCGCCCGCGGTACGCGCTCCTCCAGGTCCTCGGAGAGCCTGCGGAAGACGTTCTCGACCACGATGACCGCGCCGTCGACGATGATTCCGAAGTCCATTGCCCCGAGAGAGAGCAGGTTCGCCGGGATGCCGACGAGATGCAGCCCGATGAAGGTCGCGAGCAGGCTCAAGGGGATGACGGCCGCAACGATGAGCGCCGCGCGCAGGTTCATCAGGAAGAGCAGCAGGACGGTGACGACGAGCAGCGCGCCCTCGAGCAGGTTCCGGAAGACCGTCCGCAGCGTCTTGGCGATCAGCCACGTGCGGTCGTAGAAGGGCACGATCGAGACGCCGGGCGGGAGCATCGAGCTGTTGATCGTCTCGATGCGCGCCTTCACGCGCTCGAGCACCTGCGACGGGTTCTCCCCCTTGCGCATGAGGACGATGCCGGTCACGACATCGTCGTCGTCGTCGAGGCCGGTGATGCCCTGGCGTGGCACGGCCCCCACGTTCACTGCGGCGACGTTCTTGACCAGCACCGGGACGCCGTTGCGCTCCGCGACGACGATGTTGCCGATGTCCTCCTTGGTGCGCAGGAGGCCGATGCCGCGGATCAGGTACTGCTGCCGGCCGCGCTCGAGGTAGCCCCCGCCGGCGTTCGCGTTGCCGCGCTCGATGGCCGCGAAGAGCTGCTGCAGCGTGACCTTCTGGTCGCGCATGCGCGCAAGATCCGGGTTGACCTCGAACTGCTTGATGAAGCCGCCGAGCGTCACCACGTCGGCGACGCCCGGCACCTGCTTGAGCTGACGCACCACGACCCAGTCCTGAAGCGTGCGCAGATCGGTCGCGTCGGCCGCGTGCCCCTCGATCGTGTAGCGGTAGATCTCCCCGATTGGCGTGGCGAGCGGGGCGAGCTCCGGCGTGACCCCTTCGGGCAGCTCCACGCCGCGCAGGCGCTCGCTCACCTGCTGGCGGGCGAAGTACGGATTCACGCCGTCGTCGAGCGTGATGATGATGAACGAGAGCCCGAACTGCGTGTGCGAGAACAGCCGGATCGCGCCCGGCAGACCGGCGAGCTGGACCTCGAGCGGGATCGTGACCTGTTTCTCGACTTCCTCCGCCGCCCGTCCCGCGTAGAGGGAGATCACGGTCACCTAGGTGTCGGTGACGTCCGGGAAGGCCTCGATCGGCAGCTGCCTGAACGCGGCGATTCCCGACCCGATGAAGACGGCCAAGCCGAGCACCACGAAGAGCGGGCGCTTCAGCGCGAACGCCACGACCTGGCGGATGAAGCCCTGATGCAACGCGGAAGCCCCGAGTCAGCTCTTTCCTGGGCGCTCGCGCGCCGTCAGCTGAGCGTGGATGCGTTGCAGGAACAACGCGCCGTCCACGACCACCCTGTCGTCCGGGCCGATGCCCTCGACCACGCCGATGGACCCGTTGGTCTCGCCGCTCGTGCGCACGGCGACGCGACGGTATCGGCCGGGCGCTTCCTCGATGAACGCATACTGCGTCTCGCCGATCAGGAAGACGGCCTTGGCGGGCACGAGCACTCCATCGATCGCGGGCGTATCCACCTCTGCCGCCACGTACATGTCGGCCTTGAGCTTGCGCTGCGGATTGGTCGTCGCGCCGCGGATCTTCACCGTCCGCGTTTCGCGGTCCACGAAGTCCGAGACCACCTCGATGCGGGCGGAAAAGGTCTCGTTGGGGTACGCCGAGACGCGCAGACGGACGTCCTCGCCGGCGCGCAGCAGCGGCAGGTCGCGCTCGTTCGCATCGAGCGTCACCCAGAGCTGTCCCGGATCGGTTACGACGAAGAGCGGCGGGCTCGTCATCGCCACGTCCGGCCGCACCTCCTGCCCGGGATTGACGTTCCTCTCCACCACCGTGCCGCGGATCGGCGTACGCAGCGGCAGGCTCTGGTCGATCGAGGCGCTGCCGTACAGCTTCACGCGCGCCTGAGCGCGCGCGTACTCGCTACGCGCCCGCTGCTGTTCCGCTTGCGCCGCGGCGAGCTCCTTGCGCGGCGCCACCCCGGCTTCGACGAGATCGCTGATCCGCGTGAGGTTTTTCTCGGCCAGCCCGAGATCGGCCACCGCGCGCTGCGCATCGGCCTGCGCCTGGCCGAGCTCCGGGGAGGCCAGCGTCGCGAGCGGCTGGCCGGCGCGGACGGCGTCGCCGACGCTGACCAGGATGTTGACCACCCGGCCGGCGAGCGGCGGATAGATCCGCGCCGTGACGTTCTCGTCCCAGGCAATGCGGCCGGGCAGGCGGACGGTGACGCTGCCGGAGCGTTGCACCGACTCCGAATGGATCGACGCGACCTGCGGACTGCCCTCGACGAATACGATGCGCCCGTCCTCGAGCTTCTGCAGCGGCGCCACCGGCTTCTTCTCCTCGGCGCAGCCGACCAGGATCGCCACGCCCAGGAGCACGGCCGCGACCGACGCGGGCCGACGCCGCGTGGTCGGGCGACGCGCCCGGGCCGCGCGCGGCCGCCCCTCCTGCCGCCCCCCCTTCAACGCGCCGCTCCCCCCACCGGTCATGATGTTCTCGGGCTTCGCGGCCGGCGCGCCGCGCTGTCCGTCGTCCGATCCGGAGATCGGCTCCGCGGTACTGAATCGCCGAGCAATCGCCGGGCGACCGAACCGTCCGGTGGCGCGCTGGCGTAAGCTCCGTCGCGACCAGACCGGCATCTTGCCCGGGCCACCCGCGCGAGATCCATCCAACACCCTGCTTCCGCTGGGCATCGTACGCGCGCCCGCTGACGAAGGAATGACTCGTCTCACACCCGAAGCACGGAAGCGGTCGCCGTCCGCAGCGTGGAGGGCCCTTTTCGAGCGAGCAGGTCGATGATCGTGCTCGGCTTCGAGACTTCCTGCGACGAGACCGGCGTCGCCGTGTATGACACCGGGCGACGCGTGGTCGCGCACGCCCTGCACTCGCAGGTGGCGATGCATGCGGAGTACGGCGGCGTGGTGCCCGAGCTCGCCTCCCGCGATCATGTGCGGCGACTCGTGCCGCTCGTCCGGCGCGTGCTGACGGACGCCGACGTCCGGCTGCAGGATCTGGACGGAGTCGCCTACACCCAAGGCCCGGGGCTGGCGGGCGCGCTGCTCGTCGGCGCCAGCGTCGCCGCGGCGCTCGGCTACGGACTCGGCATCCCGGTGATCGGCGTCCACCACCTGGAGGGCCACCTGCTGTCGCCGCTCCTCTCCGCGCAGCCGCCCGAGTTCCCGTTCGTCGCGCTGCTCGTCTCTGGCGGGCACACGCAGCTCATGCGCGTCGACGGCGTCGGCCGCTACGCACTGCTCGGCGAGACGCTCGACGACGCCGCCGGCGAGGCGTTCGACAAGACCGCGCAGCTGCTCGGCCTCGGCTACCCCGGCGGACCGGCGATCTCGCGGCTCGCGGAAACGGGCGACGTGAGGCGCTTCCGCCTGCCGCGCCCGATGCTCGCGAGCGGCGGCTTCGACTTCAGCTTCAGCGGCCTCAAGACCGCCGTGCGCGAGCTGGTCGCGCAAGCGCCGGCCGACCCGCAGTCCCGTGCCGATGTCGCCGCCGCCTTCCAGGCCGCGGTCGTCGACGTGCTCGCGACGAAGTCGCTCGCAGCCGTCGCGCACGCGGGGCTTGATCGACTCGTCATCGCCGGGGGCGTCGGCGCCAACCGCGAGCTGCGCAGCGTGCTCGAGGCGCGCGCGACCGGTCGCGGCGTTGCGCTCTACTACCCCGAGCCCGAGCTGTGCACCGACAACGGCGCGATGATTGCTCTCGCGGGCGCGCTCAGGCTCACAGCCGGCGAACGGGCGGCCATCGCGCCCGGCTTCACCGTGCGGCCGCGCTGGGACCTCGCCACGCTCGAAGCACCCTGCTGACTACGGCGCCTCGCGTTCAGGTGTTCGCCGGCTGCGGCGACCCTTCCGCGAGCACCTCGTCGCCCTCGTCGCGCGCAAACAGGACGAAGAGCACGGGCAGTAGCACCAGCGTGAAGAGCGTCGCGGAGACGATGCCCCCGACGATGACAGTGGCGAACGGGCGCTGCGTCTCCGAGCCGATGCCGCGCGAGAGCGCCGCGGGCAGCAGGCCGAGTCCCGCCATCAGCGCGGTCATGAGGATCGGCCGGAGCCGCAGCACTGCACCGTCGACGATCGCCTTGCCTGGCGCCACCCCGCGGCGCATGAACTCGACGATCTGCTCGACCATGATGACGCCGTTCTGCACCGAGATGCCGGCCACCGCGATGAACCCGACCGCCGCCGACACCGAGAGGTGCAGGCCGGCGACCGCGAGCCCGCCGAGGCCGCCGACGAGCGTGAACGGCACCATGGCGAGCACGAGCGACGCGTGGCGCACGGACCGGAACGCCCAGAAGAGCAGCGAGAAGATGAGGAGGAGCGACAGCGGCACGACCACGCGCAGCCGCGCCATCGCGCGCTGCTGGTTCTCGAACTGCCCGCCCCAGGTGACGCGGTAGCCCGGCGGCATCGGCACCGCCTGCGCCACCTTCTTCTGCGCCTCGGCGACGAAGCTGCCCTGGTCGCGGCCGCGCAGGTTGGCCTTCACCGCCACGTTGCGCCCGCCCGCCTCGCGCGAGATGCGCGTCGCGCCCTGGCGCACCTCGACTGCGGCGATATCGCCGAGCGAAACGGTCGGCTGGCTGCCGATGGTGCCTCCGGGCAACGGGACTTGCAGTCCGGCAACGTCGTCGACCGCGTCGCGGTAGTTGCCCATGAGGCGCACGGTGACGTCGAAGCGCCGGTCGCCGTCGTAGAAGGTATTGACGGGCAGGCCGGCGAGCGCGGTCTGCACCACGGCGTTGACCTCGCTCACGTTCAAGCCCAGGCGCGCGATCTTCTGCCGGTCGATGGCGATGGTAAGCTCGGTCTGACCGCCGATGCGGAACGCGGCGACGTCGGTCGCACCGCGGATACCCTGCAGCACCGCGACGATGCGCTGCGAGAGGTCATCGAGGATGTCGAGGTCGGGTCCGAAGACCTTCACCACGATCTCGCCCTTCGCGCCCGAGAGCGCGCCTCCTCGACGTTGTCCTGGATCACCTGCGAGAAGTTCGTCGGCACGCCGGGGATGGCCCGGATCTTCTCCGACATGTCGGCGACGAGGTCGTCCTTCGACTTGAAGCGCCACTGGCCGCGCGGCTTCAGGTCGGCCAGCACCTCGAGGTTGTTCGGACCCTTGGGATCGGTGCCGTCGTCGGGGCGGCCCACCTGAGTGACCACCATGTTCACTTCCAGGTAGCCGCGCAGGATGTCGCGTACCTGGCGCTCGATCTCCTTGGTACGGCTGAGCGCCGTCGAGGGCGGCATGGTGATGGTGAGCCAGATATTGCCCTCGTCGAGTTTCGGCAGGAACTCGGTGCCGAGCGTCGGCGCGACGGCTAGCGACGCCGCGAGCACCACGACCGAGGTGCCCGCCACGAGCTTCGCGTTGGTGCGCGCGCTGTCGAGCAGGCCCCCGTACCAGTGCTGCATGACGGTCATGAAGGCCGAGTGCTTCTCCGCCATGTCCTCGCCGCGGATCGCGTACGACAGCAGGGTCGGCACCAGCGTCAGCGTGAGCAGGATCGCGCCGAGCAGCGCGAACGAGAGCGTGTAGGTGACCGGCGCGAAGATCTTCCCCTCGACGCGCTGGAAGGTGAAGATGGGGAGGAAGGCGATGATGATGATCGCCTTCGAGAACAGGATCGGGTGGCCGAGGCTCACCGCGGTCGAGCGCAGCTCGTGCATGCGCCAGCCGTAGGTCTGGTGCTGCGGGTTGCCGTCGCGCGCGGCGATCGCGAGGCGCACCATGAGTGCCTCGACCAGCACCACCGCGCTGTCGACGATGATCCCGAAGTCGACCGCGCCGAGGGAGATGAGATTCGCCGACACGCCGCGCCAGTCCATGAGGATGAACGCAAAGAGGAGCGACAGCGGGATCACCGCGGCGACGATCAGCGAGGCCTTCCAGTTGCGCAGGAAGACGAGCAGGATGCCGATGACGAGCGCCGCGCCGACGAGCAGGTTCTCGGCGATGGTGCGCACCGTGTGGTGGATGAGGTCGGTGCGCTGGTAGGTGGGCACGATGCGCACGCCCTCGGGCAGCTTGGCGTTCACCTCCAAGACCTTGGCGCGGAGCGCCGTCACGACCTTGGCCGCGTTCTGGCCCTTGGTCATGAGCGCGATGCCCTGCACGACGTCGTCGCGCTCGTTGTAGGCGACGACCCCAGAGCGCACGCGCTCGCCGATCCGTGCTTCGGCGACGTCGGCGACGTAGATCGGCTTGCCGCCAGGCGAGGCGATGATGGTGCCGCCGATGTCCTCGACGCTCCTGTACAGGCCGACGCCGCGGATCACGAGCGCCTCGTCGCCGCGGCGCATGAGACCCCCGCCCACGTTGGCGCTGTTGTTGGCGAGCGCGTCGGACACCTGCTGCAGCGTCACGCCGTAGCGCTTGAGCGCATACGGGTTGACGCGCGCCTGGTACTCGCGGATCGTGCCGCCGAAGCTCACCACGTCAGCGATGCCGGGGACGATGCGCAGCGCCGGGCGGATGATCCAGTCCTGAATCGCGCGCACGTCGGAGCGCGGCATGTCGGCCGGCGCCTCGAGCACGTAGCGATAGACCTCGCCGACCGCGGTGGCGAGGGGGGCGAGCTGCGGCTGCACGCCCGGCGGCAGGACGACGTTGCCGAGCTTCTCCAGCACCTGCTGGCGCGCGAAGTAGTCGTCGGTGCCCTCGGCGAAGGTGAGCGTCACCACGGAGAGCCCGGTGATCGACACCGAGCGCAGGTTCGTCTGCCGCGGCACGCCGCTCATCTCGCGCTCGATCGGCAAGGTGACGCTGCGCTCGACCTCCTCGGGCGCAAGCCCCGGGAGCTGCGTCACGATCTGCACCTGCACGTCCTGCACGTCGGGGAACGCCTCGATCGGCAGGTTCTGCAGCGCGAGCCAGCCGAAGACGATCAGCGCCGCGGTGAGCAGCAGCACGAACACCCGCTGCTGCAGCGAGAACTGGATGATGCGTTCGATCATCGTCGCCGCCGGCCTACTGCTGCGCGGCGAGCTCGGAATTTAGCAGTACGGCGCCGCCGACCACGTCGGCGACGAGGATGACGCGGGCGTACATCTCGGGCTTCAGGCTTCGCCCCTCGTTGTCGATGGCAAGGCGTACCTGCACTCGACGGGTCGCCGGGTCCACCGTCTCGCCGATGCGCTCGACCACCGCGCCGAAGCGCTCGTTCGGGAACGCATCGACCTCCACCACCGCGCCGTGGCCGCGCTCGACCTTGGAGAGCTCGCGCTCCGGCAGGTCGACCAGCACCCAGAGCTTGGTGGGGTCGGTGATGACGAAAAGCGGTGCCTCCAGGTCAGGACGCACCTCCATCCCGGGATTGACGTGGCGCTCGGCGATGACGCCGGCGATCGGCGCACGGAGCTGGAAACCGATGGCAGATCCACCGCCGGGCGTGAGGTTGCGCAGCCGCAGACGCGCGCGCGCAGATTCCGCGCGCGTCTCGGCGTAGTCGGCCTCGGCGAGCTCGAGGTCCTTGCGCGGCGTCACGCCGCCTTCGGCGAGCGTACGCGTGCGCTCCACCGCGAGCCGCGAGCGCTTCTCCTCGGCCTCGGCCTTGGCGAGGTCGGCAACCGCGGCTGCGAGCTCCGGCGAGTCGAGCGTGAGGAGCGGAACGCCGGCCTTGACCTCGTCGCCCGGCTGCAGCTTGAGCTGCGTGACGCGCCCGGTGATCGGCGACGACACGCGCGCGGTGAGATTCTCGTTGTAGGCAATGCGACCGTTGAGTGGCTCGCCGAGCGGCAGCGGCGCTTCCTCGGCGAGCGCGAGCTTCACCGACGCGAGCTGCGCCGCGCCCTTCTCGAAGCGTAGGACACCGGGTTCGCGCGGCACTGCCGGTGCCGCAGCAGCCGGCTCGTCCGAAGAGTGCGTATTGCGCGTGTACATGAATGCTACGAGCGCGAGGCTCGCGGCGATCAGCGCGCCCAGCGCGTAGGTGCTGATGCGCTTCACGGCGCCGGGTCTCCCACGCTTGCACGCCACGCCGCGAGCGCCTTGGCGTACTCGGTGCGCGCCTCGGCACCGCCCACCTGCACCGCGCGCAGCGTGCGACGCGCGTCGAGCAGCTCGAGGATGCCGGTTGCGCCCTTCTGGTAGGCGAGCTCGGCGTAGTCCGCGGCCTTCCGCGCCTCGGCAAGCAGCTCGCCTTCGTAGCGACGGCGCCGCTCCGCCGCCGAGCGCAGCGCCGCCAGGGCGCGCGCGCCATCGGCACGCGCCACCGCCTCGACGCGGCCGAGGTCCTCCTCCGCGGCAAGCAGGTTCGCCTCGGCGCGCGCGATCTCGCCCTCGAAGTTGTAGCGCAGGAACAGCGGCACGCTCACCGACACGCCCACCGTGGTGCCGGTACCGAGCGTGTTGGTGTCGCTCGGCGGGTAGCGGTCGATGCCGGCGCCCACGGTGACGTCGCGCGTGCGCAGCGCGCGTGCCAGGTCGCGCTGAACCCGGGCCGCCTCAATGCGCGCCCGGGCCGCACGTACGTCGGGGCGGCGCGCGATCGCCGCTTCGGTGGCTTCGGTGAACCCGTCCTCGACCGGCGGCCAGTCGTCGGCAGCGCTTAGCGCCGTCGCCTCGGCCTGGAGCGCAACAAGGTAGGCGAGCACGACCTGCGCATCGGTGACCGCAGCGAGGGCCGCCCGGGCGTCGTTCTCGGCGCGCAGCGCATCGACGCGGATGCGTGCCACGTCGGCGGGAGCCACATCGCCCGCCTTGAGCCGCGTCTCGCTCGCCCGCAGCGTCCTCGAGGTGAGCTCCGCGAGCTCGCGCGCGATCGTGACGCGATCCTGCGCGAGCTTCAGGTCGTAGTAGGCGCTGGCGACCGCGAGGCGCTGCTGACGCAGCGTATCGTCGAGGGTCGCGCCAACGGCATCCTCGAGCCGCTTCGCCGACTCGATGCGCAGCTCCCGCTTGTTGCCGCGCTCGACGAGCTGCTCGATGCGCGCGCCGCCCGGGATCGCGGCCTTGCCGAGGCCCTGCTGCGGGTTGACCATCCCGGCACCGAGCGTGAGCACCGGGTTGGGCGGCGCGCCCGCGGAAATCGTGTCGGCACGGGCCTGGTCGATCGCGCGCCGCGCAGCAAGCACGTCACGGTTGCGCTCGGCAGCAAGCACTTCGGCCTCGCGCAGCGACAATCCACGCAGCGACACCACCGAGGGCAGGACCGACTGCGCAAGCGCCAGCGCGGGCACGGTCGCCACGACCGCCACCGCCACGTACCGCCTCGCTCGCAAGTGCTCCCGCCCTTCGGGAAAAAAGCCCGTGAATGCTAGCCGCCCCGCACTGACTGCGCGCTGACTGGCGCTTCACCGGCGCGCAGCCGCGAGGACGCGTCGGACCCCACCGTGGTACGAAGAAAGGTGACGCGGAAGACCGAGCCCGAGCCCGGTCCTTCACGGGCACGCACCGACGCGACGGCACCGTGGCGGACTGCGATCTCACGCACGATGGCGAGCCCGAGCCCCGTTCCCTCGCTGCGCGTCCCGCGCACCCGGTAGAACCGTTCGAAGACCCGCTCGCGCTCGGCGTCGGGGATGCCCGGCCCCTCGTCCTCCACCTCGAGGTACGCGCCCTCCTCGGCCGTTCCGGTACGCACCGTCACCGAGGTGCCGGCGGGGGAGTACTTGATGGCGTTGTCCACGAGGTTGCCGGCCATCTCGAGCAGCAGCACGCCGTCTCCGGTCACGCCAGCCGGCCCGAGCTCGAATCCGAGATCGACGTGCCGGGCATCGGCGAGCGCGAGCCAGCTGTCGATGCGCTCGCGCAGGAGTACGGCGAGATCGAGCGCGCGCCACTCGAGCGGCCCGTCGCCGGTCGGCTCGACGCGCGCAAGGGTGAGGAGCTGGCGCGCGAGATGCGCCGTGCGTCGGGTCGCGGCCTCGAGCTGGTCCAAGGTCGGGTCGAGCGCCGCCGGATGCGGTTGGCGCCGCGCCGCCTCGACCTGCGCCTGCAGCGCCGCGAGGGGTGTGCGCAGCTGGTGCGCGGCGTCGGCGATGAAACGCCCCTGCGCGTCCATGGCGCTCCCGAGCCGCGCGAGCAGCGCGTTGAGGCCCGACACGAGCGGCCGCACCTCGGCGGGCGCGCGCGCCTCGGGCAGCGGCCGCAGGTCGAGGTGCGAGCGCGAGGCGAGCTCGGTGCGCAGCACCTCGAGCGGCTGCAGCCCGCGACCGATGCCGAACCAGATGATCGCCATCGCGCTCAGGGCGAACACCGCCTCGGGGATCGCCGTGGCGAGCAGCACCTGACGCACCATGGCGCGCCGCTTCTCCACGGTCTCGGCGACCTGCACGACGACGGGACCGCGAAGCGCGGCCGCCGCGACCGCTGCCACCCGCAACGAACGCCCGTCGAGCACGTCGTCGTAGAAGACGCGCTCGCCGGGGTTTAGCGCGACACGCGGGGGCGAGAGCTCCGCGGACCCGGCAATCAGCTGGTCGCGGTCGCGCACAGCGTAGTACACGCTGTCGGTGGCGTCGACGCGCAACGCTTCCAGCGTCCCAGGCGGCATGTCGAGCTCTACGCGGCCCGCGCCCGACCGCAGCCGGTCGGCGATCGCAAGCGCCGGGTCGAGCAGCGCCTTGTCGTAGGCGTCGGTGGCGAGCCGCACCGCGCTCAGGTAGGCGGCGATCGCTCCGGCCGCGAACAACGCGGCGAGCGGCAGGATCAGCCAGCGCAGTAGCTGCGCACGCAGGCTCGGCCGCGGCGTAGCCGGAAAGGCATCGCTTTCCGCGGGCGCGGGTGCGGCGCGTGCAGGGTTGCGGGTGACGACGCTCAAGTCGCGCCTGTCTCGCGCGGCTTGTCCAGCCGATACCCGAAGCCGCGCACGGTGCGGATGTGGATGTCGTAGGGCTCGAGCTTCGCGCGCAGCCGCGAGACGTACACTTCGATGGCGTTGGCCGACAGCGGGTCGTCCCAGCCGGAGAGCGACTGGATGATGCGCTCCTTGGACAGCGCCGCGCCGGCATTGCCGACGAGCAGTTCCATGATCGCCCATTCGCGCACCGTGAGCTCGATCGGCTGGCCGTTCACCGTCGCCTGCCGCGCGACCAGGTCGAGGACGAGGGGGCCGCAGGCGATGCGTGGCCCGGTGGGCACGCCGCGGCGGCGCACCAGGGCGCGCACGCGCGCTTCCAGCTCCTCGAAGGCAAAGGGCTTCACGAGGTAGTCGTCGGCGCCGAGGTCGAGTCCCTGCACACGGTCGGACACGGCGTCGCGGGCGGTGACGACGATCACGGGCACGTAGCGGTCGCCGCTGCGCAGCTTGCGCAGCATCTCGAAACCGTCCATGCGCGGCAGCCCGATGTCGAGCACGATGAGGTCGAACGCTTCGGCGCCCACCGCGAGCATCGCGCGCTCGGCCGAATCCACCCAGTCCACGGCGTGCCCCGACTGCCGCAGGTTCTTCGCCAGCCCGTCGGCGAGCAGCGCGTCGTCTTCGATGATCAGAATCCTCAAGCCTCTTTCTCCTCGCCCGAGCGGTCCGCGTTCGGTCGCGCCTACGCCCCCGGCCCGCTCACGCGGCCGGACCGCGCACCTCCGGCGGCGGTCCCGCCTGCCGCTTCCTGTCGCCGATGCGCCCTTCGCGGCCCGACACCAGCTTGGCGATGTTGGATCGATGCCGCCAGATGAGCAAGAGCGCCATGGCGCTCACCGCGGCCACGGTCGGCGAGAGCCGCCAGTCCTGCAGCCAAAGTGCGACGAGCGGCGCCGAGGCCGCCGCGGCGAGCGCGCCGAGCGACGAATAGCGCGAGCCGAGCGCGACCAGGAGCCACACCGCGGACACCAGCGCACCGAGACGCCAGTCAAGCGCGAAGAGCACGCCCGCCGCCGTGGCGACGCCCTTGCCGCCGCGAAAGCCGAAGAACACCGGGAAGAGATGGCCGACGAACACCGCGAGCGCCACCAGCGCCACCGCTGTCTCGCCGATGCCGAAAGGCGCGCCGAACCGTTTCGCGAGCCAGACCGCCAGCCAGCCCTTTGCGGCGTCGCCGAGCAGCGTCAGCAGCGCCGCGCTCTTCCTTCCGCTGCGTAGCACGTTCGTCGCGCCCGGATTGCCGGATCCGTAACTGTGCGGGTCGGGCAAGCCCATCGCGCGGCTCACGATCACCGCGAAGGAGAGCGAGCCGAGCAGGTAGGCCACTACAATGGCGGGAACTGCGATCATGGCCGGATGCGCGTAGTCGCGACGGAGTGTAGCCGAACGCCGGCCGGCGCCGCGCGGTCGTCGCCCTGCGGCCGCCGGCCCGCGTCGAGCCCGTGAACACCATCTTCCTGCACGGCATCCGCCTCGAGGCGATGGTCGGCATCTACCGCCGCGAGCGCGTCACGCGCCAGGCGATCGAGCTCGACCTCGACCTCGACCTCGCGACGGACGCGGTCTTCAGGACCGGCGAGGTCGCCGACACCATCGACTACGCCGTCGTGACACGCCGCATCCGCGCGGAGCTCGCGACGCGCCGATTCGGGCTGGTCGAGACCCTCGCCGAGTTCATCGCGCAGCTGCTGTTGCAGGAGTTCCGTTCGCCGCGCGTCCGCGTGCGCGTCGCCAAGCTCGGCATCCTTCCGGACGTCGCGCGCGTGGGCGTGGTCATCGAGCGGCGCGTCGATCCGCCCTGATCCGTTCATGCGTGCCATCCGGCACGCGGTGCGGTCGCCACCCTCACTTTTCCAGCGCCACGTCTACGGTCACGGGTGAGAGCACGCGTGCCAGCGCCGCTGGCTCGATACCGACGAGGAAGCCGCGCCGGCCGCCGTTGAGGTAGATGCGCGGCAGCTCGAGCACGGTGCGTTCGACGTAGACCGGCAGGGCCTTGCGCAGTCCGAAGGGCGAGGTGCCGCCGACCTGGTAGCCGGTGTGCCGCTGCGCGACGTCCGGCGCGCACGGCTGCACGCGCTTCGCGCCGATCTGTCGCGCGAGGTTCTTGGTCGACACGGCGCGGTCGCCGTGCATGAGCACGACGAGGGGTGCGCGCGTCTCGGTCTCCATCACCAGCGTCTTGATCACCTCGTGCTCGGGCACCCCGAGCGCCTTCGAGGAGACCCGCGTCCCGCCGTGCTCCTCGTAATCGTAGGGATGCTCGGTGAAGGTGACGCCGTGCCGGCGCAGGAATGCGGTGGCGGGCGTCTCGGAGACGTGCGCGGGCTTCATGCGCGTGGATGATGCTTCGCGTGCAGCGCCTTGAGGCGCTCGCGCGCGACGTGGGTGTAGATCTGCGTCGTGGAGATGTCCGCGTGCCCGAGCAGCATTTGCACCACGCGCAGGTCGGCGCCGTGGTTGAGGAGGTGCGTCGCGAACGCGTGGCGCAGGGTGTGCGGCGAGAGCGCGCGGCCGGGAATCGCGCGCGCCGCATAGCGCTTCACGAGCTGCCAGAACTGCTGCCGCGTCATCGGGCCGCCGCGCGCGGTGACGAACACGTAGTCGGAAACGCGGCCGCGCAACAGCGCAGGACGCGCCTGCGCGAGATGGCGGCCGACCCAGTGCATCGCCTCCTCGCCGAAGGGGACCAGCCGCTCCTTCGACCCCTTGCCGAGCACGCGCAGCACGCCCATGTCGAGGGCGAGCTCCACGAGCTTGAGGTTCACGAGCTCGGAGACACGCAGCCCGGTCGCGTACAGGGTCTCGAGCATCGCCCGGTCGCGCAGGCCGAGGTCGGTCCCGGTGTCGGGCGCGCCGAGCAGCGCCTCGACGTCGGCTTCGGACAGGCTCTTCGGGAAGCGCGGCGGCTTCTTCGGCGCGTCGAGGAGCAGCGTGGGGTCTTCGCGCACGATGTGCTCGCGCAGCAGGTGCTGGTAGAGCCGCCGCAGGCTCGCGAGCAGCCGCGCCTGGGTGCTCGGCCGCGGCGCGCGGCCTTCGACGTGACGGTGGGCGATGTAGGCGAGGATGTCGCTCGCGCCGGCGGTCGTGAACGATCGCGCCTGTCCCGCGAGCCACGCGGAGAAGAGCGCCAGATCGCGGCGGTACGCGTCGAGGGTGTTCCTGGCGAGACCATCCTCGAGCCAGAGGCGGTCGAGGAGTGCGTCGAGAAGCGGCGCGTCCTCCTCGCCCGGCTGCGTCGCCTCAGGCCTTGGCATGCGCGAACAACGATCCGCGGGACTCCACGGCGCGCGCCTCGTGGGCGAGCAGCCAACGCTTGACGAAGAGCAGGAAGCCGTCGGTGCGGTGCGCGAAACCGCCGAGCCCGGCGGCGGAAACGACGCGGTGGCAGGGCACCACGACCGGTAGCGGGTTCTCCCCGCACGCCTGTCCGACCGCGCGCGCGGACGAGCCGAGCGCCTGCGCGAGCTCCCCGTAGGTGCGCGTCTCGCCGACCGGGATACGCGCCATGGCGGCCCAGACGCGCCGCTGGAACGGCGTACCGGCCGGGACGAGCGGCATGTCGAAACGGGTCCGAGGGTCGCGAAGATACGCCGCGAGCTGCCGAACCACCTCGTGGGCGGCGGTGGATTGCGGTCCCGAAACCAGTGTGCCGGCCGGCAGGAACCCAATGTCCCGCAGGGCTTCGCCTTGGATGCAGACGCCGAGCGCACCGAACGGGGCGGCGAGGACAGCGTCGTATGCCGCAGCGCGGAAGGTCATGGCGAAATTCTACGCGTGCGCGGAAGGCCCCGACAGGCAAGCGGCGTGCTGCGCCCCTTACACTCCGCGCATGCTTGGTCTTCCCCATGACCGTCGCAACCCAGCGATCCGCATGACGTGATGCGTTCCGCACCGCCACTGCCCCGCGACCACTTCGCCTGGAAGCGCTTCGGCTTCCTGCTGCCGCTCACGCTTCCGGCGCTGCCGGCGGAGGCGTGGTGGCTCGCGCACCGCGGCTGGCTATCGGCGGATGCAGCGGCCTGGCTGGGCGTCGTGATGATCTTCGCGGTACTGCCGCTGCTCGATCTCGTCGTGGGCCGCGACGAGGTGAATCCCACCGACGAGGAGTCGCTCGCGCTTGCGCGCGATCCGTTCTACCGCGCCCTGCTGCTGCTCTGCGTGCCCGCACAGCTTGCGTCGCTCGCATTCGGCGCCTGGGCGTTCGTCCACTGGGAGCTGGCGCCGCTCGGCCAGGTCGGCTGGATCCTCTCGGTCGGCTCGGTGACCGGCTCGATCGCGATCAACGTCGCGCACGAGCTGATCCACAAGAACTCGCGCGTCGACCAGTGGGCGGGCGGGATCCTGCTCTCCTCCGCCGCGTATCCGGGCTTCAGGATCGAGCATATCCGCGGCCATCACGTCGACATCGGCACGCCGGAGGACAACACCACGGCGCGGTTCGGCCAGCCGCTCTATGCGTACCTGGCGGCTGCGTTCGGCACGAACTTCGTCAAGGCGTGGCGCTTCGAGCACGAACGGCTCGCGGCGCTGCGCTTGCCGGCGTGGCACCGGCAGAACGAACTGCTCTGGTGGTATGCGCTGACGGCGCTCATGGCCGCGGCGTGCCACGCGATCGGCGGGCTCGCGGGCGTCGCCTTCTTCCTCGCGCAGGCGATCGTCGGCGTCGGCCTCCTCGAGACCGTGAACTACATCGAGCAC
>Ga0114939_10001047_pt1 | contig 22385 bp, 22 predicted proteins | sample AshMeaCrysSpring_FD_87196 | JGI IMG/M metagenome (GOLD analysis project Ga0114939, IMG submission 87196) | Groundwater microbial communities from Big Spring, Nevada to study Microbial Dark Matter (Phase II) - Ash Meadows Crystal Spring | ecosystem: Environmental > Aquatic > Deep subsurface >...
AGCATTTCGATCACCATGGGTCGATGATCGATCCACCCCCTTCAGGCTCATACCTCGTTGGAAACACCAACCCCCGTTCGGGCTCATACGTCGTTGGACAGGGCTTCCGGTTGCCCCGCGCGGCGCCGTTGCCGATAATGTCCGGTGGCCGCCTCGAGCGGTCGTCTCGCAAGGAGATCGGCCATGAAGATCGTCACGCTCGCCTTCGCCGTCGCGCTCCTGCTCGGCGGGTGCACGCCGGCGCCGCTCAACCGGGCCGACTACGACGGCCTCGTCGTATGCCACCCCGACGTGCTCGACCAGGTCGAGCGGCAGGCCCGCCGCTCGTTCGCCCAGGTCTACTGGTACAACTGCCCGAAGGCGACGCTGCGGGTCCTCTGACTGCAACGCGGCGTACCCTCGCCCGCGCGACGTGACGCAGTTGACGAACGCCGCCGGCGGCCCCTTCGACGCCTCGGTGCGCTGCCCCGGCTGCGGCACGTCGATGCGTGCGCTCGCGCTCGAGCGTTCGCCTCACGGCAAAGCGGTCGTCGACCTGTGCGGGCGCTGCCACGCCTTGTGGTTCGATGCCTTCGAGAGCGTCCAGCTCACGCCCGGCGCGACCCTTGCGCTGTTCGACGCGGTGCGCGCGGCGGGCGAGCCCGCGCGCGCCGAGCAGGCCTCGCTCGCGTGTCCCCGTTGCCGGGCGTCGCTCGTCGAGACGCGCGACCTGCGCAACACGACGCGCTTCGCCTACTGGCGCTGTCCGCGCGGTCACGGACGGTACACGCCGTTCGTCCAGTTCCTGCGCGAGAAGGACTTCCTGCGCCCGCTCACGCCTCGGGAGCTCGAGCGGTTGCGGCAGCAGGTCGGGTCGGTCCGCTGCAGCGGCTGCGGCGCGCCGGTCGACCTCGCCCGCGACGCGCGATGCACCTACTGCGCCGGCCCGATCGAGGTGCTGGACGCCGGCGCGGCCGCGGCGACCCTTCTCACCCTCGAGGGCGATGCGGCGCCGCGGGCGCAGGTCGACGTCGACCGCCTCGCCGGCGCGATCGTCCGTGCCAACGCCGGGCGGACCCGCGCCGACGCGCCGCTCGACCTGATCGGCAGCGGCCTCGACGCACTGGCATCGTGGCTCCGGGGGCAATGACGCGGGAGCCGGCGCGGCCTTTCGCGCCGTCCCCGTGGTCATTACAATGTCATGTTTCCGGACAATGGAAGATCGCCATGATCCTGCGCACCCTCGCCGTCGCCGTCGCCCTCGCCTCGGCGGCGCCGGCCCTCGCCCAGCAGCCCGCCGCGGTCGCCGCCCACGCGTGCGCGAAGCCTGACGAGTACCCGGGACGGCTCGCGAGCGACCAGCGCCGCAGCAACTGGGTGAAGAGCGCGAACGCGTACCTCGAGTGCCTGAAGAAGTACATCCAGGACCAACAGGGCGCCTACAACAAGATCCTCGAGCAGGGCAAGCCGCACCTCGATGCGGCGAACGCGTCCATCGACGAGTACAACAAGGCGGTCGCCCAGTTCAAGGCCGCGCAGGAAAGCGCGAACTGACCGCGCCGCCGCGTCACTGGCCGGGCATGAAGCGCTCGACGCCGGTGACGCGCCCGCCGACACACACGAACGCCGCATAGGCGTTGGCGTTGGCCGGGTCGAACGTGTAGACATACCGCGTCCCCGTTCCGGCGACGTTGCCGACGTAGAGCGGTTCCTCGCGATCGGCGGGCCCGGCCTGCGCGAGGACCTCGGCGCACGGCCTGCCCACCGCGAGCGCCTCGCGCACGCGCGTCGCGCGGTCAATCGGACGCGCCGCGGCGAGCGCGGCCGTCGGGCCCGCTGCCGCGGGCGCGTCCGCGGGCACGGCGTCCGAGCGGATCCACGCCACGACGCCGCTCGCGGCGAAGCCGACGCGCGTCACCTGGCCACCCTTCTGGTAGACCCAGACCTCCGAGCCGCCCTCGCCGGCGCGCGGCGCGCGGATCTCTCGCGGCTCGCCCGACGCCGAGATCACGAACGGCTTGGGCATTCCGACCAGCGCCTTGCCCTCGCGCGCCGCGTTCGACCACTGCGCCTCGTCGCCGGAGGGCTTCACCTTGAGCGCGTCCTGCAACTGCACCGGCCCCCCGGTCGCGCCGCCGGTGCACGGCTCCTGCTGGTAGGTGACCTGGCCGCGCGCGTCGACGCACTTGTAGACCGGCGCCGTCGCCGGCGCCGCGGTGCCTTGCGCAAGCGCCGCGGCCGCGTGCGCGCCGAACGCGACGGCGCACGCGGCGTGGCGAAAGCGGTAGGGCACGACGGGCATGGCGATCGGCGGGGACGCGTCGTCGCTACGGTATCATGGCGGTGAGCCGATCGCGCGCCGATCCCGACCCGCAGCCCTCCCGATGCCCGCCCGCGCGCTCTCCGCCGCCAGCGTAGCACCCGAACTCGACGCCACGGCGCGTTCGATCGCCCGGGCGCTGATCGAGGGCTTCGACAAGCACTACGCGCTCTTCCGCGACTGCGCCCGCGCCGCGAAACGGCACTTCGAGGCCGGCAACTTCCGCGCGATCGCGCACCTCGTGCGCGATCGCATCGATTTCTACGACCGCCGCGTAGCGGAGACCGCAGAGCGCGTCGAGCGCGAGTTCGTGTCCGCCGGCGCCCGCGACCTCGGCACCGATGCGCTGTGGGGCCGGGTCAAGCTGCACTACATCGGCATGCTGATCGAGCACCGCCAGCCGGAGTGCGCGGAGACCTTCTTCACGTCGGTGTCTTGCAAGATCCTGCACCGCACCTACTTCCACAACGCGTTCATCTTCGTTCGCCCGGCGGTGTCGACCGAGTACCTCGACGCCGACCCGCCGACCTACCGCAGCTACTACCCGCGCGAGACCGGCGTGCGCGGGGCGCTGATCGACATCGTGCTCGACTTCCGCCTCGACTGCCGCTTCGCGGACTTCCGGCGCGACCTGCGCAACGTGCTCGCCGCGTTCCGGCGCGCGTACCCGCGGCCCTTCGAGGCGGCGACGAACCTGCAGATCCAGGTGCTCGGAAGCCTGTTTTTCCGCAACCGCACCGCCTACATCGTCGGCCGCCTGGTGAACGGCCTCGACGTGCGGCCCTTCGCCGTCCCGATCAAGCACGACGACGAGGGCAGCCTCGTGATCGACGCGCTGCTGATGGACCCGACCGAGCTCGCGTTCCTGTTCTCCGCGAACCGCGCGTACTTCCTGGTCGACATGGAGGTGCCCTCGGCGTACGTCAAGTTCCTGAACTCGATGCTGCCGGACAAGACCGCCTCCGAGCTCTACACGATGGTCGGCCTGCAGAAGCACGGCAAGTCCCTCTTCTTCCGCGACTTCCTGCACCACCTACGCCACTCGACCGACCGCTTCATCGTCGCGCCCGGGATCAAGGGCCTGGTGATGAGCGTGTTCACGCTGCCCTCGTACCCCTACGTGTTCAAGGTGATCAAGGACCGCATCGCGGTCTCCAAGGACACCGACCGCGCCCGCGTCAAGCAAAAGTACGTGCTGGTGAAGCACCACGACCGCGTCGGCCGGATGACCGACATCCTCGAGTACTCGGACGTGGCGTTCCCGCGCGAGCGCTTCACCCGGGAGCTCCTCGACGAGCTGGAGGCGGTGGCGCCCTCGCTGATCGAGCACGACGGCGACCACCTGATCGTCAGGCACCTGTACATCGAGCGGCGGTTGACGCCGCTCAACATGTTCCTCGAGACCGCCGACGACTGGGAGCGCGCGCGGGCGATCCGCGAGTACGGCGACGCGATCGCCCAGCTCGCGCGGGCGAACATCTTCGCCGGCGACCTCCTGTTCAAGAACTTCGGCGTCACGCGCTTCGGCCGGGTGATCTTCTACGACTACGACGAGATCGAGTACCTCACGGACTGCAACTTCCGGAAGATCCCCCCGCCTCCGCCCGGGCACGACGACATGTCCGACGACGTCTGGTACGCGGTCGGCCCGCGCGACGTCTTCCCCGAGGAGTTCGCGACGTTCCTGCTCACCGATCCGAAGATCCGCGACGACTTCATGCGCCACCACGCCTGCCTGCTCGACGCCGGATGGTGGCAGGGCGTGCAGCGGGAGATCCGCAACGGCTCGGTTCCGGAGGTGCTGTCCTATCCGGAAAGCGTGCGCTTCCGGCACGACGAGGCGCGCGCCGGGATGCCGTAGCGGGCCGGCGAGGCCCCGCGGCGCCGCGCCGCCTTGCCCCCGGAGCACGGGCCGGCCGGCCAGTTCGGGCCGGCGAAGCGCGCGGCGGCGGACGCGAGCGCGGCGGGTGTACGACGACCGTTCGGCAGCTTGTACCCCTCAGAACGCGCGCGGGCACGCCGCCGGGCTTATCCTTCCGCGTCGTGTACCTGAACATCGCCCAGAGCTTCCGCGTCGGCCCGGGACCGTCGTCGTCGCAGACCGTCGCCCCGCTCGAGGCCGCGCGCCGCTTCGTCCACGAGCTCGCGGCCGACGGACTGGTCGCGCGCACCGCGCGCGTGCGCGTCGAGCTGTTCGGCGGCCTCGCCTGCACCGGGCGCGAGCTCGGCGCCCAGCGCGCCGTCGTCGCGGGCCTCGCCGGAATTCCCACGGCCAGCTGCGACAGCCCGCTGCTCGCACGGTGCACTGCCGACGCCGACAACGACCGTTCGATCGCGCTCGCCGGCCGCCACCGCATCGACTTCCATCCGGCCCGCGACGTCGTCTTCAGGGTCGACCAGGCGCTTGCCGGCGACGGCAACGCGCTCGGCTTCTCCGCGTGGGACGCGAGCGGCCAGGTGCTGGCCTCGCGGCTCTACCACTCGCTCGGCGACGGCGCGATCGCCTCGCGCGACGAGGCGCCGGACCGGCGCGGGCCGGCGCGGGTTCCCTACCCGTACTCGACCACGGCAGAGCTCGTCGAAACCGGCCGGCGGCAGCGCAAGCGCATCGCCGAGCTCGCACTCGCCAACGAGTGCGTCGTCCACAGCCCCGGGGAGGTGCGCACCCAGCTCCTTCGCATCGCGGATGCGATGCGCGGCTCGATCGAGCGCGGGCTCGCGACCGACGGCACGCTGCCCGGCGGTCGCGTGCGCCGCGCCCCGGCCCAGGCCGACGCGCTGCGGGCGGGCAATGCGTCGGCGGCGCAGTGGTGCGCGGTGTTCGCGACCGCGGTCGCCGAGGAAAACGCGGCCGGGGGACGCATCGTCGCCGCGCCGTCCAACGGCTCGGCGGGGCCGGTGGCCGCGCTGCTCTCGCACTTCCGCGAGACGCCGGCGCTGCGCCGCGACGAGGGTACCGTCGACTTCCTGCTCACCGCGGCGGCGATCGGCGGCCTCCTGCGGGCCGCGGGCCTGGTGCAGGCCGGTTGCCAGAGCGAGGTCGGCGTCGCGGCGGCGATGGCCGCGGCGGGGTACGCCGCCACGCAAGGCGGCACCAACGAGCACGTCCTGATGGCGGCCGAGCTCGCGCTCGAGCCCCACCTCGGACTCGCGTGCGACCCGGAGGGCGCGCGCATCCAGCAGCCGTGCATCGAGCGCAACGCCGCAGCGGCCGGGCGCGCGATCACCGCCGCCGTCAACGCGCTGAGCCATCCGGCGCCCCGGCAGTCGCTCGACGCGCTCGTGCGAACGATGGTCGTGCGCGGCCGGACGATGGCCGGCCGGCACAAGCAGGCCTCGCTCGGCGGCATCGCCGTCAACGTCGCGGACTGCTGACGTCCCGGTCCGCCCGCGCCCGGTGCTATCCTCGGCGGCGGGTATGACTGCGGGAGTCGCGATGCGACGTTTCCAGGGATTTCGCCGCGGCGTGCTGCTCGCGGCTTGCGCCGCCCTCTGCGCCTGCGCGGCGCCGGAGAAGGTCGAGGAAGTGCCTTCGAAGGACACGTTCGAGTGCACGCTCGAGGGCGAGCGTTGGGTGATCCGCTTCACCGAGGGCGAGGCGCGCATGCTGACGCCGACGGGCGAGCGGGTCACGCTCTACCAGATCGCGGCGGCCTCCGGGGTGCGCTACACCAATGGCATCGTCGAGCTGCGCGGCAAGGGCATGGAGCTCTCGCTGATCCGCGACGGCGCCGCGCGCGCGCTCGACGGCTGCAAGCCGGTGATGGTGCCCAAGGAGGAGCCGTCGCGCATGCCCTGGGCCGCGCCGCCGCCCCAGCGCCTGTGACCGCGACCGCCCGGCGCTAGCCGCCGCCGGCGCGGCGCTCGACGTCGAGGTACATCCAGGACTGCGACCGGATCGGGTGCGGCACGTAGTTGCGCACCGCCGCGTGCGTCAGGTGGTCCTCGATGTCGTGGACGCCCATCCGCCAGGGCGCGTAGGCGACGACGAGCTCGGTCATGCGGCTGAACAGCGCCGTGCGCTTCGGCGAGTCGGGCATCGCGCGCGCCTCGTCGTAGAGCTTGTTGAACTCGGGCAGGTTGAAGCGGGCGTAGTTCTCCTGGCCGGCGTTGGGGCCATAGAGCAGCTGCATGAAGTTCTCGGCGTCGGGATAGTCGGCGTTCCAGCCGTCGCCGCGCATCGGGATCTTGCCCTGGCGCGACATCTTGCGCATCTCGGGCAACTTCTCCTTTCGGAACTCCATCCTGAGGCCGATCGCGTCCATGTTCTTCTTCCACAGCTCGTCGCCCTGGCGCGACGCGGAGGTCGGCGCCGACCAGCGCTCGAGCACCAGCGGCTTGCCGTCGGGCGTCTCGCGAAAGCCGTCGCCGTCGCGGTCGCGGTAGCCGAACTTGTCGAGGAGCGCCCGCGCCGCCGCCGGATCGTAGACCTGCGCGTTGGTGCGCTGCCTGGGGTCGAAGCCCTCGATGCCGGGCGGGATCGGCCCGGTCGCCGCGACCGCGCGGCCCTTGGCGATCACGCGGATCACCTCCTCGATGTTGTAGCCCATCGAGATCGCCCGGCGCAGCGCGATCTTCTCGGGCGTGTAGCCGCCGACCAGCGCGTCGTCCATGTTGAAGTACGTGAAGGAGACGTTCGGGCGGGTCTGCACCTGGTGGCGGATGCCCTTGGCGGCGAGGTCCGCCTTGAGGCGGCCGTTGTCGAGCGCCACCTCGGTGAACTCGGCCGGGATGTTGTCGAGGAGGTCGATCTCGCCCTTGAGGAACGCGAGCCAGCGCGCCTGGCCTTCCTCGACGATCGAGATCTCGATGCGCGGCACGCGCGGAAACGGCTTGTCCTTGAGCGCGGCGGCGACCGGCTGGAACTGCGGCGGCACCGGACCGGCCGGCGCGTAGGCGTCGCGGCGGTAGCCGGGATTCGCCTCGAGCACGATGCGCGAGCTGCGCTTGTACTCGCCGAGCCGGTAGGGCCCCGTGCCCACCGGATGCGCGCCGATGTCGCTGCCGTAGGCTGCGACGACCTCGCGCGCCACCGCACCCATGTTCGGCACCGCCAGCACGTAGGCGAAGCGGTAGTCGGGCGACTTGAGGCGGATCCTCAGCGTATAGCGGTCCACGACCTCGAGCCCGGCGAGCGGTGCGTCGTAGTCGAACTTGCCGGTGCTGCGGGCCGCGGCCTGCAGCTCGTCGCCGCCGACGATCTTGCCCTCGATCAGCCACGCCCACGGCGAGCGCTGCGCCGGGTCGAGGTGACGCTTGAAGCTGTACGCGTAGTCGGCCGCGGTCAGCTCGCGCTGCGCGCCCTTGAACGCGGGGTCCGGCGTGAACAGGATGCCCTTTCGCAGCCGGCACACGTAGGTGCGCCCGCCGCCCTCGACCGTGGGCATCGCCTCGAGCGTGCGCGGCACGAGTTTCACCGGCCGCGCGAGGTAGTCGTAGTCGAGCATCGGCTCGACGATGTTGGCGATCACGGCGTCGGACGCCGCGTCGGAGGCGAACGCCGGGTCGAAGCTCGTCTCGGCGATCGCGAACGCGACGCGGAGCGTCCTTGCCGGATCCGCGCCGCGCGCGTCGCCGGACGGCATGACGAGGCCGAGCGACACGGCCGCGACCAGCGCGGCGACGAGGCGACGGGACGACGACGGCATCGGGGGCATGGCGTTCTCGCGAAGCGGGACGCGGGCAATCCTAGCACCCGCCGTCCAGGCCGATGCGCCGCCGGTCGGGGCATAATCGCGCCATTCCGCCGTCCGGAGCCTCGCCCATGAGAGTCCTCGCCGCGCTCGCCGCCCTTCTCTGCGCCTTCGCCGCGCCGCACGCCGCCGCCCAGGCGCCGGCGCCGAAGCCTGTGCTCGCCACGTTCGCCGGCGGCTGCTTCTGGTGCATGGAGCCGCCGTTCGACAAGCTCCCCGGCGTGATCTCGACGACCTCCGGCTACATGGGCGGCAAGAAGCGGTATCCGACCTACGAGGAGGTCTCGGCCGGCTGGACCGGGCACACCGAGGTGGTGCAGGTTGCCTACGACCCGTCGAAGGTGAGCTACGACAAGCTGCTGGAGGTGTTCTGGCGCAACGTCGACCCCACCGTCCGCGACAAGCAGTTCTGCGACGAGGGCAGCCAGTACCGAACGGCGGTCTTCGTGCACGACGACGCGCAGCTCAAGGCCGCGGAAGCCTCGAAGGCGGCACTCGAGAAGACGAAGCCGTTCAAGGACGCGATCGTCACGCCGGTCGTGCTCGCCGGCGAGTTCTGGCCCGCCGAGGACTACCACCAGGACTACTACCTCAAGAACCCGGTGCGCTACGCCTACTACCGCACCGGCTGCGGGCGCGATGCGCGCCTGAAGCAGCTCTGGGGCGACGCCGCCGGCAAGTGAGGCGCCGCGGCCTTTCAGAAGAGACCGAGGCTCGAGGCGAAGGCGCCGAGCAGCGTCGACGCGCCGCCGAGCATCACGAGCGAGACGCCGACGAACTCGGCCTGCGCGCCGGCTTCCACGCCGAGCACGTGGCGCACGCCGAGCCAGTAGAGGAACAGGGTGTGGCACAGCGCCACGACCGACACGATCACGAACACCGGGACCACCAGGGTCGCGCCGGCGAGCATCACGGGCATCGCGCCGAAGGTCGCGACCTTGAGCGCGGCCACGTAGTCGCGAGAGCTGCCGTACATGGGCGCGATCAGCCGGAAGATCGCGGCGAGGAGGAAGATCGAAGCGATCGAGCCGAAGAGCGTCGTCGCGCCCGCCGCGTAGATCTCGCCGGACGGCACCTGGTAGCCGGCGGCCGGGTCCCAGCTCGCGTCGAAGGTCTTCATGCCGATCACCGTGGCGACCGGCGCGATCAGGGACAGCGGCAGGATGTAGCGGCGGACCAGCACGTCGATGCCAATCCGCTCGCGCGCGATCTCCTCCCACTCCGCCTCGGGGTAGAAGACCAGCAGGAAGATGCGGCGAGCGATCACCGGGCCGAGTATATCGGCGACCCGTCGAGGGCGCGCGCGTCGTGCCGCGCGTTCGCCGCCGCGGACCTCGCCCCACCCCTTCGCCATGGCGAGCGTCGCACCACTTCGCCGGCGCAAGCGGCCCCGCGCGATTGACCCGGTCGCCTCGCCGCGGCGATACTCCGTCGAAGCGAATGTGGCACGCTGCGGAGGCCCTTGACGATGGAGATGAAGAAGCTCAATGCGGGCAACCTTCGCGCAGCCGGGTATGACGAGAAGACCCGGCGGCTCGTGGTCGAGCTCTCGTCCGGCACGTTCGAGTACGCCGGGGTGTCCCCGGAGACGTGGCGGCGGCTGTCGACGTCTTCGTCGCCGTGGAGCTACTTCCGCGACAACATCGAGGAGGAGCAGGCCGGGCGGCGACTGCGTTGACGCTCGGCAAGCCGGCGCCGCTCGCGCCGCCAGGCCGTCCCCGCCCGCGCCCGCCTTGACCGGGGTCAAGCCCGGCCGCGGCGCAGCCTGCCATTCTCGACCGTGACCCGCCGGCCGCGACCGGCTCCAGCAGGAGTGGTGCGTCCCATGGCCGCCAGAGTCCCCGCCCTCACCCCCGACGAGCGCGCCGCGCTGGAGTCCCGCCTGCGCGAACGCCACCGCGCGCTGCGGGCGGAGATCCGCGCGCACCTCAAGGGCACCGGGGACAGCGGCGTCGTCGGCCTCTCCAGCGTGCCGGCGGAGACCGACGACTGGGGCGTGGGCGACGAGATGGCGGCGCGCGACATCGCCGAGGCGCGGCACCTCCTCGCCGAGCTCGCCGACGTCGAGGGCGCGCTCGGCCGGGTGGCCGCGGGATCCTACGGCGAGTGCGTCGACTGCGGCGACGCGATCGCTGCGGCGCGGCTCAATGCTTACCCCGCCGCGACCCGTTGCATTGCCTGCCAGGGGGCGCTCGAGAAGCGCGAGGCCGGGCCGCCGCTGACCGCGGTCTGACGGGACGACGCTGCCGACCGCGGCCTCGCCCGACGTCGCCGCCCGTTCGCTTCAGCGGCGGCGACGACCTGCGGCGCGCGCGGGACGACTCGACTCCGCCGGGCCGGCGAAGCGCGCGATCCAGGCGAAGAACTCGCGGTACCACAGCCGCGAGTTCTTCGGCTTCAGGATCCAGTGGTTCTCATCGGGAAAGTAGACGAGCCGCGCCGGCACGCCCCTCGCCTTCAGCGTGTTGTAGTACTGCAGCGCCTGCGTCGCCGGCACGCGATAGTCGAGCTCGCCGTGGATCACCAGCGTCGGCGTCCGCGCCGCCCCGACGTAGTGGTGCGGCGACTGGCGTATCACGCGCGCCTCGTCCTCCCAGTGGAAGGCGCCGAGTTCCTCGGCGAAGAAGCGGTAACCGTCGGTCGCCATCATGCTCACCCAGTCGTAGCAGCCGGCGTGGCAGACGAACGCCTTGTAGCGGGTCGTGCGGCCGTTCATGTACGCGACCATGAAGCCGCCGTAGCTGCCGCCGGTCGCGACCAGCCGTTGCCGGTCGACGTAGCCGCGGGCGAGCAGGAAGTCGGTCGCGGCCTCGACGTCGGCCATCTCCTTCTCGCCGTAGCGCGTCGTGATCGTCTCGAGGAAGCGCTGGCCGAAGCCGGACGAGCCGTGGTAGTTGACCGCGACGACGACGTGCCCGGTGCCGGCGAACACCTGCCCGTTCCAGCGGAAGTGCCAGCCGTCGTGGTGGGCGTTGTGCGGGCCGCCGTGGATAGAGTGCAGGAGCGGCCACTTGCGCGCCGGATCGAAGTCCGGCGGGTAGGTGACGAACACCTGCACCGGCTCGCCGCCCCAGCCCTTCACCGTGTACTCGCGGGTCTCCCCGAGCGCGTGGCGCGCGAGCAGCGCGTCGTTCAGGTGCTCGATCGGCCGCTCCGCCGTGCCGTCGCCCGCGGCGGCGAAGAGGCGCGGCGGATGGCTCGACGTCGAGCGGTCGAACGCGATCACGCGGCCGTCGCGCGAGCGCGCGAAGCCGCCGATCGTGCCGCCGGGAATCACGAGTTCCGGACTCGCCGCGCCGGGCGCGAGGCGATGGAGCCCGATGCGGCCGCGGTCCTCGCAGAGGAAGAGCAGCGAGGCGCCGTCCGCGCTCCACTGCACGTTCGTCGTCGCCCGGTCGAGCGCCGGCGCGAGCCGCGTCCACGCGCCGCTCTTCCGGTCGAGGAGGCGCAGGTGGCCCTGATCGTTGAACAGCCGGCCGGTGTCGTAGGCGTGGTAGGCGATCGCGCGGCCGTCGGGCGAGTACACGGGATGCTCGTCCGACATGCCGCTGTCGGCCGTGAGGTTGCGCCACCGGCGCGTCGCGAGGTTCAGCACGACGATGTCGGCCTGGTGCGTCATGCCCGGCTCGGCATGGGGGTCGAAGGTCAGCGCGATCTCGCGGCCGTCGGGGGCGATGTCGAACTCGGCCGCGCCCGGATCCCAGGGCCGCAGCCGCAGGCCGGTGCCGGCGAGCACGTCGCGGCAGGCGCCGCTCGCGACGTCGACGACGAAGAGGTGCGGCTCGCGGCCGTCGGCGAGCCAGTGGTCCCAGTAGCGGTACTCGCCGCGCTCGGTGACGTGCGCCTTGACCGGATCGGCCTTGCGCGCGGCGAGCCGCTTCTTCTGGGCCGCCTCACCGCGAAGCTCCGGCCAGACCCACGACACGAACGCGAGCCGGCGGCCGTCCGGGAACCACTTGATCGCCGAGGCCCCGGCGGCGAGCGACGTGAGCCTGCGCGCCTCGCCGCCGTCGGGCGCGATCAGGTAGACCTGCGGCTCCGCGTCGTCCCCGCGCTTCGCGGTGAACGCGATGTGCCGGCCGTCCGGCGACCACGCCGGCGCGCTGTCCTTGTCGCCCTCGGTGAGCCGCTTCGCCTTCGCGCCCCGCCCGCCGGCGTGCGTCGGGAACAGCCACAGCGACGTCGCGCCCTCGTTCTTCTCCATGTCGAAGGCGGTCACCGGCGCGCACGCGCGCGCGCCGTCCGGCGCGAGCGTGGGCGTGCCGATGCGGCGGATCGACCACAGCGCTTCGACGGAGAGGGGTGGACGCTTTCGCGAGGCGGCTCGAGGCATCGGAGGATCCCTGGCGTTAGAATCGTGGACGCGAGATTCTAACCGTGGCTCGCGCGCGAACCGCGCGGGCACCCTCCCCGACCATGACCGCGATGAACTACCGGCGCCTCGGGCGCTCCGGACTCAGGGTGAGCGAGCTGTCGTTCGGCTCGTGGGTCACCTACGGCAACCAGCTCGGCGCCGACGCGGCACGGGAGTGCATGGCCGCGGCCTACGACGCGGGCGTCAACTTCTTCGACAACGCCGAGGTGTACGCGAAGGGCGAGTCGGAGACGCTGATGGGCGAGGCGCTGCGGCGGCTGGGCTGGCGGCGCAGCTCGTACGTCGTCTCGACCAAGTTCTACTGGGGCCTCCACGACGGCCCCAACGAGAGGAACACGCTGAACCGCAAGTACCTGCGGCAGGCGATCGACGGCTCGCTCGCGCGCCTGGCGCTCGACTACGTCGACCTCGTGTTCTGCCACCGCCCGGACCCCGAGACCCCGATCGAGGAGACGGTGTTCGCGATGCACGACATGGTCGCGCAGGGCAAGGCCCTCTACTGGGGCACGTCCGAGTGGCCGGCTGCGGACATCGCGCAGGCGTGGCACATCGCCGAGCGCCACGGCCTCGCGAAGCCGGTGATGGAGCAGCCGCAGTACAACCTGCTGCACCGCGAGCGCGTCGAGCGCGAGTACGCGCGGCTCTACGCCGACATCGGCCTCGGCGCGACGACCTGGAGCCCGCTCGCCTCTGGGCTCCTCACCGGCAAGTACAACGACGGCATCCCGCCCGGCTCGCGCGGCACGGTCAAGGGCTACGAGTGGCTCGCGGAGCGGCTGACCGATCCGGCGAAGCTCGCCGTCGTGCGCCGCCTCGCGCCGATCGCCGACGACCTCGGTTGCACGCTCGCGCAGTTCGCGCTCGCGTGGTGCCTCAAGAACCCGCACGTGTCGACCGTGATCATGGGCGCGAGCCGCGTCGCGCAGGTGCAGGAGAACCTGAAGGCGCTCGACATCGTGTCCCGGCTCGACGACGGGCTGATGGCCCGCGTCGACGCCGCCCTGGCCGGCTAGGCGGCGGCGATGACGCACGCGTCGCGCCCGATCGCACGGCCGCAGTCGGTACGCCGGTCGCCCCTCGTCGCACTCGCCGCGCTTGCCGCCGTGACGCTCGCGCCCGGCACTGCCGTTGCCGGGTTGTTCGGCGGTCTCTTCGCCGGCACGCGTCCGCCCGGCGTGGGCACCGGCACGCTCGCGGCCTGCCCCGACACGCCCAACTGCGTGCGAAGCGGCGCGAGCGACCCGCGTCACGCGATCGCGCCGATCAGTGCGGCGCCGCCGCTCGAGCGGGCGCTCGCCGAGCTGGTCGCGATCGCCGCCGCGATGCCGGGCGCGCGCGTCGTCGCGTCGCGCCCCGGCTACGCGCACCTCGAGTTCGAGACGCCGCTGATGGGCTTCGTCGACGACGTCGAGTTCGCGGTCGACGCCGCCGCGAGCGCGATCGAGGTCCGCTCCGCGTCGCGCATCGGGACCAGCGACTTCGGCGTCAACCGCAAGCGCGTCGAGGAGCTCCGCCGGGCAGCCGGCGCCGCGGTCGTGCGACCCGCCGCACTGCGATGAACCCGCTCGCTTCCTGGACCGAGGAGCAGCGCTCCGCATTCCTCTATCGCGCGTGCGCCGAAGCCGAGGGCGGCTCGCGCCAGGGCGAGTTGTTCGAGCGGCTCGCCGGCGAGGCCGAGGCCCAGTCGGCGATCTGGCGCGCGCAGATCACCGCGCGCGGGCACCCGCCCCCTTCCCCCTATGCGCCGGATGCACGCACCCGCCTGGTCGCGACCCTCGTGCGTGCGGCCGGGCCGCGGCGATTGCGGCCCGTGCTCGCAGCGATGAAGGTGCGCGGCATGGCGATCTACAGCGGCGCGCCGCCCGATGCCGGCCACGGCGTCCCGCTCGCGGCCGGCGCCACCGAGCACCGGCACCGGGCGCTCGCGAGCGGCGGCAACCTCCGCGCCGCCGTGTTCGGGGTGAGCGACGGACTCGTGTCCAACGCGGCTCTGATCCTCGGGATCACCGGTGCGCAGCCGGATCCCCGGATCGTGCTGGTCGCCGGCGTCGCGGGGCTCGCCGCGGGCGCGTTCTCGATGGCCGCCGGGGAATACGTCTCGGTGCGATCGCAGCGCGAGCTCTACGAGCACCAGATCGCCCTCGAGCGCGACGAGCTCGCGCAGTACCCCGAGGCCGAGGCCGAGGAGCTCGCGCTGATCTACGCGGCGAAGGGGCTGCCCAAGCGCGACGCGGCCCGGCTCGCGCGGAAGATCGTCGCCGACCCCGAGCACGCGCTCGACACGCTGGCGCGCGAGGAACTCGGCCTCGATCCCACGGCGCTCGGCTCGCCCTGGGGTGCCGCCGCGGCCTCGTTCGTCGCGTTCGCCGCCGGCGCGTTCGTGCCGCTCGCGCCGTGGCTCTTCGGCCCGGCCGCCGCCGCGCTGCCGCTCTCGCTCGGCGTGTCGGCCGTCGCGCTGTTCGCGATCGGCATGGTGCTGTCGCTCTTCACCGGCCGCGGCGCATGGCGGTCGGGCCTGCGCATGCTCGCGATCGGGGCGCTGGCCGGCGGCGTCACCCACGCGCTCGGCCGGATGCTCGGCGTCGCGATCGGCTGAGCACATGGCCGCGCGGCCGCCGATCGTCCGGCTCAAACCCGGCCGCGACCGTTCGCTGCGCCAGCGTCACCCGTGGCTGTTCTCGGGTGCGATCGCGGCGGTCGAAGGCGACCCGCCGAGCGGCGCCACGGTCGAGGTCCGCGCTGCGGACGGCGACCTGCTCGCGCTCGCCGCGTGGTCGCCGGCATCGCAGATCCGCGCCCGGGCGTGGTCGTTCGAGCCGTGCACGATCGACGCCTCGTTCATCGCGGCGCGCATCCGGCGGGCGATCGACGCGCGCGCGGCGACGCCGGACGCTCCCCGCGATGGCGCGCGGCTCGTGCACGGCGAGTCCGACGGCCTGCCCGGGCTGGTCGCCGACCGCTACGCTGACGTCGTCGTCGTGCAGCTCGGCTCGGCCGGCGCCGAAGCGTGGCGCGACGCGATCGTCGAGGCGCTCGCCGGGGCGACTCGTGCACGCGCGATCGTCGAGCGCTCGGATGCCGACGTGCGCGCGCTCGAGGGCCTCGCGCCGCGCGTGGGCGTCGTACGCGGCGCGCTTCCCGACCCGCTGGTGTTCCGCGAGCAAGGCATCGAGTACGCGGTCGACGTGCTCGCCGGCCAGAAGACCGGCTTCTACCTCGACCAGCGGGACAGTCGCCGCATCGTCGGCGCGCACGCTGCCGGGCGGCGCGTGCTGAACGCGTTCTGCTACACGGGCGGCTTCACGCTCGCCTGCCTCGCCGGCGGCGCGGCGCATGTGACCTCGATCGACTCCTCGGCGCCGGCGCTCGCGCTCGCACAGGCGAATCTCGCGCGCAACCCGGCGCTGAACGCGTCGCGCGCGCAGTGGCTCGAAGCCGACGTGTTCGCGGAGTTGCGCCGGCTCCGCGACGCCGCGGCGACGTTCGACCTGATCGTGCTCGACCCGCCGAAGTTCGCCCCGACTGCGCAGCACGCGGAACGCGCCGCGCGCGCCTACAAGGACGTCAACCTGCTGGCACTGAAGCTGCTCGCGCCCGGGGGCCACCTCGCGACGTTCTCGTGCTCGGGCGGCATCGACGCCGCGCTGTTCCGCAAGATCGTCGCCGGTGCCGCGCTCGACGCGCGCGCCGATGCGGCGGTCGTCGGTCGCTTCGCGGCGTCGGCCGACCATCCGGTTGCGCTCGCCTTCCCCGAAGGCGAGTACCTCAAGGGCCTGCTGATCCGCAAGGCGTGATCGCGTGGCGCAGTGGACGCGCCGCACGAGGGTAGGCGCCCACCGGTCGCGCGTCCGCCATGTTGCGGTGCAGCATGGGCAGTGGTAGATTGCTCCGCGCGCTCCGTTTCGTGCCGCGCCCGCGGGCCCGCCGCCCGCGTCTCCACGCCTTCCGTTCCGGGAGTCCCGATGGCCCGAACTGCCTCGCCGAAGCGGCGCACCGTCAAGCGGACGAGCGTGCCGAAGCCGCGGACCGAGCCTGCGCTCGTCGACTTCGCGCTGCAGGGCGGCGGCGCGCACGGCGCGTTCACCTGGGGCGTGCTCGATCGCGCGCTCGAGGAACCGTTGTTGCGGATCGAGGGCATCTCGGGCACCTCGGCGGGCGCGATGAACGCGGCGGTGCTCGCCGACGGGTACACCGAGGGCGGCGCCGAAGGCGCGCGCGCGGCCCTCGACCGCTTCTGGCGGCAGGTCTCGGAGGCCGCGCGCTTCAGCCCGTTCCAGCGCGGGCCGCTCGACGTCCTGACCGGCAACTGGACGCTCGACAACTCGCCGATGTACGTCGCGATGGACCTCGCCTCGCGCCTGTTCTCGCCCTACGACCTCGGCGTCGCGGCGCTCAATCCGCTGCGCGACATCCTCGCGGCGAACATCGATTTCGACCGCCTGCGCGCCTCGCCGGTCCGGGTCTTCGTGACCGCGACCAACGTGCGCACGGGGCGCGGCCGCCTGTTCCGCAACGCCGAGCTGACCCCCGAGGCGCTGCTCGCCTCGGCCTGCCTGCCGACGATGTTCCGGGCGGTCGAGATCGACGGCGACCCGTACTGGGACGGCGGCTTCGCCGGCAATCCGACGATCATGCCGCTGGTGCGCGAGTGCAGCGCGAGCGACACCGTGCTCGTGCAGATCAACCCGGTCGAGCGACCGGGCACGCCGCAGACGGCGCGCGACATCCACAACCGCCTGAACGAAATCTCGTTCAACTCGCCGCTTCTGAAGGAACTCAAGATGATCGCCTTGCTGCGGCTGGCGGCGGACCCGGGGAGCCCCGAAGGGCGCAGCTGGGCGCGCATGCGCATCCACCGCATCGCGAGCGACGTGATGACCCGGCTCGGCGCGTCCTCGAAGCTCAACGCCGAGTGGGCGTTCCTGTGCATGCTCCGCGACGAGGGCCGGCGCTCGGCGGACGAATTCATCGCGGCGCACGGGCGGGACGTCGGCCGGCGCTCGACCTACGACCTCGACGAGCTGCTCGAGGGCCAGTGACCATGGGCATCGCCGGCATCCTGGTCGCACTCGCGCTGCTGATCGGCCTCGCCTACCGGGGCTTCAGCGTCCTGCTCCTCGCCCCCGCGGCCGCGCTCGTCGCGGCGCTGTTCGCGGGCGACCCGCTGCTCGCCCACTGGACGCAGACGTTCATGGGCAGCGCCGCGGGCTTCGTCGCGCAGTTCTTCCCGATCTTCCTGCTCGGCGCCCTGTTCGGCAAGCTGATGGACGACAGCGGCTCGGTGCGCGCGATCGCGCGCTTCATCGGCGACCGGCTGGGCGCGCGTCGCGCGATCCTCGCGGTCGTGATCGCCGGCGCGCTGGTGACCTACGGCGGCGTGAGCCTGTTCGTCGCGTTCTTCGTGGTCGTGCCGATGGCGCAGGCGCTGTTCCGCGAGGCGGGCATCCCCAGCCGCCTCATGCCCGCCGCGATCGTTCTGGGAACGTCGACCTTCACCATGTCCGCGCTCCCGGGCACGCCCGCGATCCAGAATGCGATTCCGATGCCGTTCTTCGGCACCACGCCCTTTGCCGCGCCCGGGCTCGGCATCGTCGCCTCGGCGATCATGATCGCGTTCGGGCTGTGGTGGCTCGCGTGGCGCGAAGGCGCCGCGCGCCGCGCCGGCGAGGGCTACGGCGGCGACGCGCCCGCCGCGCCCGTCGCAGCCGCGGAGGACCCCCTGGTACGCGAACGCGCCACCGTCGCGCGCGAGTTCGACCCCGCGGAGCTCGGGCACGGCGCGCGCAGCGACCGCGAGCCCCCGATCGTCGTGGCCGCGCTGCCGCTCGCGGTCGTCGTGCTGGTCAACCTCGCGATGAGCCTCGTCGTCCTGCCCCGCATGGACGTGAGCTTCCTCGCCGAGGACCGCTTCGGCCCGACGACGATCGCGTCGGTCGGCGGCGTCTGGTCGGTCGTGGTGGCGCTCCTGGTCGCGATCGTGCTGCTGGTCGTGCTGAACCGCACCCGGCTCACCGGCCTGCGCGCAAGCATGGACGCGGGTGCCAATGCCTCGGTGTTGCCCGTGCTGAGCGTCGCGAGCCTGGTCGGCTTCGGCGCGGTGATCGCCGCGCTGCCCGCCTTCGAGGCGGTCCGCGACTGGGTGCTGTCGATCGAGGGCGGCCCGCTCGTGTCGCTCGCGGTGTCGACCAACGTGCTCGCCGCGCTCACCGGCTCCGCGTCCGGCGGCCTCACGATCGCGCTCGACGCGCTGGGGGCCACCTACATGCAGCTCGCCGCGGAGCTAGGCATCGACCCCGCGCTGATGCACCGCGTCGCCGTGATCGGCGCGGGCACGCTCGACAGCCTGCCGCACAACGGTGCCGTGGTGACGCTGCTCGCGGTGTGCGGGTCGACGCACGGCAAGAGCTACTTCGACATCGTGATGGTCGGCATCGTCGGCGCGCTGGTCGCGCTGGTCGCGGTGATCGCGCTGGGTACCGCGTTCGGGTCGTTCTGACGCCGCGCTTCGCTGGCCTGGGGCCGCGCCGAGACGACGCTCTGCGGCCGCGGCGCGATCGACGTCGCGACGTCGACCCAGCCGCCGCCCATGGACCTATAGACCGCGACGAGCTGCGTGTACCGCTCGCCCTGCGTGCGCACGGCCGCGAGCTCTGCGGCGAAGAGCTCGTTCTCGGCCACCAGCACGTCGGTGTACCCGGTGAGCCCGGCGTCGAAGCGTCGCCTCGAGTGGTGCGCAAAGGCGCGCAGGGCGTCGATGCGCAGCGCCTGCGCCGCGAGCTCGCGCTCGCGGTCGCGCGCCCCGACGAGCGCGTCGTTGGTCTCGCGGAACGCGTTGGCGATCGTCGATTGGTAGACGAGGACGGCCTGGCGCTCGCCCGCCTCCGCGGCGCTCACCTGCCCCTCGATCGCGCCGAACGTGAAGATCGGCCCGGTGAGCCCCGCCGCGAGCGACCACGCGGTCGCCGGGCCGGACAGGAAGTCGCCGAAGGCGGTGCTGACGCTGCCGAGCAGGCCCGTGAGCGAGATCGTGGGGTAGTAGAGCGCCCGCGCGGCGCCGATGTTCGCGTTCGCCGCGACCAGGTTCTGCTCGGCCTGCAGGATGTCCGGGCGCCGCGCGAGCAGCGCCGACGGGAGGTCCGCGGGGATCGCCGGCGCGGCGAGCTCATCGATCGTGCGTCCGCGCGGCACGGGGCCGGGATTGCGGCCGAGCAGGATCGAGATCAGGTTCTCCTGCACGGCGACCTGCTGCCCGATCAGGGGAATCGCCGCGAGCGCCTGCTGGTGCTGCGAGCGGATCTGGCTCACCTCGGTGTTCGAGACGATGCCGGCGGCGAAGCGCCGCTCGAAGATGCGGGCCGTCTCGCCGAAGTTCGCCGCGCTCGCCTGCGCGATCTCGAGTTGCCGGTCGAGCGCGCGCATCACGATGTAGCTCGAGGCCACGCCCGAAACCACGGTCAGCACGACCCCGCGCTGCGCCTGCTCGCTCGCATAGACCTGCGCCTGCGCCGCCTCCGAGAGCCGCCGGACGCGGCCGAACAGGTCGAGCTGCCACGACGCCCCGAGCGAGGCCTGGTAGAGCGAGAAATACGGGTCGGCGGGCTCCGGGATCGGCGGGAAGCCGAGGCGGCTCGCCCGCGTGCGCGAGGGCTCGGCGCCGTAGCCGATCTGCGGGAAGAGCTGCGAGCGCGTCGACTGCAGCGCGCCCGCGAACTGGTCGACGCGCGCCGCGGCGATGCGCACGTCGCGGTTCTCGCGCAGCGCGGTCTCGATCAGCTCGTTCAGGACCGGGTCGCCGAACTGCTCCCACCACTTCGTGTTCGCCACCTCGGCGGCCTTCGGGTACTCGATGCGCCAGGCGGCGGGCGCATCCACGGCGGGGCGCACGTAGTCCGGCCCGACCGTGCAGGCGGCGAGGGCGGCAGCTGCCAGCGCCGCGAGCGCGTGCCTCTTCATTGCGATCTCCTTGCGGCGCGGCGCCCGCCGGCACGCATCGCGCAGCGTCCGGGCATCGCAAAAGGAATAGGGGCATTCTCGCAGCAATTCCGGCTCCGCTCTATACTCGCGGGCGTCCCTCGCCATGCGCGCCCGCGTGAATGCGAGGGCGTCGCGCGCCGCAGCCGCGGGCGGCGGGGAAGCGGGAGCTTCCAGTGAGATACGTCTACGTCGCATTGATCGCCCTCTTCACCCTTGCCGTGCTCTCGTTCAAGGTCCAGAACCTCGACGCGGTGACGGTCACGCTGTTCTCCGCGTCGACCACGCTGCCGGTCTCGGTCCTGGTGGTCGGCGTGTACGTGCTCGGCATGCTGACCGGCGGATTCCTCGTGTCGCTGCTGCGCTCGTGGTTGCGCGGCGCGCGGGGCGGCACCTGACCGCGCAGGGCGCCATCGATCGATCCGGCATGCCGCCACCGACGCGCCGGCCGAAAGCAGTCGTCGTCCAATCGACCACCTCACAGGAGAGAAGAACATGAAGCACAACAGCGCAGGCATCGGATGCGTCGCCGCGGCCCTGCTCGCCGCCGCGCCCTCGGGCGCGTGGGCGCAGTCGGGCGTCCAGCACGGACGGATCACCAGCATCCAGATGGTGACGCAGGAGAACGCCCGCGCGCAGACCGGCGGCGCGCTCGTCGGCGGCACGCTGGGCGTCGTCTCGGGCTCCGGGCAATCGGGCAGCAACCGGGCGCTGCGCGGCATCGGCGGCGCCTTCGCCGGGCAGCAGCTGACCCGCATGGCCACCAACAACCAGGCGTTCGAATACACGATCCTGATCGGCGGCACGAGCACGATCCGCTTCGTCTCCGACGAGGCGGGCTTCCGCGTCGGCGACTGCGTCGCGGTCGAGCGCGGCTCGTTCAACAATCTCCGTCTCGTCTCCGACGCGAAGTGCGCGCCGCCGCCGCGTCCGGCCCAGTCGAGCGCACCGGCCCCGGCGCAGGCGAACGCCAACGACCGCCGACAGGCCGACGCCTGCATCCAGGCCAAGGAGCAGTTGCTCGCCGCCGAGAACGAGGACGCGTTCGATCGGGCGGAGCGCCGCGTCCGGCTGCTCTGCGACTGATCCCCGGGAGGGCGGGCGCGCACCGGCCGCCCGCCTCATCCGGCCCACATCGCGACGCCCAGCGCGAGGGCGAGCGCGACGAGCGACACACCGGCGACGTGCCAGCGGCGCAGGAACGCGTCGCCGCGCTCGAACCCTTGGCCGAGCGCGACCGCTGCCCGGCGCACGGGCGTTGCGAGCCGCGCGCGCGCCTCCGGCGCCGCGGTGCCCGGCAGGGTCCGGCCGAGCGCCAGCGCGATCGCCGCGCCTCCAACGACCGTCGCGACGAGCCACGGCAGCGCCTTGGGCGCGAAAGCGTCCGCGAGCAGCCCGCGGGGGAACAGCGGGCCCGCGGCCGCGAGCGCGAGCATGAGCGAGCACGCGGCGAGCGCCACGGCCGCGAGTTCCTGGGAGCGGCGCACGCGCGCACGGGGCTGCGCCTTCGCGGCCGGCGTCCGGAGCGCGTGAGCAAGCACCAGGAGCAGGTAGGCGGTGGTGAAGAAGCCACCCGCCTGGAGCACCAGCGCCCACCACCACTGGCCGCTGCCGTCCGCCGCGTCGAGCAATAGCTTCTTCGCGAGGTAGGCGCCGCTTGGCAGCGCGCCGGTCAGCGCGACCCCGCCCAGCGCGAGTGCGAGCACCGCGAGCGGAACCTGCCGCGCCACGCCGGCGAGCTCCGCGATGCGGTCGTGGCCGAGCGTCGCGTAGATGAGGCCCGCGGACAGGAACATCGCCGCCTTCGCGGTCGCGTGGGAGACCGCCTGCAGCAGGCCGCCCGCCAGCGCCTCGCCGCGGACGAGCGTCCCGGTGGCCGCGTCGAAGGCGAGCGGGAACATGATGAAGAGGTAGCCGATCTGCGCGAGCGTCGAGTAGGCGATCATGAGCTTCAAGCGCTCCTGGCGGAGCGCGATCACGCTGCCGACGACGATCGCGGTGGCACCGAGCGCGCCGAGGATCTGGCCCGCGGTGCGACCGGGCAGGC
>Ga0114939_10001048_pt1 | contig 22374 bp, 24 predicted proteins | sample AshMeaCrysSpring_FD_87196 | JGI IMG/M metagenome (GOLD analysis project Ga0114939, IMG submission 87196) | Groundwater microbial communities from Big Spring, Nevada to study Microbial Dark Matter (Phase II) - Ash Meadows Crystal Spring | ecosystem: Environmental > Aquatic > Deep subsurface >...
CAGCAGCACGTGGTGCGCGAGTTCCGCTAGCGCGGGCTGGCGGTCTGGCCCCTCGCGCTGCCATGCAGGCTGCGCTGGCACAGGCCGATCCCCAGAGTGGCGAGGACGCCCAGCAGGTGCGCGCCGGCTTCGGGGCGCACGCCGTCGGGCAGGAAAGCCGAGCCGGCGGCGCCGCTGGCCGCATCCATCACGAGCTTTGCCAGTACGAGGGCACCCAGCGCGAGTGCCCCCAGGCTTTGGTAGGCCGGCATCGGCCAATGGGCGAGGAACGCGAGCGTTGCCGCGGACCATGCCAGGGCCGACAGGCCGCGGTAGGTCGCGAGCTCCGGTGAAGCTATCCACAGCCCGATGCCGATGATCGGGGCGCCCAGAGCAAGCATCCGGACGAAGTCCCGGGTGCCGGCCTGCCGCTCCGCGAGCGCGCCGAGGGCCAGAAAGGTGACCGCATTGGCGGCGGCGTGGGCGGTGGAGAAGTGCGCGAGGTGCGCGCTCCAGAGCCGCCACCATTGCCCGCGGGCTATCTCGCCACGGTCGTATTCGAGCAGGGACAGCCACGTCTCGGGCGCGAAGGCGAGTGCCAGGCACGATAGCGACAGGCTGACGGCGGTCCAGGGCACTCAACGACCCCGGCGCAGGGCGGGAATCGCAAGCGTGGCCGCCAGCGCGAGGACAAGCGCGATCCCGTCGGCGCTTCCGCCGCCGCGATAACCTGCTCGATTCTCGACGCGAAGGCCGGTGTCGGTGCGCACGCGCGCCTTGAAATTCCCCAGTTCCGACTCGAGGCGGGGGATGACCTGCTCGACCGCCTTGCTGTAACCCTCCGCCTGGGCGGCCCGCGTGCGCTCGCCGTAGTTCGCGAGGCTTGCGGACCCCTTCACCTGGCTGCTGCCGGGCGCCCGGAACAGCAGCCTGCGACTGGCGACATCGAACACGGACACGTCCACCAGGGTATGCACGTCGTACTCGTCCCCGTGGATGATGTAGGCGCCGACGATCGTCCAGTACAGCACTGCCAGCGAGTTGCTGTCGTTGAACCGCACCTGGTCGTGGGAAACGAGCGCCACGACGTCGACGTCGAACATGCGCGCCGTCTGCTGCAGATTGGCGAACCCACCCTGCGGCTGCAGGTACGCGGAGGGAATGACGTCGATGCGGCCGATGAAGTCGTGTTGCTGGAACGACGCCTTCAGCCGATCCAGCAGCCGCGCCTTTTCGGGCTCCGGCAGCCCGCCAGCGCGCGGCGGCGAGGGCACGAAGGCGATGCCCACGCGCACCGGCGGGCGCAGGGTAACGATGCCCTGCTCGGCCTGCGGCGGCGATTCGGCACGCGGGTAGAGGTAGTCGACGACACTCGCCGATTGCCGCACCTCCCGGCGCGGGAAAGCCGAAGCGCATCCGCCAAGCAGCAGCGCGGCGACGAGCAATAGCAGCAGGGCGGTGCGGTTCATGCAGGGCTCCTTGCTTTCTCGTTCGGAGCCGCGGTTGCGGTCCCCGACGACCCGGCGCCATGGGCCGAGCCATGCGGCTAGGGTAGAGAAAGGGGTGGAATATGAAACTTGTTTCGCAATAGTCGAATGAATTTCGACAACAAGTACTGGAAAGTAATACTCTGAACGAATGACCGAGACCGCGCGGTTGGTGGCCACCCTGAAGCGCCTGCTCAAGCAGCAGGGCCTGACCTACCGGGACATCGCGCCGGCCTTGGGGCTGTCCGAGGCGAGCGTGAAGCGCCTGTTCGCATCGGAACGGTTCACGCTCGATCGCGTCGTCGAGGTCGGCCGGCTGCTGGGGTACACGCTGGCCGAGTTGGCCCAGGAGTCCGCGGACGCGAGCTTGCGCACCCGTGCGCTCACTGAGGCGCAGGAACGCGAGCTCGTCTCGGACATCCGGTTGCTGGTGGTGGCGGCCTGCGTGCTCAACCATTGGACGATGGCCGAGATCCTGGCCGCCTACCGGTTTCGCGAGACGGATGTCGTGCGCCACCTGGCGCGTCTCGATCGCCTGCGGCTCATCGACCTGCTGCCGGGGAATCGCATCCGCCTGAACGTGGCGCGCGACTTCGAGTGGCGCGCGGACGGGCCGATCCGGGCCTACTTCCGCCGCCATTGGCTTGCGGACTTTCTGGACAGCGGGTTCGATCGCGAAGAAGAGATGGAGTCCTTCGCTCACGGCCTGCTCACGGAACAGGCTCTCGCCCAAATGCAGAAGGAGCTGCGCCGGATGCGCCAGCGGTTCGCGGAGCTGCACGAGGAGAGCCTCGCCTCAAGGACTTCCAAGCGCCGCGGCATGGGGCTGGTCGTGGCCATGCGCGAATGGGAGCCGCGGGCGTTCCAGGAGCTGCGGCGGTGATGGCGCGGGTCGCGAAATCCCGTGGCGGCGGCGTGCTACTCCCAGTAGGGCGGGTCGCCGAATGCCTTCTTGAGGTGATCGATGAAGAACCGCACCTTCGCCGGCAGCAGGCGGCGCCCGGGAAAGACGGCGTAGATGTTGTTGCCCGGGGCCGCGAAAGCGTCGAGCACGGAGACGAGCCGGCCCTTCTTCACCTCCTCGCTCACCTCCCAGGCGCTGCGAAGGGCCAGCCCGTGGCCGGCCAATGCCCAGCGCGTGAGCACCTCGCCGTCGTTGCACTGCAGGTTGCCCGCCACCTTGACGGTGACCGGCTTGCCGCGGTCGCGGAACGACCACGCGTCGGCCACGCCCTCCTCGGTGCTGGTGACCAGGCAGTTGTGGCGGGCGAGGTCGGCGAGCGCCGCCGGCGCTCCGGCTCGGCGCAGGTAGGCGGGCGAGGCGCACACCAGGCGGTGGTTGCGCGCGAGCTTGACCGCCACGAGGTCGGCGCTCTTCAGGTCGGCGATGCGGATGGCGAGGTCGAAGCGCTCGTTCTTGAGGTCCACGACGCGCTCGGAGAGGTGCAGCTGCACGGAAAGGTTCGGGTGGGCGGCCAGGAACGCGGGCAGGTGCGGGGCGATGTGCCTGCGCCCGAAGGCAGTGGGCGCCGTGACGATCAGGCGGCCGGCGGCGCTCTTCGCGCCGGCCGTGAGCGCATCCTCGGCGGACCGCAGTTCCTCGAGGACGCGGTGGCAGTTCTCGTAGAACGTGGCGCCCTCGGGCGTGAGCGTCACCTGCCGGGTCGAGCGCTTGAAGAGCTTCACGCCGAGGCGCTCCTCCAGCTGGTCGACGCGCCGGCCGACCATCGCCGGCGTGATGCCCTCCTCGCGCGCCGCGGCAGAGAGGCTTCCCCGCTGGGCGACGTCGACGAAAGTCGTCAGCTCCTTGAACTTGTCCATGGCCCACCGCAAGTAACAGACGCTTTGCAGATCGCGCGGATTACCCGCATCGGCGTGACATAATAGACGCCTTGACATTGCAAGTGGGAACGGTGCGCCCAGCTACGGGCGCGCGACAGGTATCCCGCCCTGAAAGGTGACCCATGGATACGAAGATCCTCCTCCCCCCCGGCATGGAAATCACGGGCGCCCTGAAGCCCGAATACGCGCGCGTGCTCACGCCCGACGCGCTCGCGTTCGCGGCGGGGCTGCTGCGGCAGTTCGGCCCGCGCCGCAGGGAGCTCCTAGCCGCCCGCGCCGCCCGCCAGAAGGCGTTCGACGCCGGCAGCATGCCCGACTTCCTGCCTGCCACGAAGTCGATCCGCGAGGCCGACTGGAAGATCGCCGACCAGCCGGCGGACATCCTCGACCGCCGCGTCGAAATCACCGGTCCCACCGACCGCAAGATGGTGATCAATGCCCTCAACTCCGGCGCCTCGACCTTCATGGCGGACTTCGAGGACGCCAACTGCCCGACCTGGGAGAACATGATCGAGGGCCAGGCGAACCTGATCGACGCCATCCGCCGCACGATCACCTTCGAACAGGGCGGCAAGCAGTACCGGCTCAACGAGAAGACCGCGGTGCTCTTCCCGCGCCCGCGCGGCTGGCACCTGGACGAGAAGCACGTGCAGCTCGGCGGCGAGGCCGTTTCCGGCGGCATCTTCGACTTCGCGCTCTACTTCTTCCACAACGCGAAGGAGCTGCTCGCGCGCGGCTCCGGCCCCTACTTCTACCTGCCGAAGATGGAGTCGCACCTGGAGGCGCGGCTCTGGAACGACATCTTCACCGTGGCGCAGAAGGAGCTGGGCGTTCCCCACGGCTCGATCAGGGCGACCGTCCTCATCGAGACGGTCGTCGCGGCCTTCGAAATGGACGAGATCCTCTGGGAGCTGCGCGACCACTCCGCCGGCCTCAACATCGGCCGCTGGGACTACATCTTCTCGTGCATCAAGAAGTTCCGGTCGCACCCGGATTTCTGCCTCGCCGACCGCGCGCAGGTCACGATGACCGCCCCGTTCATGCGCGCCTACGCGCTGCTGCTGGTCAAGACCTGCCACCGCCGCAACGCCCCCGCCATGGGCGGCATGGCCGCGCAGATCCCCATCAAGAACGACCCGGCGGCCAACGAGGCGGCGATGGAGAAGGTGCGCGCCGACAAGCTGCGCGAGGTGACCGACGGCTGTGACGGCACCTGGGTGGCGCATCCGGGCCTGGTGCCCATCGCCAAGGCGGTGTTCGACCGGCACATGCCGCAGCCGAACCAGTACGCGAAGCAGCTGCCGGACGTGCAGGTGACGGCCGCCGACCTGCTGGACTTCAAGCCCGAGGCGCCCATCACCGAGGCCGGCTTGCGCAACAACATCCAGGTCGGCATCCAGTACATCGGCTCCTGGCTGGGCGGAAACGGCTGCGTGCCCATCTTCAACCTGATGGAGGACGCCGCCACCGCGGAGATATCGCGCTCGCAGGTGTGGCAGTGGATGCGCTCGCCCAAGGGGGTGCTGGCGGACGGCCGGAAGGTGACCCGGGCGCTTTTCCACGAACTGCTGGCCGACGAGCTGAAGAAGACCCCGGGGATCGTAGGCGCCGAGGCGTACGCGACCGGCCGGTACGAGGCGGGGGCCAAGCTCTTCGAGGAAATCAGCACCGCCGACGAATACGTCGAGTTCCTGACGCTGCCGGCTTACCAGGCGCTGGCCTGACCCGGGCGTCGGCGCCGGTCGTCCTCGCGAGGCCCGCCCCCGGCGGGCCTTTCCGCACCTACTCCGGCATCCGCCAGGTCGCGCCGCACTTGCGGCACCGCACCCGCAGCCAGGGATAGGGAAGGGGCCTTGCCGGCGGGTCGAGGTAGGGTCCCTCCGCGGCGTGCCCCGTGGCGACGATCTCGAAGCGCGCGTAGGCCCTGCACGCCGGGCAGATGGAACGGCTGCCGTAGACCTCGGCGCGCTCCAGCACCGTGATGTAGCGCCGCCACGAGCGCCAGCCGAGCAGCGTCGCGCCGAACACCGCCGCGAGCAGGGCGACGGACTTCCAGCCCAGCGCCAGCACCTGCAGCTCGCTCAGGCAGGAAGCGACGACGATGCCGCACAGGAAGCAGGTGACGAACGACAGGTGGCTGTCGATCAGCTGCCGCTCGTACCACTTGCGGAATCCCTGCTTGCGGATGCGGGCAACGATGTCCATGGGCCGCGATCCGGCGTGTAGCCCTCCCGCGCGCTCCTCAGCGTGACGGCGGCGCGGGAAGCGGCTGGGGTCTGGGGCGCGGCGGCGGAGCGGGTCTCGGTGGCAGCGGACGCGTGCCGGGCAGCCAGTACGGCGCGTAGGTCTCCCGCGACGCCTCTCGTTCCTGCGCCTCGCGCTCGAGCTGGCGGGCACGCTCCTCCTCGCGCGCGCGTTCCTCGCGCCGCTTGCGCTCCTCCTCGGCTTCGCGCTTCGCGCGCTCGTCGAGCCGGCGCTGCGCCTCCTCGCCCTGCTTGAGCACCTTGTCGCGCTGCGACGGGTCGTAGTCGGGGTTGGCCGGCGTCGCGTCGACCTTGCGCGAATCGTCGGCCTTCGGGCAGGGGGCCTGCTGGTAGGTCACCTTGCCATCGGGCGAGGTGCAGCGGAAGACCTCCTGCGCGGCGGCAGGCACGGCCGCGGCGAGGATCGCGGCAAACAGGGCGGCACGCATCCTCATGCAACCCCCTGCGCCTGGCGGTCCGCGTGGTAGCTCGAGCGCACCATCGGCCCGCAGGCCGCGTTCGCGAACCCCATCCCGAGGGCTTCCGCCTCGAACATCCGGAATTCGTCCGGGTGGACGAAGCGCGCCACCGGGAGGTGGCTCCGCGACGGCTGCAGGTACTGGCCGATGGTGAGCATGTCGACGTCGTGGGCGCGCAGGTCGCGCATCACGGCGAGGATTTCCGCGTTGGTCTCGCCCAGCCCCACCATGAGCCCCGACTTGGTCGGCGTGCCGCGCTGCGCCGCCTTGAAGTCCTTGAGGAGCCTGAGCGAGTGCGCGTAGTCGGAGCCCGGGCGGGCCTGCGCGTAGAGGCGCGGCACCGTCTCCAGGTTGTGGTTCATGACGTCCGGCGGTGCAGCGAGCAGGATGGCGAGGGCCCGCTCGAGGCGGCCGCGGAAGTCCGGCGTGAGGATCTCGATCTTCGTGGCGGGCGAGAGCGCCCGCACGGCGCGGATGCAGTCCACGAAGTGCTGCGCGCCGCCGTCGCGCAGGTCGTCGCGGTCGACGCTGGTGATGACCACGTAGCGCAGCCGCATGGCCGCGATGCTCTCGGCGAGGTTCCGGGGCTCGTCGGCGTCCAGCGGCTGCGGGCGGCCGTGCGCCACGTCGCAGAAGGGGCAGCGGCGCGTGCAGAGGTCGCCCATGATCATGAAGGTGGCCGTGCCGTGCCCGAAGCACTCGCCGATGTTGGGGCAGGACGCCTCCTCGCATACGGTGTTGAGCTTCGCCGAGCGCAGGATCTGCTTGATCTCGTGGAAGCGCTCGCCGCCCCCGGCCCGCGCGCGGATCCACGCCGGCTTGCGCAGCGGCTCGGCGGGCGCGATCTTGATCGGGATGCGCGCGGTCTTCCCCGCCCGCTTGGCGTGCAGCTTGTCTTCGGAGGCGGGGTTGTCGGCCATGGCGGTCAGGCGGTCGAGAGCGCAGCCACCAGCGCTTCCTGCCAGCGCTGCTGCACCGTGGGGATCGTATCACGCACGCCGAGGTCGGCCAGGCGCGTCGCCGCGAGCCCGGGGTAGCCGCAGGGATTGATTCGGGAGAAGGCGGCGAGGTCGGCGTCCACGTTGAGCGCGATGCCGTGGAAGCTGCAGCCGCGCGAGACGCGCAGGCCCACGGCGGCGATCTTGGCGCCCGCCACGTAGACGCCGGGCATCCCCGCCTGCCGGTCCGCCGCGATCCCGTAGCCGGCGAGCAGGTCGATCACCGACTGCTCGATCCGCCGGACCAGTTCCTTCACGCCGAAGCCGGCGCGGCGCAGGTCGAGCAGCACGTAGGCGACGAGCTGGCCCGGACCGTGCCAGGTGACCTGGCCGCCGCGGTCGATGCGCACCACCGGGATGGCGCCGGCGTCCAGCACGTGCTCGGGCTTCGCCGCGAGGCCCAGCGTGAAGACCGGCGGGTGCTCGACGAACCACAGCTCGTCGGCCGTCTCCGGCCCGCGGGCTCGCGTGAAATCCTGCATCGCCCGCCACACCGGCTCGTAATCGGCGCGTCCCAGCGCGCGCACGACGGGCGCCATCGCGGCCCTCAGAGCACCATGGTCACCATCGGGTGGCTGGAGAGGTCCCGGTAGAGGGCGTCCAGCTGCTCGCGGGAGCGGGCGGTGATGGTGACGGTGAGCGAAAGGTAGTTGCCCGCGCGCGAGGGACGCATTTCCATCGTCGCCGGGTCGAAGTCCGGTGCATGCCTCAGGACGACCGCGAGGATGGCCTGCGCGTAGCCGTCCGCCCGCCGGCCCATCACCTTGATCGGGAAGGCCGTGGGAAACGTGAGCGGCGAGGCTCCCGTCGGGTTGGCGGGCTCCACGGGCCTCCCCGCGATCAACCGGCGACCGCTTCCGCGCCCGCGTGCTTCGCCTTGTACGCCTGGAAGAGGGCGTGCATGCGGCGGAAGACCGGACCCGGGGTGCCGGCGCCCACCGGCTTGCCGTCGAGCGTGGTGACGGCCAGCACCTCCTTGCTGGAGGAGGTGACCCAGATCTCGTCGGCCGAGCGCACTTCCGCCTCGCGGATGGGGCGGATGTCGAGGCCGATCTCGCCCCCGTGCGCGAGGTCCCCGAGGATCTCGTAGGTGATGCCCAGCAGGATGAGGTTGTCCTGCGGGGGCGCGAGCACGCGGCCGTCCTTGACGATGAAGACGTTGGAGGCGGCCGCCTCGGTGAGGAAGCCGTCGCGGAAGAGGATCGTCTCGCTGGCGCCCGCGTCCGCGGACATCTGCCGCACCAGCACGTTGCCGAGCAGCGAGATGGACTTGATGTGGCACTTCTCCCAGCGGAAGTCGCGCGCCGTGACGCAGGCCACGCCCCTTTCGATCGTCTCCCTCGAGGGCGTGGCGAGCGGGTTGGCCATCATGAAGACGGTGGGCGCGAGGCCCTCCGGCATGACGTGGTCGCGCTTGGACGGCACGCCGCGCGTGACCTGGATGTAGACGCCCTGGTCGCCGGGGTGGTGCGCGAGGAGGCGATGCACCTCGGCGATCCACGCGTCCACCGTGTGCGGATTCTTCAGGCGGATCTCGTCCATGGAGCGCTGCAGGCGCTGGAAGTGCGCCCGCGCGCCGAGCAGCCTGCCGCCGTAGGCGGGGATGAACTCGTAGACGCCGTCGCCGAAGAGGAACCCCCGGTCCAGCGGCGAGACCTTGATCTGGTCGAGGGGCAGAAGCTCGCCGTTGAAGTAGGCGATGGGAGCGGTCATGGCGGTCACTTGAAGAGGAGGCGGATCGTGTCCCACCCGCGTGAAAGGAACCCCGCCGCCGGTACGTCCTCGAGCGCCACGACGGGCACCTCGGCGACGACGGTGCCGTCGCGGGCGAGTTTCATTATGGCGGCTTTCTGCCCCTTGGAGTAGGGCGCCACGAACGGCTGCTGCATCTGCAGCTGCGCCTTCAGGCCCTGGAAGCGGTCGCGCGGCAGCGTCAGCCAGACGTCGCGGTCGAAGCCGAGCTTCAGGGCGGCGCTGGTTCCCTTGAAGATCTCGGGCGTGGCGACCACCTCCCCCTGCCTGTAGAGGCGTTGCGTGTCGTAGGCGAGGAAGCCGAAGTTGAGGAGCTTCTGGCTCTCGGTCATGCGCAGCGAGTCCGACTGCGCGCCCATCACGACGGACACGAGGCGCCGGTCGCCGCGCTTGCCCGAGGACACGAGGCAGTAGCCCGCCGCCTCGGTGAACCCCGTCTTCACGCCGTCCACGGTGGGGTCGAGCCACAGCAGGCGGTTGCGGTTGGCCTGCTTGATGCCGTTCCAGGTGAACTCCTTCTGCGAGTAGAGCGCGTAGTCCGCCGGAAAGTCGCGGATCACCGCGGCCGCCAGCACGGCCATGTCGCGGGCGGTGGCGTAGTGCTCCTTCGCCGGCAGCCCCGTCGCGTTCACGAAGTTGGTGTTGCGCAGGCCGAGGCGCTTCGCCTCGCGGTTCATGAGCTGGGCGAACGCCTCTTCCGAGCCCGCCACCGCCTCGGCGAGCGCGATGGTCGCGTCGTTGCCGGACTGCACGATCATGCCGCGCACGAGGTCGCTCACGGCGGCGGGCTTCCTCGGCTCGATGAACATGCGCGAGCCCTCGGCCTTCCACGCCTTCTGCGAGACGGCGACGACCTGCGCCGGGTCGAGCTTCCTGTCGCGGATCGCGGAGAAGACGAGGTAGGCGGTCATCAGCTTGGTGAGGGAGGCCGGCTCGAAGCGGTCCTCCTCGGCCTGGGCGGCGATCGCCTGGCCCGAGAGCGTGTCGAGCAGGTAATAGGCCCGCGCCGCCACCGGCGGCGGGGTGACGGCCTGCGCGTGGGCGACGGTGGCGAGGCAGAGGGCGGCGAGTGCGGCGAGCAGGCGGATCATCATGGGCGGGCTTCAGCGGATTGCGGGTGAGATGACGGGAGAGAGGTCGAGGGACGCGCGGATCCTCTCCGCGACCGCCTGCGCCTCCTCGCGGGTCTTGTAGGGGCCGACGCGCACGCGGTGCAGGCCGCCCGTCGGCGCGACCTGGACCGGCTCGGGAAGCCACGCCAGGTCGCGCGCGAGGCGGGCGCGGAAGCCCTCGGCATTGTCGGCGCTCGCAAAGGCGCCGAGTTGCACGTAGATGCCGGTGCTCTCGCGGGTGACGGGCGGGGCAGCCGCCTCGGCGGCGCGCGGTGGCGGCTCCGGCGGCGCGGCGGCGGGCGAAACCGGTGCGGGCGGCTCGATGCCCCGAAGCGGCGTGGCCACGGTGGCCGCAGGCGCGGGCGCTGCGGCCGGCGCGGCCGTGTCGCGTCCCGCAAGCCGCGCCGCGTCCCGCGCGAACACGCGCTCCACCTCCACCAGGGCGCTGCCGGGGTTCGCGATGCCCAGCTTCATCGCCGCCGCGTAGGACAGGTCGATCACGCGGTCCTCGTGGAACGGGCCCCGGTCGTTCACGCGCACCACCACGGACCGGCCGGACTGCACGTGGGTCACGCGCGCGTAGCTGGGCAGCGGCAAGGTCTTGTGGGCCGCCGTCATGCCGAGCATGTCGTAGGTCTCGCCGATGGCGGTCTTCTGGCCGTGGTACTTGCGCCCGTACCAGGTGGCGATGCCGCGCTCCTTCGTCGGCTCGTCGTTCACGACCGGCGTGTAGGTCCGGCCGAAGACGGTGTACGGGCGGTTGGCGGCGCGGTGATACGGCTCGTCCCGGGGGACGGCGTCCGGAATCGCCGCGATGTCGGCGGGCACCTTCTCCGGCGGTCCGTCGTCGGCGTAGTAGCCGCCCTTCTTCGCGGGAGCCTTCGGCGCGGTGCCGCAGGCGGCCAGCGCCAGGGCCAGGATGGCGAGGAGCGCGGCGCGCATCAGCTGGACACCAGCTGCTTGTGCGTCGAGATCGACATGAGGATGCCGAACCCCACCAGCATCGACAGGAGCGCCGTGCCGCCGTAGCTGATCATGGGCAGCGGCACCCCCACCACCGGCAGGATGCCGCTCACCATGCCCATGTTCACGAAGGCGTAGGTGAAGAAGGTGAGCGTGATCGCCCCCGCCGTGAGGCGCGCGAAGGTGGTGGAGGCGTTGGCGGCGATCATCAGCCCCCGGGCGATGACGAGCAGGTAGAGCACCAGGAGGACGACGACGCCGGCGAGCCCGAACTCCTCGCCATAGACCGCCAGGATGAAGTCGGTGGAGCGTTCGGGGACGAAGTCGAGCTGGGCCTGCGTGCCGTTGAGCCATCCCTTGCCGAGCACCCCGCCGGAGCCGATGGCGATCGTCGACTGGATGATGTGGTAGCCGGCGCCGAGCGGATCCTGCGTGGGGTCGAGGAGGGTCAGGACGCGGCGGCGCTGGTAGTCGTGCAGCATTCCCCAGAGGAAGGGCAGGCTCGCGAGGCCCGCGGCGGCGAGCGTGGCGATGACCTTCCACGACAGCCCCGCGAGGAAGATCACGAAGAAGCCCGAGGCGAAGATCAGGGTGGCCGTGCCGAGGTCCGGCTGGCGCAGGATGAGGGCCACGGGCAGGGCGAGAAGGACCGTTGCCACCGCGTACTCGCGCAGGCGCAGGCCCTCCTGGTGGCGCTGGAAGTACCACGCGAGCAGCAGCGGCACGGCGATCTTCATCACCTCGGACGGCTGGATGGTCGTGAAGCCGAGGTTGAGCCAGCGCCGCGCGCCGTTGCGCACCTCGCCGAAGAGCGCCACGCCGACGAGCAGCGCGAGGCCGATCGCGTAGGCGGGAACGGCCAGCCGCATCAGCGTCTGCGGCGGGATGTTGGCCACGACCCACAGCGCCGCCAGCGCCACGGCGAGGTTGCGCGCCTGGCCGAGGATGCGGTCGAAGGAGCCGCCGCCCGAGGCCGAATAGACCACCGTGAGGCCGAGCGAGACGAGCAGCACCAGCGCGACCATGAGCGGCCCGTCGATGCGGCGCGAGACGAGGTCGAAGAGGCGGCTAATCACCCTCGCCCTCCTCGTCGCCCAGCTTCTGCCTGCCGGGAGGGCGCTTGCCCAGCAGGTGGAAGTCGAACACCTCGCGCGCGATGGGCGCGGCGGTGGAGCCGCCGTGGCCGCCGTTCTCCACCAGGAGGGCGAGGGCGATCTTCGGATCGTCGGCCGGGGCATAGGCGATGAAGAGCGCGTGGTCGCGGTGTTGCTCCTTGACCCGCGACTCGTCGTACTTCTCCCCGGCCTTCATGCCCACCACCTGGGCGGTGCCGGTCTTGCCGGCCACGAGGTAGGGGGCCCCTTGCGCGGCGCGCATGGCCGTCCCGCCCGGGCGGGTCACGTCGATCATGGCGGCCTTCACGAGCGCCAGGTGCTCGGCCTTGAAGTCCAGCGGATCGCCGGCGCGCACCGGCAGCTCGCGGACATCCTGGGTGCGCGCGTCCTGCACGGCGCGGACGAGCCGCGGCCGCACCGGCGTGCCGCCGTTGGCGAGGGTCGCGACCGCCATGGCCAGCTGCATCGGCGTCGCCAGCCAGTAGCCCTGCCCGATGCCGACGCTGATGGTGTCGCCGGCGTACCACTTCTGCTTGTAGCGCTGCCACTTCCAGTCGCTCGAGGGCTGCAGCCCCGGCAGCTCGCCGTCGATGTCGAGCCCCGTCTTCGCCCCGAACCCGAACGGCGTCATGAAGCGGTGGATCGTGTCGACGCCGAGGTCGTTGGCGAGGCCGTAGTAGTACGTGTCGCAGGAGACGACGATCGAGCGGTGCAGGTTCACCATTCCGTGGCCGCCCTTCTTCCAGTCGCGGAAGGGGCGCGAGACGCCGGGCAGCATCCAGTGGCCGGGGTCGGAGATCGTGTACTCGGGGGTGCGCTTGCCGGTGGTGAGGGCGGCGAGCGCCATGAACGGCTTGATCGTCGATCCGGGCGGGTACTGCCCGCGCAGCGCGCGGTTGTTGAGCGGCTTGTCGGGCGAGTTGTTGAGGGCGTCCCAGTTCTGCGGGTCGATGCCGTCGACGAAGAGGTTCGGGTCGAAGCCCGGCTTCGAGACGAGGGCCAGGACGTCCCCCGTCTTCGGGTCGAGGGCGACCATCGCCCCGCGGTAGTCCTGGAAGGCCTCCTCCGCGACGCGCTGCAGGTTGATGTCGAGGGTGACGACGAGGTTGTTGCCGGACTGCGGCTCGGAGCGGGAGAGCGAACGGATGGCGCGCCCGCCGGCGTCGATCTCCACCTGCTCGGAGCCCGTGATGCCGTGCAGCTCCTTCTCGTAGGCGCCCTCGATGCCCAGCTTGCCGATGTGGTCGGTGCCCTTGTAGTTGGCGGCGGCCTTGTCGGCCTCGATGCGGCGCAGGTCGGCCTCGTTGATGCGGCCGATGTAGCCGATGGCGTGCGAGGCGACTTCGCCGTGCGGGTAGGAGCGGAAGAGCCGCGCCTTGATCTCGAAGCCCGGGAAGCGGTAGCGGTTCACCGCGAATCGCGCCACCTCCTCCTCCGTGAGCCGCGTGCGGATGGGCAGGCTCTCGAAGTTCTTGCTCTCCTCCATCAGGCGCTTGAAGCGGCGGCGGTCGCGCGGCGCCACCTCGATCACCTGCGCGAGCGCGTCGATGGCGCGCTCGAGGTTGCCGGCCTTGCTCGGCGTCACCTCCAGCGTGTAGGCGGAGTAGTTCGCCGCGAGCACCTCGCCGTTGCGGTCGCGGATGATGCCGCGGTTGGGGACCACGGGCACGACGGAGATGCGGTTCGCCTCGGCGAGCGTGTGGTAGTGCTCGCGCTGGGCCACCTGCAGCCAGACGAAGCGCGCGAGGAGGACGCCGAAGGCCGCCAGCGCGGCGAGGCCGGCGACGGTGAGGCGGGTGCGGAAGACGTTGAGCTCCCGGCGCTGGTCGCGCAGGGCGTGCCCGGCCGTCATGCCGGCGACTCCCGCCGCGGCCGGCGCAGCGACGGCAGGTACAGGAGCCAGGTGAGCGGCCCCCAGGCGAGCGCCGCCAGGACCGGCGAGAGCAGCGCCGCGACGCCGGGGAACTGCGCGCCCAGGAGCAGGTTGAGCATCGTGATGACCGCCGAGGCGCCGATGGCGAGCCCGAGGACGTGCAGGGCCTGCTCGATGATCGGGAAGGACAGCACCCGCACGCGCAGCACCTGCGCCCCGAAGGTCGCGAGCACGTAGGCGAGTGCGTGCTGGCCGAGCAGCATCGAGTCGCCCACGTCCATCGCGAGCCCGGCCACGAAGGCGAATCCCTGCCCCACGGAGGCCGGCTGGTGGATCGCCCAGAAGAGGAGGACCAGCATGACGGCGTCGGGGCGGGCGGCGAGCGACCAGCCGGACCACGGCAGCGAGTTGAACAGGAAGGCCGCCACGAACGAGGCGAGTATGAGCCCCGGGCCGGCCGGGAGCTTCAGAACGTCCCGGGCGACGGGCGTGAGGTCCGCGGGCCTCACGGGTTTTTCCTCGCGCGCGCGGGCGCACGTTCCCGGGCCGGACGCTTCTCGCCCTGCGCCTCCGGCGGCGGCGGAGCGGCGGGGCGCGTCGCGGTGAGGATGCGCAGGAACCGGTGGTTGTCGACGCCGGCGGCCGGCCGCGCGGTGATGCGCGCGAACACGAACGCCGCATTCTTCTCGACGGCGGTCACCTTGGCGACGACCAGCCCGGGCGGGTAGGTGCCGTCGATGCCCGAGGTGACGAAGACGTCGCCGTTCTGGATGTCGGCGGCGGCCGGCATGAAGGGCACGTCGATGGAGCCGTCCTTGCCCGAGCCCACGGCGATCGCGCGCAGGCCGTTGCGCGTCAGCATCACGGGCACGGACTGGTCCTTCTCGGTGAGCAGCGTCGCCTCGCTGGTGAAGGTGCCGACGGCCGTGATCTGGCCCACCACGCCGTCGCTGTCGATCACCGGCATGCCCGACTGGACCCCCTGCGTGAGGCCCTTGTCGAGGACGAGCTTGCGCGTGAACGGGTTGCGCCCGTGGGAGAGCACCTCGGCGAGCACGCCGTCCGTGGCGTAGCGGCTGCGCGCGGGCGTCATCGACAGGAGGTAGTCCTGCTCGGCCCTCAGCAGCCGCGACTGCTGCGCCTCGGCCGCGTAGTCGAGGAGCTTCGCCTGCAGCTCGCGGTTCTCGCGCAGGAGGCGCTCCTGCGAGGTGAAGTACTCGCCCATGCGCGCGAGCATGTCGCCGGGCGCGGCGGCCGCCTGCTGCAGCGGGTGGACGAGCACCGAGAGCGACAGCCGCAGCGTCTCCAGCGCGCCGAACCGGTGGTCGGCGATCATGGTCGCGATGGCCACCAGGGCGAAGAAGGTGAGGCGCGCGAGCGGGCTGGGGCCGCGGTTGAAGAACGGGGGCGGCTCGTGGATCACGCGGGGCGGCTCCAGGCGCGGAAAGGCCCGCCGTGCCGGTCACGCGTGGCGGGCTGCCGGGCGGGCACGGGCGTCAATCGTTGGTGAAGACCGTCCCGAGCTTGTCCATCTCCTCGAGCGCCCGGCCCGACCCGCGCACGACGCAGGTGAGGGGGTCGTCGGCCACGATCACCGGCAGCCCCGTCTCCTCCATGAGCAGGCGGTCGAGCTCCCGCAGCAGCGCGCCGCCGCCGGTGAGCACCATGCCCTTCTCGGCGATGTCGGCGCCGAGCTCGGGCGGGGTCTGCTCGAGGGCGCTCTTCACCGCCGAGACGATGGCGTTGAGCGGGTCCGTGAGGGCTTCGAGGATTTCGTTGGACGAGATCGTGAACGAGCGCGGGATGCCTTCGGCGAGGTTGCGGCCCTTCACCTCCATCTCGCGCACCTCGCTTCCCGGGAAGGCGGAGCCGATCCGCTTCTTGATCTGCTCGGCGGTGGACTCGCCGATGAGCATGCCGTAGTTGCGGCGGATGTAGTTGATGATCGCCTCGTCGAACTTGTCGCCGCCGACGCGCACGGAGGCGGAGTAGACGATGCCGCCCAGCGAGATGACGCCGACCTCCGTGGTGCCGCCGCCGATGTCCACCACCATGGAGCCGGTGGCCTCCGCGATGGGAAGGTCGGCGCCGATGGCCGCGGCCATCGGCTCCTCGATCAGGAAGACCTGCGAGGCGCCGGCGCCGACGGCGCTCTCCTTGATGGCGCGCCGCTCCACCTGCGTGGAGCCGTAGGGCACGCAGATCACGATGCGCGGGCTCGGCCGGAACCACTGGTTGTCGTGGATCTTCTTGATGAAGTACTTGAGCATCTGCTCCGTGATCGTGAAGTCGGCGATCACGCCGTCCTTCATCGGGCGGATGGCGTTGATGTTGCCGGGCGTGCGCCCGAGCATCTGCTTGGCCGCCAGGCCCACGGCCTGGATGGTCTTCTTGCCGCTGGGGCCGCCTTCCTGGCGGATCGCGACGACCGAGGGCTCGTCCAGGACGATTCCCTTGCCGCGCACGTAGATGAGCGTGTTGGCGGTGCCGAGGTCGATGGCGAGGTCGGTCGAAAAATACTTGGAAACGAAGGAGAACATCTTGATCCGTAAGGAATTTCGGGCGGGCGCCTTTCCCCGGGGGGCGGGGGTCGCCTATAATAGCGCAAAATCACGCTGAATTAAGACGTTAGGCCCCTGCTTGATGCTTTCCGCCGAGGAAGTTCGCCGCATCGCCGAGCTGGCCCGGATCGAGTTGCCCGAGGCCGGCGTTGCTGCGCTGCAGCAGCAGCTGAACGGCATCTTCGGCCTGATCGAGCAGATGAGCGCCGTGGACACCGCAGGGGTGGAGCCGATGGCCCACGCCGTGGAATTTCCGCAGCGCCTGCGCGAGGACCGCGTCACGGAGCCCGACCGGCGCGCCGAGTTCCAGCGCGTCGCGCCGCAGGTGGAGGACGGCCTCTACCTGGTGCCGAAGGTCATCGAATAGCGCCTCCCCCGCGCGGCCCCGGCGCCGCGCACCCCACCCCCATGTTCGAGCTCACGCTTTCCGGCCTTGCCTCCCTCCTGCGCGACCGCAAGGCGTCCAGCGAGGAGATCACGCGCCTCTTCCTCGGGCGGATCGCGCGGCTGGACCCGGCGCTGAATGCCTTCATCACCGTGGACGAGGAGAAGGCCCTCGCCGCGGCGCGCGCCGCCGACGCGCGCATCGCCCGCGGCGGGGCGGACGCCCTCACCGGCATCCCCATCGCGCACAAGGACCTCTTCTGCGCGAAGGGGTGGAAGACCACCTGCGGGTCGCGCATGCTCGCGGACTTCGTCTCGCCCTACGACGCGGACGTCGTCGAGCGCTTCGACCGCGCCGGGGCGGTGCTCGTGGGCAAGACCAACATGGACGAGTTCGCCATGGGCTCGTCCAACGAAAGCTCCTTCTTCGGGCCGGTGCGCAACCCGTGGGACAGGGCCCGCGTGCCCGGCGGCAGCTCCGGCGGCTCCGCGGCGGCAGTGGCGGCGCGTCTCGTGCCGGCGGCGACGGGCACGGACACCGGCGGCTCCATCCGCCAGCCCGCCTCGCTCACCGGGACCTCGGGCATCCGGCCCACCTACGGCGCGGTCTCGCGCTACGGCATGGTCGCCTTCGCCTCGTCGCTGGACCAGGGCGGCGCCTTCGGCAAGAGCGCCGAGGACCTGGCGCTGATGCTCAACGTGATGGCGGGCTTCGACGCGCGCGACTCCACCAGCGTCGAGCGCCCCCCCGAGGACTACGCGCGCGACCTCGCGCGGCCGCTGGCGGGGCTGCGCGTGGGCCTGCCGAAGGAATACTTCACCGCCGACCTCGCCCCCGACGTCGCCGCCGGCGTGCAAGCCGCCATCGACGAGCTGAAGCGGCAGGGCGCGGGCGTGGTCGAGGTGAGCCTGCCCAACCAGCACCTGGCGGTGCCGGTCTACTACGTCATCGCGCCGGCCGAAGCGTCGTCGAACCTCTCGCGCTTCGACGGCGTGCGCTACGGCTACCGGGCGCCCGACTACGCCGACCTGAACGACATGTACCGCAAGAGCCGTGCGCAGGGCTTCGGCGACGAGGTGAAGCGGCGCATCCTCGTCGGCACCTACGTCCTGTCGCACGGCTACTACGACGCCTACTACCTGCAGGCCCAGAAGGTGCGCCGCCTCATCGCGCGCGACTTCGCGGAGGCCTTCGGGGCCTGCGACGTCATCGCGGGCCCGGCCGCGCCCACGGTCGCGTTTCCGATCGGCGAGAAGACGAGCGACCCGGTGCAGATGTACCTCGAGGACCTCTACACCATCTCCGTGAACCTGGCGGGCCTGCCGGGGCTCTCGGTGCCCTGCGGGTTCGGCGCCGGCGGGCTGCCCGTGGGCCTGCAGCTCATCGGCAACTACTTCGACGAGGCGCGCATGCTCAACGTCGCGCACCAATACCAGCTTGCGACAGACTGGCATCGCAGGACTCCACCGGGGTATGGATCGTGAGAACGGGAGGGGCAGGCCTCGCGGGGTTGGGGGCGGCTTTCAACACAGAGGACACAGAGGCATCACAGAGGAACGGCAAGGCTGGAGTCGCTATCGCGAAGCCGTCAAGAAAGGTTTTCCTCTGTGATGCCTCTGTGTCCTCTGTGTTGAAAGCCTTCCCCCCGCTCTCGCACCACTGAAAAGCATGGACTGGGAAATCGTCATCGGGCTGGAAACCCACGCGCAGCTGTCGACGGCGTCGAAGATCTTCTCGGGCGCGCCGACCGCTTTCGGCGCCGCGCCCAACACGCAGGCGTCGGCGGTGGACATCGCGCTGCCCGGCGTTCTTCCCGTGCTCAACCGGGGCGCCGTGGCGCGCGCCATACGCTTTGGCCTCGCCGTCGGCGCCACGATCGCCCCGAGGAGCGTCTTCGCGCGCAAGAACTACTTCTATCCCGATCTACCCAAGGGCTACCAGATCAGCCAGTACGAGCTGCCGGTGGTCTCCGGCGGGGAGATCCTGATCGCCGTGGACGGCCGGGAGAAGCGCGTGCGCCTCACCCGCGCCCACCTCGAGGAGGACGCCGGCAAGAGCCTGCACGAGGACTTCCACGGCATGAGCGGCATCGACCTCAACCGCGCCGGCACGCCGCTCCTCGAGATCGTCTCGGAGCCGGACCTGCGAAGCAGCGAGGAGGCGGTCGCCTACGCGAAGGCCCTGCACTCGCTGGTGCGCTGGATCGGCATCTGCGACGGCAACATGCAGGAGGGCTCGTTCCGCTGCGACGCCAACGTCTCGGTCCGCCCTCGCGGCACCGAGAGGCTCGGCACGCGCTGCGAGATCAAGAACCTCAACTCCTTCCGCTTCCTCGAGAAGGCGATCGACCACGAGGTGCACCGCCAGGTCGCGCTCATCGAGGACGGCGGCAGGGTGGTGCAGGAGACGCGCCTCTGGGACCCGCAGAAGGGCGAGACGCGCCCGATGCGCTCCAAGGAGGACGCGCACGACTATCGCTACTTCCCCGACCCGGATCTCCTGCCGCTCGAGATCCCGGCGGAGTGGATCGCGCGCGAGCGGTCGGCGATGCCGGAGCTGCCCGGCGCCATGCGCGAGCGCTTCATGCGCGACCACGGCCTGCCTGCGTGGGATGCGACCACGCTTACCGCCTCCAAGGCGCTGGCGGCGTACTACGAGGCCGTCGTCGGCGCCGTCGGCGGTGAGCCGAAAATTTGCGCGAACTGGGTGCTGGGCGAGCTGTCCGCGCTCCTCAACCGCCGGGAAATCGAGGCGGACGAAAGCCCCGTTTCCCCCGCCGCGCTCGCCGGCCTCGTGCGCCGCGTGCGGGATGGCACCGTTTCGGGCAAGGGCGCGAAGGATGTCTTCGAGGCGATGGCGGCCGGCGAGGGCGAGGCCGACGCGATCATCGAGAAGCGCGGCCTTCGGCAGATCTCCGACGCCGGCGCGATCGAGGCGCTGGCCGACGCCGTCATCGCCGCGAACCCGAGGCTGGTCGAGGACTACCTCGCCGGCAAGGAAAAGGCGTTCAACGCGCTGGTCGGGCAGGTGATGAAAGCCTCGCAGGGCAAGGCCAACCCGGCGCAGGCGAACGCCGCCCTGCGCAGGAAACTGGGATAGCGCGCCCTTACTTCTTGGTCTGGCGCAGCTCGTTCCAGCGGGCCTTGTCGGCCTCGAAGCGGTCGCGGACGGCCTGCATGTCCTTCTCCGCCTTTGCGCCGGACTGGGCCAGCGCTTCTTTCTCCTTCTTGAGGAGGGCCAGGTCATTCGTCAGTTGCGCCGGCGGCTCGCGGCCCTTGCCCGCCGCCTTGCTCTTGCTCGAACCCGCCTTGTAGAACTCCAGCTCGTCGTTGAGCTCCTTCTCGCGCTTCTCGACGGCCTTCAGCCGCGCCGCATTGCCCTCGAGGATCTTGGCCAGCGGCTGCAGGGCGGTGTCGCGTGCCCGGTCGAAGTCCTGCTCCGAGGTGTAGGTGGTCAGCAGGATCTTGTCCCGGCGCTGCGCCTCGGTCGCGGCCTTGGCCGCCTCCTTGGCCTTGGCCTCCTCCGCCTGCTTCGCCTTCAGCTGCTCGGGCGTGGGCGTGGGATCGATCTTGCGCAGCACCGTGCCGGTGGCGGTCACCTCGTAGACGGGGACGTTGGCGCACTCGGGCGGCGGCGCGTAGCCGATGTGCGTGAGCCCCTTCTCGTCCTTGCAGCGATAGAGGGCGCTTGCCGTCAGTGGAACGAGCATCGCCGCGATCAAGAGCACTCTCGAAAGGCCATTCACGTTTCAGTCTCCGCGCCTGCCCCCGGCGTCTTCCGACCGTTGGCGCCCACAGGCGAATGGTTCATTACACGCCGTATTGCCGGCGATACGCTTCGATCGCCGGAACTCGGCCCCGCAAATCCGCCCGCCCCGACAGGGTGGCGAGCACATCCTCCAGCGTTGCGATCGCCGCGACGGGAATGCCGAAGGTCCTGTTCACTTCCTGCACGGCGGACAGTTCGCCCTGTCCGCGTTCCTGCCGATCCAACGCAATAAGCACGCCAGCGACGGTTGCGCCGGCGGCCTGGATGAGGGACGCGGATTCGCGCACGGAGGTGCCGGCGGTGATCACGTCGTCGATGATCAGCACCCTGCCCGCGAGGGGGGCACCGACGATGCTGCCGCCCTCGCCGTGGTCCTTCGCTTCCTTGCGGTTGAAGGAGAACGGCACATTGTGCCCCAACTGCGCCAGCGCCACGGCGGTGGCGCTCGCGAGCGTGATGCCCTTGTAGGCGGGCCCGAAGACGAGGTCGAAGGCGATGCCGGAGGCGAGCGCGGCGCGGGCGTAGAAGCCGGCCAGCGCCCCGAGGCTCGCGCCGTCGTTGAACAGGCCCGCGTTGAAGAAATAGGGCGACAGCCGCCCCGCCTTGGTCTTGAACTCGCCAAAGCGCAGCACGCCCGTCCGGATGGCGAAATCGACGAATTCGCGCCGGAAGGCGCTGGAATCGGAGGCTGCCCGGGCATCCATGGATTGTCTGGCCGCTAGAATTGCACCATTCTCGCCTATCCTGCCCTCGAAAGACCACCTCCCGCCGTGCGGATCATCACGCTCAATGCCAACGGCATCCGGTCGGCCACGGCCAAGGGTTTCCTCGGCTGGATGAAGCGCCAGAAGGCCGACCTCGTCTGCGTCCAGGAGATCAAGGCGCAGGAATCCGACCTTCCCCGCGAGATCCTGGCCCCGGCGCGGCACCACGCCTTCTTCCACCCGGCGGAAAGGAAGGGCTACAGCGGCGTCGCCGTCTACGCGCGGCGGGAGCCGGACCGCGTGGTGCTGGGACTGGGCATCCCCGACGTCGACGCCCAGGGACGCTACCTGCAGCTCGACTACGGCAACCTCTCGGTCGTGTCCCTCTACGTGCCTTCCGGTTCCTCCGGCGAGGAGGCGCAGGCGCGCAAGCTCTCGTTCATGAAGCGCTTCCTGCCCCGGCTCGAGGAAATGCGGGCCTCGGGGCGCGAGTTCATCCTGTGCGGCGACTGGAACATCGCGCACAAGGAGGTCGACCTGAAGAACTGGCGCTCGAACCAGAAGAACTCCGGCTTCCTGCCGGAGGAGCGCGCGTGGCTCACCGACATCTTCGACCGGGTCGGGTGGGTGGACGTGTACCGGCGCCTGCAGCCCGAGGCCACCGCCGAGTCCTACACGTGGTGGTCCAACCGCGGGCGCGCCTGGGAGAACAATGTCGGCTGGCGGCTGGACTACCACGTCGCCACGCCGGGCATCGCCGCGGTGGCGCGGCGCGCGGCGATCTACAAGGACCGCCGCTTCAGCGACCACGCCCCGCTCACGATCGACTACGACGTGAAGCTCTGAACGGCCTGTTGCTCGAGCGCCGGCGCGCGGCTGGCGCGGCGTCTAGAACCGGTGCCGCTTGAGCAGGGTGGTGCGGCCGTTGGGCAGGGTCATGAGCGCGGTGTCTGGTGCACTGAACTGGATTGTCACCGGTGCCACGCTGTCGCTGGTGCGGCGATTGGGCTTCCACGCCCCCGTGAGGGTCTGGCCTTCGCCGAAGCTCCACCAACTGCCCGAGAAGTTGCGCGACGCAGGCGTGCCCCCGATCGTCCCGGTCGTGAGGTACCA